>Ga0105051_10007978_pt1 | contig 10854 bp, 8 predicted proteins | sample FRY02_FD_78383 | JGI IMG/M metagenome (GOLD analysis project Ga0105051, IMG submission 78383) | Freshwater microbial communities from Lake Fryxell liftoff mats and glacier meltwater in Antarctica - FRY-02 (megahit assembly) | ecosystem: Environmental > Aquatic > Freshwater > Ice > Glacier...
TTCAACGTCTGCTGCCAAATCATTGGACGCAGGAGCGGATGCCTGCAAAAATCCACCGCCCTGTTCCGAGGTCGAAAGACCGAAATCGAACCTCACCCTTGCCACTAAAATCCAAGAAGATCCTCTTCCGTTAGTCGATGAACTGATCGTGTTCGATGGGAATTCCACCGACGGAACTCGAGAAGCACTTTCCGGGTTGGGACCGAAAGTACGTGTTTTCTCGTCTGACTGGGGTGAGCCCCAAGGCGAAGAGTGGTTCTCGAGTTTCAAGAATATTGCGAGAGAAAAATGCACGGGGGACTGGTGCATCCTGCTGGATCCTGATGAGTTTATTCCGGAATGAGAGTTTGACCGCTTAAGAGAACTGCTTGTTAAGACCCCGTTTCCAATTATCCAATTGGACTGGATACACTTTTACGGCAACTATCGAGTCTACAATGCGTGCCCAAGTCGGATGAGGTGGGCCGAACACAAGTATCAAATCCATCGAAATCTATCGGACATGTCGGTGTGTGGAGACGGATCGAATGTGCGATTGAGCGACCAGGATTTCGAACAGACCGTCGCACCTGAACGATTCGTGTGTCACCACTTCGGCATGGTAAGATGGACATCTCGATTGAGGCAGAAACTGAGGGTCGTGGGCCAGATCAAACAAGGAACTCTGCGTTTGCTCAACCTGCCAGGTTTTATTTTCGATCTGCTTCCATACAATTGGTTCGACGAAGACTTCCTTGAAGATTTGGCAATTTACGATGGACCGCTAATTGAGCCAGTACGTCGCAATCCCCAAGAATTTACTCGAGACAAAATGAAACTGCATCGCTACTTGCTGAAAAAGGCTCCAAACACAGGCAAAGGAGCCTGATACCCATTGATCGGTTTTATTGTTTCATGGCTGGTGGTAGCTGTTGGTACGGTTGGAGGCATCTCCAGGCCGGTGATTGGGGTGGCCTGTTATTACTGGCTGGCGATCCTACGTCCCGAACTCATGTGGTTTTGGGCGTTCGGATCAACTGGTGGCAGCAATATGAGCAAAATGGTTGCGATCGGTACGCTCCTAGGATGGCTTTTAAGTGGTAGCATCAGCAATTTAAGTCAACTTCGCAACGCGGCCATTCCAATGATCGCATTGGGCATTTTTTTGGTTTCGGGTGCTCTCGCAACTTTTCTTTGGGCTGAGAATCCGGTCTCCGCCCAGGAGAATCTGACCCTCCAGGTAAAAATCGCCCTCATGGCTTTGGTCGCTGTGACAGTCTGTCGAACCCTTCAAGACGTGAAGGTGATTCTGCTCATGGTTTTGTTTGGTCTTATGTACTTTGCTTGGGAACTTAACCTTGCTTGGGTTAGGTACCACCGCATTCCTGGAAATCTATTGAATCTCCATGGTGACAATAATCTTATATCGTTGCTGATGGTGTTCGCGATTCCGTTCGGATTATCGATCGCGCTGGTCTTCAAATCGATAATGGTCCGTGTTTTTGCAATCGGCGGCGTGTTTGCTTCTATTCATGCTGTGCTTTTTCTAGAATCACGTGGCGCCTATTTGGCCACGGCAGTGGTCGTGACAATCTACTTCGTTTGGGCACTTAGGGTTCCACATTTGCGAAAACACGCCGTATTGGGTTTTTTCGCCAGTCTATTTTTCATCTGGATGTTTGCCGGTGAGCGAGTTGTCGAGGAGTGGAATTCGATTTTCTTAGATACCGGACAACGTGACGCTTCGGCACAAAGTCGCGTTGAATTTGCCAAGATGGGTTGGCAAATGATGTTGGATAATCCACTTGGATTAGGACCTCGACAACAGCCGTTGGCGAACGTAAGGTATGGTATGAATCATCAGCAACTGCTTCATAATCTGTATATTCAGGTAGGTGCTGACTACGGCTTTATTGGAATTTTTGCATACCTGTCTTTTTACTTGCTTGCTGTTCGCAATGCGTTTAGGGCGGCATCATGCAGGGTCTATGACGAACAAAGTCGTGAGTTGAGTATTATTGCATTTGGGTTGGCAGTTGCCGTCGTTGGTTTTTTGACAGCTGGCGTCTTTCTAAGCTGTGAACGCATTGAGATCGGCATCATTGGTGCGAGCATGGCGTTGGCAGTGAGCAAGGTCTCTCAGGAGTTGGAAGATAGTGACTCCGAGGAGGGCGAAAATGTATCTGCTGAGGCCGAAGATCACGTTACCGAGGGTTCGGGCATGGAAATCAACTCCGCATGAAAGTCCTGTTTGTAAAAGAAAGCTTGCTCTGGCCACGAGCGAGCGGGCACGATGTGCATTGTTTTCACATGATGCAAGCATTGTCCAGAATCGGGATCGAAGTGTCGCTGTTGACCGGACTCCGGTGCCTGCCAAAATCCGTTGAAAACGCTGGGCTTCAGTCACAATGGATTTTTTCTGATTTGGAACGTGCTGAAACACCGGTCCAATTGACTCGCTTGCAAGGAAAATTCTGCTCTTATTGGGGAACGAATAAGGATCGCATATCCCAAATCTCCGATTTGGTTAAATCACAAAATTTCAATGCCGTTGTTGTCGTTGGACTAGACGTCCTTCCCTATCTTGCGTCATTGCCAGCGACGGTACATCGTATTTGGTATGCCGCAGACGAATGGTTTTTGCACCATTGGTCGCAGATCAAGTTTGGGAATCCGAATACTTGGTCGGAATTGAAATTTGGTCTGATCAAGGGTTTATATGAATACGCCTTTACGCGTTGCACGGATCGCGTCTGGGTTGTTTCCAGCAAAGACGCCTCCGCGATCCGTTGGGTTATGCCGCGTTCCGCTGTCGATGTGATCGCCAATGGAGTCGACGCGGATCACTTCCACGCGGCTTCCGTTGACATCGAACCATCGGCAATCGATTCTCAGGGTTTGGTTTTTTGGGGGCGTTTGGACTTTGGTCCGAACCTGGATGCGATCCAGTGGTTTTGCCAAAACGTTTGGACGCGACTGCGCCGCACGAGGCCGGAGATCCGGTGGACGGTTTATGGGTTTCAAGCGGGTACTGCGGTCAGGAGCCTGGCAGAAAAGTACGAGTTTGATTTGGTTCCCGATCTGCCCGACTTGCGTTCGGAGATTTTAAAGCATCGAGTCGTCGTGTTGCCATTTGTCAGTGGCGCCGGCATCAAGAATAAATTCCTTGAAGCGGCGGCGATGTCACGGCCGATCGTGGCCAGTCGCCGAGCACTCAACGGCGTCGATTTAAAGGGAGGCCAGCCTTGTTTAGTGGCTCAATCTGCTGATCAATGGATCAGCCATATTTCTCGGCTGATTGACGACGCGGAAGAACGGGCCGGCTTGGGTCAAAGAGCAAGAGATTGGGTCGTCAAGAATTACTCGTGGGACCACGCCGGGGCTCTCGCGATGAAATCTCTCGCAGCTCCCGTGGTACGTGCTGCACCTGTGGAACACGATGTCTGACTCTGTTAGCACCAGCCAATCGGCGGACAAATCACGCACGATCCGGGTCGGAATCTCGACACGTCATGGAATGGCGGACGAGATCGCTGCGTTTCCGCCGGAGGGAATCGAGTACTGCTTTCCAGAACCGACACGAAGGACGCATCGTTTCATCCGTAGCCCCTTGAAATGCTATCTGTGGGAGTTTGCCCAAAAAGGCGAGTTCGATATCCTCGAGGCCTACCTCAGCCCGGTTATTACCGAGTCGCCGTGGATCTGTTCGCTGGACTGCTTTCCCGCGGCAGTCGCTTTCAATTTGCTGGGAGCTCCGATACCGAGAGCGATCCGATTGGCCTTTATCAACCGCTTGTTCCGACAAGACCAATGCAGAAAGATCGTCTTCTGGAGCGAGGCCGCGCGGCGCACGATGCTGGAATATGGCCGCGTACGGGATCCCAAGATACTTGATAAAACGACGGTCGTTTATCCAGCGATTCGCGAGGTTCCCGACTATAAAATTCGCTATTCGGACGACCAAATCAATCTCTTGTTTAGCGGGGACTTCTTTCGCAAAGGAGGAGCCAACGTCGTCGATGTATTTGAGCAGCTCCAGCCGAAGTTCCCCGGAATCAAGTTGAGAGTCTGTTGCGACGAGAAGATCGATTTCAACACGCCCAATCGCGAGCTGCGAGGCAAGTATCTCGAAAAAATTCGATCCAACTCGGCGATTATTTTTGGCCGCGTCTCGCGTCAAGAGATGCTCGAAACAATCTTGCCTGAGACATCGGTGTATTTGTTACCCACGTACAACGAAGCCTTCGGTTTTGCCATCCTTGAAGCGATGGCGTACGGAATACCAGTCATCGCCACCAATCAGTTCGCGATTCCGGAGATGATCGAACACGAGCAGAGTGGGCTGTTGATCGATATGTCTCAATACAATACGCAAAAGATGTTCCGTGGATATGTGGTCGATAAAATCCCCGACGATTTTCGCGGTCACATTAATGAGCAGCTAATTCTACATCTTTCGTCACTGATTGAGTCGGCAAATCTGCGAAAACAGATCGGAGACGTCGCCCTCTCTCGAGTCCGAACCAAATTTGGTTTTGAAGCACGAAACCGAACGATGGGAACGATCTATTGTAAGTCTGCCGAATGAATCGCCGTTTCGCGACATGAGTCTTGGGGTTGGCCCCTTTTTTTGTTTCACAATAGCTTTCCACACACTGAGATGGTTAATGCCACTTAAGATCGAAGATCACTTTCTGAACATGTATACCTATCTGTTCGGATACCCAGTGCTTGAAAAGGTCAATAAGTTTGTCTTGCAATGTGGACTGCGTGGACTCGGTTGCATGAACTGGACGAGCACGTACTTCAGCGGTGAACAGCCATTCGCGGCCACTGCCCCAAAAACTCTTGGATTTTCCTGGTTCTCTATTAATCGATGTCGGATCAAACGAAGGAGATTTCATCCAGTTGGCTATTGATTCTACCACTGATCTGAATGTCCTTGGATTCGAGCCGCATCCTCAGACTTTCGAACGTTTGTCACAACGGTTTGCAGGCAACGATCGAGTGCATTTACAAAGTTGTTGTTTAGGAAATGATCAAGGGACCGTCAGTTTGTTTGACCATAGTGATCAAACCGGGTCTGAGCAAGCCTCGTTATTGCGCGAAGCAATCGAGTGTTCTTCATCGGGTGCTTTGGTGAAATTTGATGTTCCTATGAACAGACTTGATGACTTGCCGCAAGTCAATGAATATAAAGTGAGCTTTATTAAAATCGATGTTGAAGGATATGAGCAAAAAGTTCTTGAGGGCGCGTTGGCCACGCTGAAAAATCACAAGGTGCCAATCGTTCTATTGGAGTTCAACTCCATGAATGTCAGTTCGCGAACGTTTTTTATCGACCTTAGAAACACTCTATCATCTTACCGTCCGTATAGAATTCTTCCAGGAGGTCGTTTGTTAGAGTTGCGCAACTATGGCGCGTGGAAAGAAGAGATTTTCACCTATCAAAACATCGCCTTTTTTATAAAATAGTTAAGCGTGATGCTGATTTGTGATAGAATTTTAATGTGCCAACTTTTTGCTGGCTTGTTCGACCGCGGCCGTGGCGGGGTTAATGCCTGCCCGAATTGGCGCCTTGCCAACGAAACCATTAAAACGTAATCACTGAAGAGATGATGTTAGCGACTTTTTTGGTGACACCATGACGAGCGTTGTGACGGAATGGCGTCTATTACTTCATAATGTTCAAGATAAACCGCTGGATTTTCTTCGTGCACCGGTTCGATCGGGAATCCCTATTCCGAGCGGCAGGGTTTCTGACGTTTGGTGTATTCGTGTTGTTGATGGACATGACGCCAGGCAAACGGTCCAACGAAAGGTTCTCGGTCGTTGGCCGGACGATTCAATTCGTTGGTGCGTGATTGAGTTCATCTGGGATTCGTCGGAGGGCTATCACGTTGTTTTCGGTGACGCTGAATCGGAGTCATCGCCAACATCGGAATCCACACCACTCATTAAGTTGTCAGGCAGCGACGATGCTGCGGCGAGTAAGGCATCTGGCCTGACCATTCAATGTCAGGGGCTAGACCAAACTGTCCGGCTGGAGATCCGGTTACGGCACGAAGGGACAGACTATCGCGGCGTCATCAGGCCGTTGCAATCGCGTGATGCTGGTCCTGTTCGTTGGTCGAATGAGTGGGCTGTGCGATTTGACGCGGAAAATAAATCGTCACCGCTGGTTGGCAGGCTCATCGCCAACAGCTTTGCTGACTTTTCGGTGGTGAATTTCGATTTCATGATTCGCAATCCCCAGCCAATGGATCACCCAGGGGGAAACTGGGATCTGGGGGCCACTGGTTCGGTGCAGATCGATGATCTTTCCTTTCACTTTTCGTTGCCGACAAACGAACATTCGGGTGATCAACTGAGTGTCGATCTGAGTGATACGGGATCAACGATTGAGGCAAATCAAGAGTTATCTGTGTTTCAGGCGTCCAGCGGCGGGGAGAATTGGAACAGTGGAAATCATGTCGATCGACATGGCAACATTCCGCTGAAATTTCGCGGCTACAAGGTGGCTGCTGATGGCTTTGAACATTCCGGATTGCGGGCGGAACCTGTCGCGCGATCGGTGCGCAATGGAATTGAATATTCGATTGGCTATCGCGACTTCTGGCAAAATTTTCCGAAGACATTGGCTGCGGATTCGCAGGGACTAAGGATTGGCCTATTCCCTGCGGAAGCGGGTGGGGCTGAATTGCAGGGCGGCGAGCAGAAGACGCATCGGTTCGCGTTCGAAATGAAGGCGGCAAACTCTCCGTCGTACCTCGAGGCGGTTCTCAATCCACCGCTGATCAAAATCGCTCCAGAAGAGTACTCGCACGCCGAAGCCCTCCCGTACCTAGTTCCCAAATCTGAAACCTGCGACCAGCGTTACAATAGCTTGGTGAACCAGGCGATCGAAGGTGACGACACTTTCGCGATCAAAGCCGAAAAGATTGACCAATTTGGCTGGCGTAACTTTGGTGATCTATACGGTGACCACGAAGCGGTTTTCCACCAAGGTGATTCGCCGTTAATCTCGCACTACAACAATCAATACGATTGCGTGCTTGGATTTGGAATCCAGTTCTTGCGGACGGGAAACCGTCAATGGTTTGACTTGATGACTCAGATGGCCGACCACGCCTGGGACATCGATACTTACCATACCGATCAAGACAAGCTGCTGTACAACGGCGGTCTGTTCTGGCACACGTACCATTACGCCGATGCCCATACTTCGACCCATCGCAGTTATCCCAAGCGATTGCGAGTATCGCAATCGTTCGAGGGAGGACAAGATCTTGCCGAACTGGGCGCGACGGGCGAAAAGTTAGCGAGGAATTATGCAATTGGTGGCGGACCGGCCGCGTCGCAGAACTACAGCACCGGGTGGATGCTTGCTTATTGGTTAACCGGCGAAGACCGTTATCGGACGGCGGCGATCAATGCGGCTGAATATGTGTTGCGGATCGAAGATGGTCGCAACACTCCCTTTAAGTGGCTGTGCCGGGGCGACACGGGATACTCGACCTGCAGTTCCGAAGGCTACTACGGGCCCGGGCGGGCGTCCGCGAATTCGACGCATGCGTTATTGACGGGACACGAATTAACCGGCGAGGAACGGTTTCTGAAGCGTGCGGCGTTCCTGATGCGACGCACGGTGCACCCGGCACAGGACTTGGAAGCATTGGACTTGCTGAACGCGGAACTCCGCTGGTTCTATACGATGTACCTCCAGTCGCTCGGACGTTTTGTGGACTACAAGGATTTGCTCGGCCAGCGTGATGAAGACTTCGAATATGGGGTCGCGGTGCTATTGCACTACACCGATTGGATGGTGAAGCACGAGCGTCCCACACTAGACGCTGCTGACCAGTTGCAGTATCCGACCGAGACTTGGGCGGCCCAGGACATGCGAAAGTGGCATGTGCTTGAGCACGCGGCGCAATATCAATGTGATCCCGAGAAACGACAGCAGCTCTACCAGAAGGCCGACTTCTTTTTTAACGATGTGTGCGACTCGCTGTCGAAGTTTGAAACGCGTTCGCTCTGTCGACCGGTCGTCTTGATGCTCAATTTTGGTTGGCAACGAGATTGGTTTCTGGCCCATCGCGACCAGTTGCGACTTTCGAACGTCATCGACCGGGAATTCGGGAAACCGCAGCGATTTTTACCGCAGCGGCAGATCGCGATTCGACGCTTTAAGCGGCTGATTGTTCTCGGCGTGGTTGGCGTCATGCTAGTAGCGATGGGCATCACCGTCTCGATTTGGTCGAGCTAGCATGTCAACGATCCAATATCGCCCGGCGATTGACGGACTGCGTAGCATCGCCGTGGCGGCGGTACTGGTGTTCCATCTTTCGCCCCCTCTGTTGCCCGGCGGCTTTCTCGGCGTCGACATCTTCTTCGTGATCTCGGGCTTCTTGATCACATCCATTGTCCTGGAAGAATCCGTTCGAGGTGAGTTCTCATTCTTGCGGTTTTATCAGCGGCGAATCGCTCGCATTTTCCCGTTGATGTTGCTCGTCATTTTGGCAACCTGCGTCGCCGCCTATTTCATTTATCCGGGTGAAGACTCAGCCGCGACCGGCGCCGCGGGCGTGGCCGCGGTCGCATCTCTCGCGAATTTGAAGTTTATGGTGCAGGGAGATTACTTCAAACTTCAACCCGATACTCAACCTCTATTGCATACATGGTCGTTATCAGTTGAAGAACAGTTTTACCTATTTTTGCCGCCGGCAATTATCTTGCTTCACATGGGTCATGGATCCAAACGCCGTATCGCCAAAGGGCTAGCGTGGTGTTTAATCGGGAGCCTTGCGTTTTCGATCTGGTTGACTGGTCGAAATCCGAGCTGGGCCTTTTATTTGATGCCCAGTCGAGCCTGGGAGTTACTAACGGGCAGCCTTGCCGCGATTGGGATGGTTCGATTCGGGGCATTTAACCGTGTGCCATGGTCAGCGTTTCTAATCATTGGACTTGCAGGAATTGCATGGTCGATCGCCATCGTGGACGAAACCTATGCGTTTCCGGGATGGGTTGCTATTGTGCCGGTACTTTCGACTGCGATGGTGCTGGTAAGTGAGCGATTTGTGGATGATGGTGTTCTGGTATATTTGTTGCGTCATCGATGGTTGGTCGGCATCGGAAAGATTTCTTACTCGTTGTACCTTTGGCATTGGCCCGGTATACGCGTTCGTGGATTATCGCTGGTTTACTGAGCCGACGATCGTACGTGTCTTGGTGAAAGTCACCGCGACGATCGTATTGTCGATTGTCTTCTTTCGCTGGTTCGAAGTTCCCGCGCGGAAGTATCTTGCCAGGCCGGCGACTCGTCGATTCGCTTATTCTTCGTTCGTGGTGTCGTCAATCTTGGTCGGAGCCGTTGGATTGACACTTTGGAAAACCCAGTACCTTGATTCTAGCATCGCCAACGCCAGCCGCGGTGGAATCGTCATCAATGATGAAATCCATTCGCCGTGCGTTGTGCTTTATGGTGACAGTTTGGCGTCGATGTATGGGAAAACACTGGCCGACATGGCGAAACGCGATGGTTTTCGGTTGCATGTGATGAGCGTTGCTGGGGCAAATCTGTTTCCGGGATCACCGCTCTTTCAAAGTGCCTCTGCCTGGCTCGAGCAGGAAAAACCCGACTGTATTATACTGGCGGCGTTCTGGACCAACCAAGGGAACGACTATACCGCAGCGTCGAATTTGCTTTCCAGTCTCAAGGACCATACTTCTCATTTGATCGTTTTGGGCCAGCCACCAATTTTGCCGGATCGAGCAAGTCGTGAGTCGATTCGAGAGCATGGCTTTGTGCCTGTGCATGAGGATTTGGCGACGCGACAACAACGCCGTCATTGGTGCGAGTTTTTTCGGACAATGGTCCAGCACGACATTTCGTTCGTGGACATAGCGTCGGAATTTGAAAATGCAAACGGCGACATCATCTATTGTGACGACCGTTGTCGGCAGCTGTATCAGGATTACTTGCATCTTTCGGGATTCGGAAGTGCCATCGTCGGTCGTCGGATAGCTCCGATCATCGCCGCAGCGATTCGTCAAAAAGTCAAAGCGAACGATCGGATCGATAAATCGCCCCAAGAATCCGTAAACAGATGAGTGCATTGATGACAACTCGGCCTCATTTGCTCGCGATTACCAGCGAACTTCCCTGGCCACTCAACAGCGGCGGGCACCTCAGGACCTATCACTTATTACATGCGCTGGGACGAGCATACGATGTTGGACTGGTTTATCCCTTGGATCGTGATCCAGGCGATGAATCGGATCTACCGGAAAACGTTGGTTTTCGACGAATGCCGTATCCAGTGCGGTCGCGATCCGTCGTGGGTGAAGCCTGCCGAATTGGATTGGCTCAAATGTATCGAAATCCCTATTCAATGTACTATCGACATTATCGACGAGGTCTTAGTCGCTGGTGGGGCGACTTAATTCAAACGCAGCAACCGGACATTGTTTGGCTGGATCATATTGATAGCTTGCTTTATGTTCCCAAAGCGAAGCCACCGAACACGCGAGTGGTCATTGACCTGCACAATATTTACTCATTGATCCTGGGTCGGTTGGCTCAGGAGAGCGGAGGACTGCTGCGACGTGGCGCTCTTGGCGTCGAGGCAGCACGAATGGCTCGGGTGGAAAGTTATCTCTGCAATCGAGTGGACGCGGTCGTGGCAGTTTCCGAGGAAGAGGCCGCCTATTACCGCGCACTCGGTGCCAAGCAAGTTCACGTCGCTCCCAACGGGGTCGATTGCGCAGCGGTGGCAATGACTGAGCGGCGACGATCCACTGAGGCCCCGGAAATTTTGTTTGTTGGGGCCATGAATTGGCAGCCAAACGTCTCGGCTGCGATCGCACTTGCAA
>Ga0105051_10007985_pt1 | contig 10847 bp, 2 predicted proteins | sample FRY02_FD_78383 | JGI IMG/M metagenome (GOLD analysis project Ga0105051, IMG submission 78383) | Freshwater microbial communities from Lake Fryxell liftoff mats and glacier meltwater in Antarctica - FRY-02 (megahit assembly) | ecosystem: Environmental > Aquatic > Freshwater > Ice > Glacier...
TCACGTTATTCACGTCGACGGCGATAACGAATACGTCGATTCCCGAAGTTCCATCCAGCAGATTCAGGACACTGATCGCAAAGACTCGATCGAAAAACAGCCCACCAGCGTCAGTTGTTCGAATGCGAACGGAGTGCGTTGACTCTGCTTCAAAATCCAGCACAGTGGCAGTTTGCGCAGTGTTTCCAACAATTTGAAAGCGGTCATTGCCCTCGTCACCGGCGCCACTGACCAGTGAATAGGTAAAGGCATCATTACGATTCGCATCGGTCGTGTTCAACAAACCAACCGAGGCTCCGGAAAGTTGATTCTCAGACACCGTGACGCTGGACAACGACACGTCGGTCGGCGCCAAGTTGGGTTCGAAATTTGCCAATGATGCCAATTCGGTCGGATCCAGAAACTCGCTGGCCTGTGATTGAAGTCCAGACGCATTGACGAGAGCGTTTGCGGCATTCACGGCATCGCTTCGATTTGTCCCAAGCACCGTCAAGTGAGCCAGCCGCAACGTTTCACCTGGAGAGACCGTGATCTCATAAGTCCAGTAGATATTGTCACCGATGACATCTATCGCTGAAGGCCGCAGGCCGACCGGACCATGGATGTAGTGGACAATTGCCGGCGTTCCCAGACCGTCCGCATCATCCGTCCCAATCCACTGGTCGGAGGTTTCGATGAGAGTGTCGCCGTCTGCGGTTCCGAAGACAGTCGTATCCGCATCACTCCCAAGATTTCCCACGATTTTCACGGATGTTGTGATTGCGTTTGCCGTAGAATTCGTGAACACATCAATGGTCCGGGCGAAGTCGATATTTCCCGAGTTCGGAACGGTCACTTCACGATGGACATCAAGTCCAGAGTAAGCAGCGAAGGGGCTCACAATGGTTTGACCGTCGTTCTGTCTCTGTGCTGAACCAACAGGACTGAATTGATTGACGCCGACAATCAGACGATTCAGTCCCTGAAAGACGCCAGCCGGGCCTCCGACCAACGCTCCGAAATTCGATTGACGATCGTCAATCCCGAACACCACGCCCAGGCCGCCCGGCAGCGTGGCGTAGGGCGCCGAAGGAACGAGTCGCAACACCGCAAAATCATCGGTAAAGTTGTTGCTCGTTCCGGCCACAACAATTTTTCCGTCCTGTTGAAGTGCGACACCGCGTGCAACGTCGTTGAGCACACCGACATTTCCGACTCTCTTCGTCAACTTCCCGCTACTCGTAAACGATTTGTCTAGCGCCCCGTGCGCTTCGTACCTTGCGACAGCGAATCGGCCGGAACTTTGACCGACCACCACAATCTTGCCATCCGGCTGAATCACTAGGTCATTCGCTGAATCCGATGTCGCCGTTCCGAAATCGGTCGTTAACTTTCCGTCGCCATCAAAGGCGATATCAAGTACTCCACTGACGGTGTATCGTGCCAACACAAAGTCGTCTTTACTTGTACTGCTGTAACTCGTACCGGAAACGACGATCTTGCCATCGGTCTGAATTACCACCGCTCGCGCAGTACTACTCGTACCGATGGCAGTGGTCAGTTTTCCGTCCGAGGAGAATGAGGAATCAAGAGAACCGTTTGTGAGGTATCTGGCCAGCGCAAAATCATAGTTACTGCCATTGAAGCTTGTCCCGGCAACTAGAATCTTTCCGTCAGACTGAAGGGCGATGCTGTAGGCCATGTCATAGCTGGCCCCGATCGCATTTGACGTCTTACCGTCAGCTGAGAAAGACGTATCGAGCGTCCCATTCGCATTGAATCGAGCCAATGCAAAATCATTCTTCGTGCCAATATAACTATAGCCAGCAATGATAATTTTCCCGTCACTCTGGACGGCGACGCTTAAAGCATAGTCGTTACTGGATCCGATTGCTGCTGTTGCTTTTCCGTTAGTGGAAAATGAGGTGTCGAGAGTTCCGTTGCTGTTGTAACGGGCCACTGCAAAGTCATAATTCGTTCCGTTGAAACTATACCCCGCGACGACAAACTTTCCGTCCATTTGGAGTGCAATGCTCGTTGCCACATCTTCGGATGTTCCAAATGCCGTACCAAACTTTCCGCCGTTGTAAAACGAGGTGTCGAGCGAACCATTACTGTTATATCGAGCTACAGCAAAGTCATTATTACTGCCGTTGTGAGTGGCTCCAACGACAAGAAGTTTTCCGTCTGACTGGACTGCTGTGTCGCGTCCAATGTCCTCCGACTTATCGAAGGCAAAAATCACAATTCCATTGTTTCCAAACGTAGCATCTGGCGTGCCGTTGCTGGAGTATCGAACAATTCCGGTATCTGTTGCCACGCCGCTTTCACTCGCACCGACTGCGACAATACGGCCGTCAGACAGCGACACGATTTTTTTAACACTGTCGCTTGATTTTCCGGACAGGTTGGTAGCTAATTTTCCGTCCCCAGAGAATGTACTGTCCAGCGTGCCATTGTCGAGGTAACGCGTTACGACAAAGGCTAACCTATTTGCAACGGATCTTGTCCCAGCGACTACGATCTTCTGACCTTGAATGGCCACCGTCAAGGCATTTGCACCTTCGGTTCCAATTGCTGTCGTCTGCTGTCCATTGGCAGAAAACGTGGTGTCGAGCTTTCCATCCGTCTTGAAGCGTGCGACTGCGAATTCAAAGTATGTACCGTTAGAACTGGCTCCCGCAACGACAATTTTCTGATCCCCTTGAATCGCTACACTATTGCAATAGTCATCATTGTTTCCGAAGGGAACGATTCGCACTCCACTTCCGTTAACCGTCGTGTCCGGGGTTCCGTCAGACTTGAATCGCGCGAGTGCAAAGTCGTTATTTGTACCGTTAAAACAATTTCCCACCACCACTATTTTCTGATCAGCCTGAATCGCCACATCAGTTGCGAAAGAACTCCACACTCCGATGTCAGCTGTCAACTTGCCATTATTGGAGAATGAGTCGTCGAGTATACCGCTTGTTATGTACCTTGCGACGGCAAAGTCCGTCCTCACCGCATAGGTCGAGCCGGTAAAAACAAGCTTTTCGCTGTATCCAACAACCACAATTCGGCCGTTTGACTGAATTGCAATTCCTGTGACATAATCCTTGATGGTGCCGATCGGAGTGTCTGCGATACCCGAGGTGGCGAAACTTGTGTCTATGCTTCCGTTCGCATTGTATCTGCAAACGGTAAACATGTACTGGGGCGCTGATGTGTAGGGGTGGGGCTGAATCCGACTCCCTGCCACGACAATCTTACCATCTGTCTGAATTGCTACGTCTGCCGCAAAACCCTGGAACGTTGATGTGCCACCCACTCCGAACGCAGTATCGATCGTGCCGTTAGCGTGGTAACGAGTCACTCGCTGATTGCCAGCAACAACAAGCTTTCCGTCTGACTGAGCCACGACGCCAGTTGCTGCATCGCTTCTTCGGCTGCGATAGAGAAACTCTGTGCTGGTGACGCCGTCGTCGCTGAATTCTGGATCTGGCACGGCGTCAGTTGAGACGTTGACAACAAAGTCGCGACGGAACACACCGCCATCGCTGCCGTTCCCATCACCGTCGATCAGATTCCCGGCCGAATCGCTGAGTGAACCGATCACACTGAATCGGTACAGGTCTTCCATTAATCCCGCAAACGTCAACGTGGCTGAAGAACTCGAATTGGCGTAAGTGACCGTAGAGATCGCGATGATTACGTCATCAGAGTTGTCCAACAGTCCATCACTACCCGCACGACGAAGTTCGTAGGCTCCCGCACTGTCCGCGCCGGTGACCTGTTCGCTGAACTGAATCTGCAGGGATGTGCTGCCTTCCGGAAGGGTACTTCCCACAAGACTCGGAGTCGTCGTCGTCACTGTGGGCGGAATCATGTCAAGCAGCACAACATCGTTACCGGTGCCGCCCACATAGCTAATACGCTTATTCCTGCCGTTGACGTTGACCGTGGCCCCCTCCGCCAGACCATTGAACGTACCGACGATGGGTTCCACACCGTCATTGACGACAATCGTGAAGCTATCTGTGTCTGATGGAGTGTAGGCTCCTGTAACAACAAGAACGGCTCCGGTCAGATTGAGTCGGCCCGCCACGTTCAACTGCCGTAGTTGAGTATCGACGGTCGTGCCAGTGATCTGAATCGCCAGATTTGAGTCCACGCCAAATGACAGTTCGGTTGTCTCAGATGTGGTTACATCAACGCCGCTGAGCATTGGATGAACACCAAAGCCGGATGCTGTCCTCAGCGAGACTGCTCCGCCACCGGAGTTCACTGCTCCGGTGAAGAGGAAAATGTGATTGCCGCTGCTGATTGTCAGATCTGTGACTGACAACCGCGTTATCGCCGCACTCACTGTGACAGGACCACTCGTGCTGTTTCCAATTCTTAGCGAAGGTGTCACTACGCGATCAAGTTCAGCGTCCGTGAGACTCAGGTTGCCAGCAATGGTACTTCCGAGGTTAATAGGACGAGCATTCTGTGTTGTGACGAGACTCACTGTATTCGCGCTGTTGACCAACCCCTGAATCTCTGCATCCGAGACGACCAGATCGATTTCTCCAGTGCCTGTGGAAATCGATCCGCCAGGAGTTGCGACAGCCCGCGAGAAGATTGTGGCAGAGCCCTGATCGATATTTGTTCCGACATCATCATTATTGGCACCGGAAATTGCAGTCGTTCCATCTCCATTCAATGCGACGACGATTCCAAACTCATCGTTGGCGGCACCGCCGGTGGCGAAGAGTCGTTGTCGCTGAGTCCACGTGGTGCCGCTGCGAGTGAAGATCGTGGCGGAACCCTGATCAACGTTGGTGCCCACATCATCGAGCCGACTACCGACGAGCGCAGTGTTTCCGTCGCTGCTCAGGCTTGACGAGTATCCAAAATAGTCGGTTGCCGCTCCGTCCGCAGCAGTCAGCTTCGCCTGCTGTGTCCACGCACTGCCAGAGCGAGAATACACATAGGCCGAGCCCTGATCTGTGTTGCTGCCAACGTCATCACGAAATGAACCTACAATTGCCGTCGTGCCATTGTCACTCAGATCGACAGAAACACCAAAACGGTCGCTCGCAGCGCCGTCACTGGCGAGCAACTGTGTCTGTTGCGTCCAAGTGCTGCCGGATCTGGTAAAGATATACGCAGAACCGCGATCAGCAACCGTACCCACATCATCCAGATAAACTCCTCCGATAACTGTGTTTCCGTCGCCGCTGATGGCCGCTGAGTAGCCCAGACGATCAACTGCCGCTCCACCAGTCGCCGTAAGTTTGGCCTGCTGCGTCCAAGTACTTCCGGAACGCACGAAGACCGTCATCGAGCCCTGTTCAGCAACGGAACCAATATCATCGAAATAAGCACCCACAACCAATGTGTTCCCGTTACTACTGAGATCCACGGCGATTCCAAACAAATCGCCCGCCGCACCGTCTGAGGAGGTTAGCAATGCCTGTTGCGTCCAGACTCCTGCCGCACGGGTAAAGATAGTGACGGATCCTTCGTCTGTATCGTTGCCGACATCGTCCATGTAGGCACCCACAACTGCGGTATTTCCGTCGCTGCTGAGCGAGACTGAAGTGCCGAAGAGATCCCCTGCGGCTCCCGTCAAAGAAGTGAGTCTTGTCTGCTCAAGCCAAACTCCGCCGGAACGAATGAGGACAATCACCGCTCCTTGATTAATGTTGAGTCCTATATCATCGCCACTGACACCCACGATGGCCGTATTTCCGTCTTTGCTGATCGCGACCGCTGATCCTGCCCCATCACCCCCAACGCTGTCGGGTGAATGGAGTGGAGTTTCAGATGGTGTCAGCACCCAGCTTGCAACAACGCCAGCGGCCACCGTCAACGTCCCTGTTCCGTCGCCATCGGTGTCCGAGTTCAGGGACAGATTTCCGCCACCGGTCACGATGGTCGCATTCAACGTGATACCGCTCGAAGCGTTCAGTGAAACTGGACCCGCGGATGTCGTCAACCCGGCAAACGTAGTGATTGATTGAGCATTCGCGATGAGTGATTTCTCAGAACTGAGTTCTACAGCACCATGGAATTGTGCTGTTTGAAATGGATTTGTGCTCGTTCCCAGTATCAAACCGGCGTTAAAGTCCGGAAGTGCATTCACTGATACTCGGTCAGTGCTCGAGCCGCTACGGATTTCCAGCGATCCCGTGGGATTGGCAAAGATTGTTGATTCAAAGGTTGCTCCCAGCAATCGCGAAAGATTGTTGCCCGTGGTTCCGTCATCACTCAGCGTGGCGTTATTGGACGCTGCAGGCAGGTTGAAAATGATATCCGTCGCTAAGCCGGTGTTGAGGATTGGTTCGAGTCCCGTATAGCTGATGGTGCCGTAGTTGCTCATCACCACCGACCCATCATTCGCGTTGGTGTAGTTGTACGTAACCGTTCCCTGGTTGCCACCGATAATTTTCAGTGTGTCTCCCGGGGCGATTGGCGGGGCATTTCCGTTAAAGGTCAAGCCACCAGCGGGAATCGGATCGCCAGTCGTAAGATCCAATGTCAGCGTGTCATTTCCACGTCCGCCATTGACGATGATCGAACCGGTAATACTTGACAGAAGAATGGTCAGCGTATGACCATTGTTGCTCAGTGTGCCTGCAGTTGAAGCCGGATCAAATAGTTCTTCCGGGTCCGTCACGACCAGATGACTGCCGACAGCACTGACCGTAATATTGTTGTTTCCATCAACAGCATCGATCACTAGGTTTCCGGAGGTGATGGATGCTGCAGTTTTTGGAAAGCCATCAATCTGAGATCCCACGCGAACTCGACCGGAATCTTCGTTGACAAAGCTTCCATAGAAGTACTGATTAACATTGTCGAGTACCACAGTCTGGAGTGATGCAGAAATGGCGTTTCCACGAGTACTGTCAGACATTGAAATGTGTCCCGCTAAGCCGGTTGTCCCGCTGCCAAAAGTCATCGCTCCGGCATTGGTGAGCAAGCCATTGTCCCAGTTTGGACTTCTCACCACATAGTTACCATTGGCCAGCGCCATCACGCTGCCACCGGTCCCCAACCGATCCTCCGCAGTAGTACCAATCAGACTATTGAGATTGCTCACGGTACCCACGTGTGCTGCCGCCCCATTGCGCCAGGTAATTGCACCCGTATTTATTGGCGCGCCGTTGTCCCAGTTTGGACTCAGCACAACATAGTTGCCATTGGTTAAGGACCTGACGCCACCCAGACCCACATTGTTTCCTGCGATATCCCCGACGAGACTGTTGGCCGTAGTGACTGTACCTCCTCCGCCGGCCGTTCCGTTTCGCCACGTGACAGCACCGGCATCTGTAGCCGAAGAATTGTCCCACAACGGACTTTGCGCAACATAGTGCCCGTTGCTCAACGCGGTCACCCCGCCGCTGCCGACCTGATCGCCGAATGTTGTTCCGACCAGACTGTTCGTTGAACTGACGGCCCCGACTATTCCAGTGGCACCATTGCCCCACGTCACAGCGCCGCCGTCGGTTGCAGAAACATTTTCCCAAAGCGGGCTTGCCACGACGTAATGGCCATTTGTCAGCGCCGTAACACCCTGGCTACCGACCTGATCATTGATGATCGTACCGACGAGGCTGTTCGCTGAGGTGACGGAACCTGTTATTCCAGTTGTTCCATTGCCCCATGTGACTGCCCCAGCATCCACTGTCGACCCGTTATTCCAAAGTCGACTATTGACTACAAAGTTGCCATTGGTCAGTGCCGTTACTCGACCAACGCCAACCATATCGTTGGCAACACTACCCACAAGACTATTGCTCGGACTGACTACTCCTTTTACACCTGTCGTTCCGTTGCCCCATGTCACTGCACCGGCATCAAGTGTTGAGCCATTATCCCATTTGTAACTGCTGACCACATAATTGCCGTTGGTGAGCGCCGTCACCCTGTCATATCCAACATTGTCATTCGGCTTCGTGCCAACAAGACTATTTGTTGCATTTAGAGTGCCACTGATACCAGTCGTTCCATTGCCCCATGTCACAGCGCCGGCGCTCGCAGCCGCAACATTGTTCCAATTATGGCTGCTCACTACATAATTGCCGTTTGCCAGCGGCGTGATGCCTCCGCTGCCCAGATAATCATTTGTCGTTAGTCCTATCAGACTGTTGAACGCGCTGATCGGCCCGGCAAGCCCTGTGGACCCATTGCCCCATGTCACTGCTCCCGCGTCTGCCACCGAGGCATTGTCCCACGATCTGCTTGGGACCACATAATTACCATTGGTTAGTGCCGTGGCACCGAAACTTCCCACAAGATCCTGCGCCTTGCTTCCCACCAGGCTATTGCCTGCACTTACCGCCCCGATAACACCCAAGATCCCGTTTCCCCATGTGACCGCGCCTGCATCGACCGAGGCGCCGTTATTCCAAGAGGAGGAACTAACCACATAATTGCCATTGTTCAGTGCAAGTATGCCACGAACTCCAATTTGATCACCCGAAGTAGTTCCTACGAGGCTGTTGCCAGAATTGACGACACCATTCACACCTGTTATACCGTTCGCCCAGGTTACAGCTCCGGCAAACGTTGCCGTGCCATGGGCCCAGTTATGACTATTTATCGCATAGTTGCCATTTGCTAGCGCGATGGCACCACCAATCCCCACTGTGTCGTTGGCAGTCGATCCCGTCAGCGTACTGATCAAAGCTCCGGTAGCACCATTGAACAGATAGACAGCCCCTGCGTCAGTGCCGCCGGCATCGTCATACGGAGATGTGATGACCACGTTGCCGGTAATCAGCGGAACAACACGGTCTCCAAATTGGTTTCCGGCTGCCGGATGCGGGTCTACAAATTCAGGAAATGCCGCTGAAAGCAGAGTTCGATCTTCCAGAACTTCTGCGGCCAACCACGCTGGCTGAGCATGGCCAAGTCCATAGCGAGGTCGGAGAGAAATTCGAGCATCGGCTACTCTCTGAGGGAAAAAATCACTGATTGTTTTGATAAATCGATTCATCATTTTGCGCTTCAATTCATATACTTTAAGTGATTCGATGACACTGATCATGCGATCATTAGCGGTCACTTGCTGATGTCCCGCCTGTGATTACTACAGCCGTTCAGGCTCGGATTGTTTTTCAGGAAATCTGTGCATTTGGTACAAACGCAGTGCAAGTTTTCACAAAGGGCTGCAAAATCATGACGTGGCAGCATGCGAGGTGTTGATTTAATCACAACCCGACACGTCAGTGAGGGATTGAGTTTCTGCGTTTCTGCTGCGTACCTTGGATCCCTCGCTGACGCGTCGGGTTGTGATAACTCCCTGTATTTTTGCACCTTTAATCAACCGCTGTCTCAAATCGCGCAACTTCAAAATGCGTCAGCGAGGGGCGAGGGGCGAGGGATGTGGGGCGAAGAACGCAGGCAAGGCAATCCCTCACTGACGTTTCGGGTTTTGAAAACTCGTTAAATGAACACTCGGTGCGAACCTGGCGGCCAAAATCCACTTGCTTCAGTTGAAAAGCAGCACCACACTGCCGCAGAATGAAAACGTGGCACGCAGGAATGGGTTCCGGGAAACAATTTGATGCAGGATGCCGACAAGAATGGACTGGACAGTTCCGCCAGTGACAGCCATCTGAATCTGTTTCTGAACGCAGCCAAAGAGGGTTCTCAGTCCGGGTTGGGACGACTGCTGGAAGCGTTTCGGCCCAGTCTGATGCTGATGGCCGACCAGAATCTGGAGCAGCGTTTACGCCGTCGAATGTCGTCGTCCGATGTTGTTCAGGACACCATGCTGACGGCCGGGAAACAATTCGAATCGTTTCGCGGGACGACATCGGGCGAGTTTAGAGAATGGCTGCTGGAACTGTTTCATTCCCGGCTGGTGGATGGTATCCGCCGACATCAGGTCGCTGAAATACGTCGACAATCACTGGAGGATGAGCAACTGTCCCTGAGTGATCTTTTGTCGCGTGAAGAAACACCTTCTGTGGCGGCCAGACTGAATGAGGACGCTACCTTACTGCTAAAGGCCCTGGAGGCATTGCCGGCCCATTTGCAGCGCGTCATCCATTTGCGATATCTGGAGAATCGAACATTTGAGGAAATCGCTGCGGAGACGAATGTTTCCGTCGCAACCGTATGGCGTCAATTTCAGGAAGCCGTGGAGGCTCTGCAAAAGCAGTTGAAATGGTGTGACAGATGAAGCCGATTCATGATTCTGAGATGGATGAGGTCTGTCGAGCAGACGATCTCAGACCGACAGTCGTGGATTCAGAATCCGCTGCGTCTGAGACTCCTGCCGCCATCCGCTACGATGAGGAACTGCGATGTTTGACTGAGGGAACGGCGTTGTCCATGTCAGAGATTCCTCTGGCCGGAACACTGCGACTGCTCCATGATGTTCTGCGTTGCGGCCAGAAAGAACAGTTTGACACTGCGGACACGCTTTTGGCGTACGATGCGGATCCAGTGCCTGGGACGGGGTATCATTTAACGCAGGCTCGATTTTCTTCCGCGTTACCGTCGCGTTTTCAGATTCGCCGAATGCTGGGGAAAGGTGGATTTGGGATTGTCTATCTGGCGACCGACACGCTGTTGCAGCGAGATGTCGCCATTAAACTGCCGCATCAGATGGTTCTGAACAGCGGCGAACTGCAGGAGCGGTTTCTGAGAGAATCACGGGCAATAGCCAGACTCAATCATCCCAGTGTCGTTCGAGTCCTCGACTCCGGAGCAGAGGCTGGATTATCCTGGCAGATCACCGAATATGTGGATGGTCCGAGCCTCCGTGAGTATCGCAGACAGCACCAAAACGGAATACCCGCAAAGACAGCGGCGAGGATTCTGCTCCAACTGGCCGACGCTGTTCAGCATGCCCACGATCAGGGAGTGTTGCACCGGGATATCAA
>Ga0105051_10007988_pt1 | contig 10843 bp, 9 predicted proteins | sample FRY02_FD_78383 | JGI IMG/M metagenome (GOLD analysis project Ga0105051, IMG submission 78383) | Freshwater microbial communities from Lake Fryxell liftoff mats and glacier meltwater in Antarctica - FRY-02 (megahit assembly) | ecosystem: Environmental > Aquatic > Freshwater > Ice > Glacier...
CTATTGAAAGATTTGGTTTTACTAAAGAGGAATTACAGTAATGGCACAAGTACAAAAATATATTGACGACTGCCTAGCAGTTAAAGCTAAATATCCTAAAGGAGATAATTAATTATGGCATTAATCAAAATAGGCTCAAATGGTTTAGATACAGGTGTTGGCGGTAAGGTTTTGCAAGTTGTTTCAACAACTAAAACAGATACATTTACAACTACATCTGGGTCTTTTACAGATATAACAGGATTCACATTAAGTATAACACCATCATCTACCTCATCTAAAATTTTAATTTTAATGAATGCAAACTTAAGTAATGCAGGTACTACTTTTGTTACTCAAGTTAGGTTAGTTAGAGATTCTACTGCTATTTCTGTAGGTGCTTCTGCTGGGAGTAGAACAAGTAGCACTTCACATGTAAGACTGGGTGCTGTATACGAAGTTGGTAGTTTTTCTGCAACCACATTAGATGCACCAGCTTCTACTTCTACACTTACATATAAAGTACAAATGTTAATACAAACTGGTGGTGCTAGTTCAGGCGTTCTTAACAGAACAGGAAATGATTCAGACGATTCCTACAATGGAAGAACAGCATCTAATATAACAGCAATGGAAATAGCAGGATAATATGATTGAAAAAGCAATATTAAAAATAAATACTAGTGCAGAATTTTCAGTTAATGCAGATGATATTGGTCAAATAACTTGGCTTAACAACACTACTCCCATATCTAAAGAAGACATAGAAGCTCAATTCCCAGTAGTAGAATTAGAAATGGCTATGGCTGATTTAAGACAAAAGAGAAATGCTCTATTATCTTCTACAGATTACTTAGCATTATCTGATAATACTTTACCTCCTACTACGGCTACTTACAGGCAAGCTTTGAGAGATTTGACAGTAGGTCTAACAACTAAAGATGAGGTGGAAGCTGTTGTGTTTCCTACTAAACCATAATAAAACTTGTATAAATAGTAATAAGGAAAAAAATAAATGCCAGCAATAATAACAAACAAATTCAGAATTCACAACGCAGAGCAATTTGTGGAATCATTTTCAGAAGCAACACCAAATGTTTATTATTTGAGTATTGGAAGACCTCAAGCTTATACAACATCAACAAGAGGTGACGCTAGAACAGAAAATGAAGGTTCAGATACATCACCAATAACTCCTGTTGATTCGATTAAAGATGAATTTTATACATTTGACGATCTTTTAGCAGCTAAAAAAATAGCTTCTTCTGATGTTTCTTATGTTATTCCAAGAAGAAATTGGACAACAGGTACAGTTTATGATTATTACAGACACGATTACGGAAACAGAATTACCGGAACAACTAACGTACAAACCGCTAATAGTGGTGCAGTGTCAATTTGGGACGCAACTTTTTATGTTGTAACCGGCGACTATAATGTATATAAGTGTTTAGATAATAATAGTAACGTTAATTCTACAGTTGAACCTACCGGAACATCAACATCTATTCTTTCTACAGCAGATGGTTATAAGTGGAAATATATGTACACCTTATCTGCTTCCCAACAAGTAAATTTTCTTTCAACAGATTTTATGGCTGTTACAACAAACAGTACAGTATCTTCAGCTGCTGTTAATGGTGCAATTAGTATTGTAAAAATTAAAGCTGCAGGCTCGGGCGGCGCAAACGGAACACATACAGGCGTAGCAATCAAAGGAGATGGTTCTTCGGGTGTAGCTACAGTAACAGTATCGGGTGGAGTAGTGACAGCTGTAACAGTAACCAACGTAGGTTTAGGTTATACTTTTGCTTACATTAGAAACCAAGATATAGTATCTGCTGGTGCAACATCTTTAACAGGTGCGGAATTAGATTGTATTATCGAACCAAAAGGTGGTCACGGTAAAAATGCAGTTAGTGAATTAGGTGGATATTATGTAATGTTAAACACAAACTTTGAAGGAACAGAAAATTCAAACAGTGGTGATTTTACAGTTGTAAACGATTTTAGAAAACTTACTTTAATGCGAGATCCTTTATCTGGAGGTTCAGCCGCTACAGCAAATACATTAAGAGGAACAAAAGCAGTTAGATTTGCGGCTTCACCAGCTCCAGGAACATTTAGTGCTGACGAAGAAATTAATCAAGCCACTACAGGTGCTGTAGGTAAAGTTGTAGAATGGGATGCAACCAATAGAATTTTATACTACATACAAACAAGATTTAATGATGAAGGTATTGATGTTAACGGAAATCAAACAGCCTTTTCCGGAACAAATGTTATCACTGGACAAACTTCAGGTGCAACAGGAACTCCTACAGGAACAAGTGAAACAGTTAATAATGTTGTATTGACTTCAGGTTATTCAAGTCCAGAAGTTGACGCTGATACTGGAGATGTTATTTACGTTGAACAAAGAGCTCCAATATCAAGAGCTTCAGATCAAACTGAAAATATTAAACTCATCATAGAATTCTAATGATTTATTATGATAGACATTTATAAAATTGAAAATAATATTAATAAAAAAGTTTATATAGGTCAAACTTGTAGAGGTTACAAAACAAGATTTGAACAACACATTAATGATTGTAAAAAATACAATTATGATTTATATAAAGCTTTTAAAAAATATGGTTTGGACAATTTTGTGATAAACAAAATAAATGAATGTAAAACTCCAGAATTAGCTAAATTATTAGAAAGACATTATATAAAAAAATTTGATAGTTATAAAAATGGATATAATATGAATAAAGGTGATAAGGTTGTTTATAGACATAGTGAAGAAACAAAAAATAAAATTAGTTTATCTAAATTAGGTAGACCTAGTCCTAGAAAAGGTGTAAAATTAGATCAAAAAACAAAAGATAAAATGAGTTTATCTAAATTAGGTAAAGTAGTGTGGACAAAAAAATGGAAAGTAACTGATCCTAATGGTAATACAGTTATAATATATAATTTAGCAGATTATTGTAGAAAAAATAAATTAAATAGAGGTAATATGAGTTCATTAGCAAATAACAAAATATTATATTACAAAAATTATAATGTGGGGGAAATAAATGCCAAGTCCAACAGACTTTAATCTTTCGCCTTACTATGATGACTATGCTGATTCAAAAAAGTTCCATCGAGTTCTTTACAGACCAGCATTTGCAGTACAGGCTAGAGAATTAACACAATCACAAACAATCTTACAAAATCAGATTGAAAGAATATCGGATCATCTTTTTGAAAAAGGTGCAATGATTATTCCAGGTGAAATTGGATTTGATTTAAATTACTATGCTGTAAAGTTAACATCTAAATCGGCTTCGAGTGTAACTAACTATGTTGGCACGATACTTACTGGCGGATCATCCGGAGTAACAGCAACTTGTATTAATGCAGTTGCTACAGACGGTACAGATCCGGATACCCTTTACGTTAAATATACAAATTCAGGAACAAACAATATATCTACATCATTCACTGATGGAGAAACAATCACATCAAGCGGTGTTGGAAGTCCAACAGCAGTTGTAAATACAACAGCAATAGGTTCAGCAGCCAACATTGAATCTGGTGTATATTACATAAACGGATTTCACGTACAAGTATCTCAACAAACATTAATACTTGACAAATATTCAAACACTCCTTCTTATAGAGTTGGTGTTACTGTTACAGAATCATTTGTAACTCCTAGTGATGACACTTCTTTAAATGATAATGCAGCTGGTTCTTCAAATACAAATGCCCCAGGTGCTCACAGATTTAAAATTGATTTAACATTAAGTAAACAAACATTAACATCTACAGAAGACGCAAATTTCATTGAATTATTAAGATTATCAAATGGTATTAGACAAAATCAGGTCCGTTCTACAGAATATGCGGTACTAGAAGATACTTTTGCTCGTAGAACATTTGACGAGTCTGGCGATTATACTGTTAGAGATTTTGATTTAGATATGAGAGAACATTTAATTTCAGGCAATAATAGAGGTGTCTATACTTCAGGTAATGGCGGTCTTGAATCAAAATTGTCTGCTGGATTATCTCCAGGAAAAGCATATGTTAAAGGTTTTGAAATTGAAACATTAGGTACTTCTTATGTTGATATTGATAAAGCTAGAGATGTTGAAACACAAAATAATTTAAATACAAGATTTGATTTAGAAAACTATGTGAATGTAAATAATATTTTTGGATCACCAGATATTGGATTTGTTACAGGTGATGTTGAAGCATTTAAGATTGTAAATCTATTTGATAGTTTTACATCTAGTAGAGGTACTCAACTATCTACATCAGGGGCTACAGTGCCTCAAATTGGTCAGGCTAAATCAAAAGGGTTTGAGTTAAATTCTGGAACAGCAAGCTCATTTAGATTTTCAAGTGGATCATTAACTAGTGCAGTTTACAAACATTTCTTGTTTGACATTAATATGTTCACTCATTTGAACACTATAACAGATCAAAGTTTTTCAACTGGAGAAAAAATAACAGGCTCAACTTCAGGGGCTACAGGATATGTACAATCTATTTCAGTAGTTAAATCAGCAGCGGTTACAAATATTACTAATGCTGATAATCCAGGTATTACTCCTTCTGTTATCACGTCATCAACTCACGGTTTTAAAGAAGGTATGCAAATTACTTTTGAAAATGCAGGATTCAATGTAGATTCAACAGCTATTACAAACGCAACTTTATTTACAGTTAAAAATCCTGATACTAATACTTTTGAATTATATGATTCAACTGGAGAAAATGCAGTAAATGTAACAGCTTATAGTTCTGGCGGAATAGCAAGACACGGTGTTGTAGTATTATCGAATGTAAGTGGCGTGTTTTCAGCTGGAGAAACTATTACAGGTGGAACTTCAAGCAATACTTCTTCAATACAATCAGACATTTTAGGATTTAAAGGTGTACGATCATTTGACTTTCCTTCTGTTAAACAACTTGGTATGGCAGGAAGTCCTACATACACTTCAGATGTTACAGTTGATTCTACTTATGGCGAAACATATCCAGTATTTGGTACATTATCGATTGAAAACAGTTCAGCAGTTATAACTGGATACGGAACATTATTCACTAGTGAATTAAAAATTGGCGATCAAATTACATTTACAACTGACGCTGGAACACTTTTAACTAAAACTGTAAAATCTATTTCATCAAATACAAGTTTAGAATTAACAGTAGCTGTAGGCGTATCAGATGTATCTACTAAAACAGTTGCAACAAGACATAGATCAAAATTACAAGGTTCAAATAAAAATATTTCACTATTTCAATTACCTTACGAAAGAGTTAAAACATTAAAAACAACTTCAAATTCAGGATTAAGTGATACAAACTTTAAAGTAAGAAGACATTTTACAGCAACACTATCTTCCGGTAGTGCAACTATCACAGCTGGTACAAACGAAACATTTGTATCACTCACTGAAAAAGATTATTCAGTTTCAATAATGACATCAAGTGGTTCAGCTGTTGCTGGAGATGTAATGAGTTTAACAGGAAATAATGGAGATAGCACTGCAATATTTACACTAGGTGGTTCTCCAACAGGAAAAACTTTAACTATAAATTTTGGTTCAGCATTATCTAGTGCTAAAGTTAAAATATTAGCAACAGTTAGTAGATCAGTTGCAAACTCAAAAACAAAAACATTAAATTCTGGTTCAACAGTAGCTATTTCTTTACAAAGTATAATTGAAAGTGGAACAATTGGATTATCTAAAGCTGATGTTTATAAAATAAACAATGTTTATATGGCTGCAGATTTTAGTACAGTTGCTACAGCAAGTGATACTAACGTTACTAGTAGATTTGAATTAGATACAGGACAAAGAGATAACTTCTATGACATTGGAAGATTAAAATTAAAAACAGGAGAAATTACTCCAACAGGTAGACTATTAGTTAACTTTGATTATTTCTCACACGGAGCTGGAGATTATTTTGATGTTGATTCATATTCAGGAGTTATTGATTACTCATTAATTCCATCATATTCTTCTGATACAAATGGTGTAAAATTCGAATTAAGAGATTGTTTAGATTTCAGACCAAGAGTTGCAGATAATTCTACAATTAATTCTGGTAGCCAAGATAGAAATTATAGTGGCACAGGAACTTCTACAATCGATATAGTGGAATTTAATTCAGATGTTTCAACAGATTTTGAATATTACTTACCTAGAGTTGATAAAATATTTTTAGATAAAGATGGCAATTTTAAAGTTGTTAAAGGAGCTAGTTCATTAAGACCTGAATTTCCAAGAGGTTTAGATAATGCAATGCACCTATACACAATATTGTTAAACGCATATACTTTAAATGAAAAGGATATGAGATTTGACAGACAAGACAATAAACGATATACAATGAGAGATATCGGTAAATTGGAAAAAAGAATTGACAATGTGGAATACTACACTCAACTATCTTTATTAGAATCAAATGCTCAATCATTACAAATACAAGACGCTGAAGGTTTTGACAGATTTAAAAACGGATTTATTGTAGATAACTTTACAGGTCACGGAATTGGTGATGTTGGAAATTTAGATTACAAAGTATCAATGGATATGGCCAATGGTTTAATGAGACCAATGTTTAATGAAGAATCAATACAACTAATTGAATCGGATGATGATGGAACATCAATTGTAGCCGCTGATAGAACAGCAGCTAACTATGCGAAAACAGGCGATCTTATAACTTTACCATATACAGAATTTACAATGATAGATCAACCTTATGCTAGCAGATACACAAATGTAAATCCTTTTAACATATTTACTTGGTCTGGTTCTGTAGCTCTTAATCCACCAGGAGATGAATGGAAAGAAACAAATAGAGTTCCAGATTTGATAATTAACCAACAAGGTTCTTTTGATACTTTAGTTGCTAGTTTAGGAAATGCGAATTTACAAAGTGTTGAAATAGGCACTGTATGGAATGAATGGCAAGATTTTTGGATGGGTACTCCTGTTGAAACAACAACAACAAGTGGTACTTACACTGGATCAAATAATGTAGCTGCTAGAGGTAGAGGTGCAGGTGGCTGGAGAGTAACAGCAAGAGATGTTGTGACTACTAGTACAGCACAAGTTAACCAAACAAGAACAGGTATTAGGTCATCTATTGTTCCTAACGTTGTTAGAACATCACTAGGTGACAAAATTGTAAATGTGGCATTTGTTCCATTTATTAGAAGCAGAACAGTTAATTTTACCGGCACAAGATTAAAACCTAACACAAGAGTTTATGCTTATTTTGATAATATTGCAGTAAGCAGTTATATAACTCCTACTGGAGGTTCATTAGGAGGAAATTTAGTTACAGACGCCAACGGAGCTATTTCAGGAACTTTTGCAATTCCTGATTCTACTGTTGATACAAATCCTAGATGGAGAACAGGAACTAGAGTATTCAGATTAACAAGTGCAGTATCAAATGCTATGACCGAGGTTGAAACTGCTGGAGAAGCAGATTACATAGCTAAAGGTACTTTAGAGAGTGTACAAAATACAATAGTTTCAACAAGAGAAGCTATTACAAGCAGACAAACAGTTACAGATACAAGATCAATCACTAGATCAAATACTAGAACATCACAAGAAGTTATAGAATGGATTGATCCTATTGCACAAACATTTTTAGTAGATGACACTGGCGGAGTTTTTGTTACATCAATAGATTGTTATTTCCAATCAAAAGATGATAATATTCCTATCAGTTTACAAATTAGAGAAGTTGTAAATGGTTATCCTTCTCGTACAATTGCTCCTTTTGGTGAAGTTGTATTAAATCCAAGTTCGGTTAATGTAAGTGAAGACGCAACAACAGCTACAACATTTACTTTTCCTAGTCCTGTTTATTTGCAAGAAAAAACAGAATATTGTTTCTGTCTATTAGCTAATTCAAATAACTATAATGCTTGGGTGGCTGGAATTGGAGAAACACAAGTTGGTTCTGATAGAACAATATCTACAAATCCATATGCTGGAGTATTCTTTAAATCACAAAATGGTTCAACTTGGACTGCTGATCAAACAACTGATATTAAATTTAAAATTAAAAGAGCTGAGTTTGAAAATGTTACAGGTACAGTAACTTTATGTAATGAAGCTTTAGGCACATATACATTACCAGCAAATTCTTTAAGAACAACAAATGGTTCAAAACTAATTAGAGTGTTCCATAAAAATCACGGAATGCACGGCACCTCAAATAATGTTACTATCGCAGGTGTGCTTTCAGGAACATATAATGGTATTGCTCATAGTGATATTAACGGAACATACACATCTATTTCAAACATAACTTTAGATAGTTATAACATAACCTCTCCTAGTTCTGGCAATGCAACCGCAACAGGAAACATTGGCGGAGAAGGTGTTACAGCAACCTATAACAGATTATTTGATGTAGCAAATTTAAATATATCTAGTATGACTGTTCCAGGAGCAACAGCAAATTATAATATAAGAACAACAACTGGTAAATCAATTCACGGATCAGAAGCTGAATTTAGTTTATTAGGTTCTAGTAGTTCTATTAGTGTAACGCCTGGAGGAAATATTTACTTTACTGCTCCTCAAATGGTATCTAGTGGTATCAATGAAACAAATGAAATGTCAGGAAGCAAATCTTTATTCTTAAATATATCTTTAAGTACAACAAATACAAAAGTTTCTCCAGTTATTGATGTTCAAAGATTGAGTATGGTAGCTATTCAAAATAAATTAAATAATCCAACGGTCGGAAATACTCCTGATTTTGTTGAGGATACAGAGAATACAGGAACATCATCAGCTGCTGTTTATCTAACAAGACCTGTTACACTTGAAAACGAATCAACAGCATTAGATGTAAGATTAACTCAAAATATTCGTTCAACCTCTACTGTTAGAGTTTACTATAGAGTAACTGGTGCTGAAGAAGTTAGAGATATAAAAGATTTAGCTTGGATTCCATTTAATACTAATGGTGAAGAAAATTCAGCTGTAATTCCTGCTGAAGATGACGCAACATTTAGTGAATACAAATATTCAGCTGAATCGATTAACACATTCACAGCTTTTCAAATTAAAATTGTAATGAAAGGTACCAATTCAGCGTACCCTCCGATTATTAGAGATTTACGAGGAATTGCATTGGCACTATAAAATTATGGCAATAGATAGATTAAAAGTTGAAGGTTTTGCATTTTTAGAAAGAGATAAAGAATCTAAGGCTATTGTGAACACTAATTCTACAGAATATTCTTTTTATATGAATAGAGTTAGAAGTAGAGAACAACAAGGTGATCAAATTAGAAATACGATTAAAGAGATAAATAATTTAAAATCTGAATTAAGAGAAATAAAAAATTTACTAAAAAAGGTAGTTAACAATGGCAATTAGATCAGTAACAACCACAGATACTTTAGGAACGTTTAGAACAACGTTTAATACTCTATCAACTGATTTAGGAGACCTACAAGATTTAAATACAAGTAATAAATCTAGTGTTGTTGCTTCTATTAATGAAGCTATAACACAAACAAGTTCTTTCTTTTTAAGAGATTCAAGTTCTTCTATACAAGAGGTATCTTCTGGAGATACTGTAAATATAGTAGGTGATAGTAACATCACAACAACAATCAGTGCAACTGATACTATAGAAGTTGCGTTATCATCAACTGTGACTGGATTGACTAGTTTAGACGCAACTACACTTACCGAGGGTGGTGTACAAGTTGCTACTAAACCTTTTGCCATAGCTCAGGCTATAGCCCTAGGATAAGACGAGTAATTTTTATTATAAGTAAACTAATATATACTATTATTTTATATATTGTGAGATAAATACTCTTATAAATATAGTATATTGAATAGTAAAGCTTTATAAATATAAATGTATAATAAATATAATATACAGAACAGTAAAGCTTTATAAATATAATATATTAATGATAAAATTATAAGTATTATTAATTAATTTTAAAAGGAAAATAATGGCTAACGATTTTAAAAGATTCGCAATTTCAGATGTAAATACATCAGCTGGTGCTTCAGCTTCAGCAGTATATACTGTACCCGCTGGCGCTGGTTCAACTACTTTAGAATCAATAATTATAGGTATAAATTTATCAAATAGCTCAGCAAGTGCTGTAACAGCACAAGTATTTTTAGATCACCTTAGCGGATCTAATGATAGTTATATTGTTAAAGATGTAAATATTCCAGCTGGTACATCAATAGAAATTATGAGAGGTAATAAAATCGTAGTTCAAAATGATGGTACAACTGGTGATGTTATAAGAGTCTCTTGTAATACTGCAACATCTTTAGATGCAATAGTATCAGTTTTAGAGGATGTGTAATTAGGAGTAAAATATGAATAATAATCGTATAGGAACAAATCCAACTAATCTAATAACACCTGGCACATTTTTTTCTAATTACAGAATTATAGCAAACAGCATAACTTTTGATACGTCAAATGAAAATAGTATGTTAATTGGTCCTATAACTGTAAGTGGATCTAGTACAATACTTACTATATCAGGTAACGGAGTTTTTACAATCTTATAAATAAAAAAAGGAACAATTATGCCAAGCACTTTAAAAGTAGATCAGATAGAGGGACAAAGTGGTAGTACGCTTACGATTCCTTCTGGTCAAACATTCGACATTAGTAATGCTACAGTAAGTCTACCAACTGCTGTTGCTACATTAACTGGTTCACAAATATTAACAAATAAAACAATTGATTTAACAGATAATACTGTATCTGGCACAACTGCTGAATTTAATACTGCTTTATCAGATGGTTCTTTTACTACACTAGCAGGAACAGATACATTAA
>Ga0105051_10007996_pt1 | contig 10838 bp, 13 predicted proteins | sample FRY02_FD_78383 | JGI IMG/M metagenome (GOLD analysis project Ga0105051, IMG submission 78383) | Freshwater microbial communities from Lake Fryxell liftoff mats and glacier meltwater in Antarctica - FRY-02 (megahit assembly) | ecosystem: Environmental > Aquatic > Freshwater > Ice > Glacier...
CTCCAGATCTGATTGAACAAGTGGGCGAACCAAGTAATGCACTCGTTGATACTGTATGACATATTACTGCACTCGAAGAGAAAATTGCTATTGTGCAAAATGTTGTGGATGATGCTACTCAAGCAAACGAACAAGATGCTATTAAGTACGGTACATTTGCAATTACAAAGTATAAAGAAATTGTTGAAAAACTGAAGAATGGAGGTTATGAATCAAATAAAGATGTTACTGATCTTGTTGCAAAAATTGATCAATTCTACAATAAGGCAATTGATATTATGAATAATAACTAATTCTGACCTAACTCATGTCTCATCATCATAATCATGCTACTACATTTGAGTCGAGGTTCTGAGCCTTCGTTCCAGAGGATACGAGGGTTTCTAACGATAATAGCAAAGAACTCATCGATCAAATACATAATGATGCATGAATTATTGTCAAAGCAATAGCATATCTCATTGATGTCTGAGTTAGTGTATTGTTGATACCCATTATCTATAATATCTATCACTATCTCAAGCGATGACAAACTCTATGACAGCAGATCATGGGTATCAGAATCTACCGTCATCATCATGTAGGGATAATTGCCAAGATACCGCAATTATTAACTCGTGTGACGATCAAACTCATGTTTCTCGCCTTATGGACAGTGTTATGAGCAAATATTGTCACTCTCCTACTCAGCTGATGGCCATCGTATGCTGCAGTTATAGTTTATACAACGCTCATGATTATCTGCATTCATGCATATGCAAGTACCATGATCACCAACAAACATCGCAGAGGTCTGCAAGATATCTGGTCTGGAACAATTGTTGCTTATGATGGCACCTATAGTATTAAACGCTTTATCATTGGGACGATCTTGTGTTCTGTGTTATATTATGTGATCATAGGTCTATGACCGCAGATTGTCTCATGGATTGCAACTCATACGCATGGATGACTAGAGACACAATACTGGCAGATATGGAATTATATCGATAGCAAAGTTATCAACAGTTTTCTCATCTTTCAGAGTCAAATACACTTGCAATAAAACAATGATTACATAATAACGATAGAGACATAATATCTTTATCGTTTTTTTGCTATAATGATGGAATATACCCAAGTAATCAGTATTGCTCACGCCCACGGGAGCGATGACACCACTAGCCTCTCAGAACTTGTGAATCAGTCAGACTATACTATTATCTACTTCTATCCTAAGGACTGTACTAGTGGATGTACAGTGGAGGCGGTAGAGTTTAGTCAGATGGTGGATGAATTTGCAAAGATTTGAGCTCAGATCATCTGAGTATCTAAGGATAGTCTAGCATCTCATCACAAATTTATCACACAAAGTGATCTTAAGGTTAGTCTGATCAGTGATCCAGATACAAGCTTACATCAGGCGTTTGGTGCCTGGGGAGAGAAGAGTATGTATGGTCGCAAATATATGGGTACAGTGAGAAGTACATTTGTACTTGATAAATCTGCGAGGATCATTACAAAATATGGTAAAGTAACAGCTCGTGGTCATGCAACACAGGTTTTGAAGGATCTGAACGAGCATATTGCGTGACTTTAGTATTATTAGATTTTCTCTATGCAAAAGCCTAAACACCTTATCCGTGGACTATTTGCCAATATGGATACCCACCAAAAAGTATTTGTCATTCATACGATTATCTTGTTAGTATTGTTTATTATGCTACCGATTATTACCTTGGATGTGATTCAGTCATCAACAGTAGGTAGTGGTTCGATTAAGTTTTTTAGTGCAACATTTTGGAAATCTGACTTTGTGGTGATTGTTATGATGGCTGCGATTATGCTGATGATGTTTCATGCTCATGTGAGAAAAATGGTAATTGCTGCGTTTGGTGTGACAGATGTCTTCATCAACTTTGTTGCATATATGGTGATTGTTGCTGTATATATCGGTATTGGAGATGCTACGATGGCAGTACATCTTAGTCTTACACAGACGATCTGACTCGCATCATGATACTATATCATCGGTATCTGGCTAGCTATCTGACTCCTCCTCCATGCTTCATGGACATACAAATATGGCAAGCAAGCACACCAAGCCACCATTATCAACCTCGCAGCCCAGAAACAACAAGAACATCACAATAACCAAGAGAGTTTTAAGAATTTGTTTGATTAATCCCCCAGTCTACGACTACCCCCTTTATCAAGGGGGTTTAATTTTTAATTTTTTTGATGTTTGAATTGAAATTGCACTAAAGATCACTATATACATGTCCTATGGCGGTCGTAGCTCAGTCGGTAGAGTCACGCAGTACTGCGTGATGGTACATATCTGTCTAGGGTTCGCTTTATAAACATCATCTAATATATGTATTATGTGTATGTATTACTTTGAGCAACTAATAAGCACTATATTGGATATACATCTAATATAGAACAAAGATTTGCACAACATAAGAATTGACAAGTTCAAACTACAAAAAGTATGGGTAATCTCAAATTATTGTGATACTTTACAAAAGAAACAAAAACACAAGCTATTAAACTGGAACAAATGATTAAAAGAAATGGGCATATTGATCATCGAATCAATCACCCAACGTTTATACAAAATATCTAGGTATTATGGCGGTCGTAGCTCAGTCGGTAGAGCAATGGTTTGTGGTACCATCTGTCGCGGGTTCGATTCCCGTCGATCGCCCCATTATTATGGTCTCAAGTGATTGAGATTTTTTTGTGTAGTTTTTTGATATATTATAGCTACACTAATTAATAACTTATCTGTTAATAGAATTTTTATGTCACGAATAATTATTGCACTATTATCTATAGTAGGATCTGTCGGCTTATATCTATGCTTGAGAGTTTTGAAGCAATATAAAATCAGTACAAGAACTCAAAATGTAATTATGTTTATACCTAGTTCGATTATATTTTGAATTTGGGCTTATCTTACATGAGAGCATCTTTGGATATGACGGGATATACTTGCTCTCATGATCCCTATGTGTGTAGTGTTTTCACGATTACCCAACATGTTATCATTGCAGTCAATGCAATCTGCACCCAACATCTGATACAGCCTTATGATTTCCAAGAGTTATGTAGTCATAGCTGCTGTAGTAGCTGTACCGCTATTGTGATCTACACTCTACCGAACTGATATTGTTGCTATCGCTATGATACTGTGATTTATGTCACTGATTCTCATTGAACCCCAGAAACCATCAATAAATATACAATCATCTTCATCATGGATACGAACCGCATTATATGCTTGTATCTGATGGGCATGACTTGCCCTATCTAGTAGCCGACTTATCAAACAGTGAATATCCCCTCTTGTTGTAAACTTTTGGATATTCTCTATTGTTTCAATCATTATACTGATTGAGTCTCGTATCACAGCTCAATCTTTCAAACTACCACGTACCGCGTATCTTTCTGCTCTATGAGTTGTAATATTCATCACACTATTCAATCGAGCATTACAAAAATGATATGCTACCGCACCAAATCCCTGATATATTAGTGCTGCAAATGCATCAAGTATTGCAATACTAACACTCGTATCATCATTTATCTTCAAAGATGAGCTCTCACTAAGAAAGATTATCGGTATTATGTGAGTAATACTGGGTATCGGCATACTTATGATTATCTAACTAGTGCTAGTGGTTAAAATGATCGTTTGTCTTGAAATCTCTCCCAAAATCATCATTATAGAATGAGAACATCACAAGGAACAAGTCATCCATATATAGTAAATTAACTTCATTCTGATAGTTATTTACTACATAGTCAAACGCTCTTAATAATCATGTTTTTCATGAGATATGAGTAAATCTTACATAGCAAGTTAAACTTACTACTGAATGAGAGTTTGACTATATTATTCCTTACAATCTAATAGTATCATGTCCCAGAAAACTATATCCGTCATGGACTGGCTAATACACAAGCCCATCACGCTCATAATGCGTGAGTCAGACCCCATACCCAGTGTATGATCATACATCGTATACCGTGGAGATAACGATAAGAATCTGATAGGTACTTATATCGGCTACCCTGTCGAATCTGCCAAAACCTGATCCTATATCGAGACACTGTCGTGAGAAAAACTCGAGAGGTTTGATCGTCATCAACGCAAGTCAGCCGATCTGTTCAAAATGTGGAAAACAGCGTTTAAGGCGGAGTTTCCCCAGACTAAGCCTGTAACTGGTAGAGCAAATCTCCAGTGAGATACGGTCTATCTGTATTTCTACTGTGAAGAGAGACTCAACTTTTCTGAATTTGTGAGGTATTTCCGTACCAAGATGCCGGTCAAGTTCTTCCTCTATCAGATCGGAGCGAGAGACATGGTCAGACTTGCTCCCGATGCTAAGCAATGGTTGAGTGAATGTGGATGCTGACCGATGTGATGTTGTGGTTCGGGACCATTGCCGACCGTAGAGATGGAAAACATTGCACTGCAGTCGCTGGAGTGACGTGATACCGAAAAACTCAAAGGTAGATGTGGTAAACTCAAGTGCAGTATTGTATTTGAGAAGTGACTGTATCTGGAGGAACTTGCAAATTATCCCTATAAGTGACAAGAAGTCAGAGTTGATAGAGTCACCAAAGGTATCTGCGTATGACACAACATCATGAACGGTGAAGTCTCCGTCAAGGCTCATGATGGTGAGTTTATCAGAGCTGATATCTCACGTATTCAGTACGACCAGTGAGAACAAGCAAAATACTATGCATCTCTGATGAGTCAGGGTCGCTATCACAATGATAATGACTAACATTGTACTCAATAAACCTTACAAACTTTATAACTTTATAACCCAACAATGAATAATAACAAAGATACAAACACCAATGAAACAGAGCTTGATACAAGCAAGAAAACAAACTCTCAGTCAGATATCGCCAAAAATATGGATCATAGTGCACAACTGGAAGATCTCCAAGATAATGTAGAAAACGGTATCGGAGATACTCTATGATCAGGCGAAGAAGTCAAAAGTCTGGAGCAGAAATACGAAGAATCTGTACTACAACTCGCAAAGCTTCAGGATCAGATCAAAACTCTGACTTCCGTGGCTGCAACATCACAAAGTCAGTATCTGTCTCTTAAGAACGAGATGGACTGATTACAACGTATGAGAGCAATTGAAAAGTGACGTGATAAGGTCTCAGCAATCATCGCTGTTGCAAAGAGGTTTGCAGTACTACTCGAACATATGAGACAATTCCGTGTGCATCTGACTCCAGAGTTGCAAGAGCATGATCTGATTAAGTGATTTGTCATTAGTCAGGATAAGTTTATCAGTACTGAGCTTGCAAATTTTAATATCAAACAGATCGAATCACTAGGACTTACACCAGACAGTGAGCTTCATGAGATCGTGATGATGGACACCGCCACTGAGTCAGATATCCAACTACTCAACAGTCTAGGTCATGAGTGATCTGACTTTAGCGGTCGTATTATCCGTGAGTTTGAGGTGGGATATTATTATATGGATGGTGAGACTAGACACATCATCACACCATCAAAGGTTGTCGTAGGACAATAGGTTGTAAAGTCACAAGTTAATAAAGTAATCAGTAACCTTACAGACTTATAATCTTACAAATCTTATGAATCAATTAATTGAACAAACCATTACCCTCTTACAGACTCCAGCTGATCAGTATACCCAGGATCAGTACAATTTACTGGTGGATGTGATCAATCATCATACAGATCTGTATCATAAGGAGCAGAAACCGATTATCAGTGATTATGACTATGATCAGCTGTTTGATCTATGTAGAACGCTCGAGACTATGTATCCTGACTGGACTCGTGCTGATAGTCCTACTCATCGTGTGGGTAGTGATCTACAGGAGTGATTTGATCAGGCGAGACATGAGACACCACTACTTTCACTGGAGAACAGCTACAACGCAGAAGATCTGAGAGATTGGGATGAGTCGATAGCCAAGTGACTAGGTAAGCTATGAATCACAGAGTATAGTTTTCTTATGGAGCCGAAATTTGATGGAATTAGTATGGAGCTTGTCTATACTGATGGTGTACTGACACAAGCAATCACCAGATGAGATGGTACCGTGTGAGATGACGTGACAGCCAATGTCCGCACCATCCGTGATGTCCCACTCAAGCTCAGTCAGGATGTCTCCATCCGTATCAGATGAGAAGTCATTATGCCCAAGTCACAGTTTGAGCGTATCAATACTGAGCGTGTAGCAGCTGGTGAAACAGTGTTTGCCAATCCTCGTAATGCTGCATGATGATCACTTCGTCAGCTCGACACTCGTGTCACTGCCAGTAGGTGACTGATCTTTAGACCTTATGAAATTTTATCTTTATAAATTATATTATTATGTGATTAAGTCATTCAAATTGAAAAGTTGAAGTAGTTTCAGAATCTTTTGTGGTAAGCTTTAAGCCGTATCACTCATGAACAGATGATTTTTTAAGTAAGTGATCTGCTAGTAATAAAATAGTATATGAGTATGTATCTACTGATGGAAAGGAAAGAACAATAATTTTGACAACACCAAATGTAAAACAACTTTACTTATGTGAAAGTGCAACAGAAAAACTAACATTATTTAATAGCTTTGTACTAGCTTTAAAAAACAATAATCCACTTAGTGAAACTGCAAAAGTAGTTCTTCCTTCAACTGCTCCTACAATAGCTAATTTATTAGATACAGAAAAATAATTATCCTTTTTTTAATTATATCTTATTTATAATAACGTGGTCCAAGTAATCCTCGTCGATCAATATGATCAAGAAATATGATTTGAAGAAAAAATAAAGGCTCATGAGTTAGGGTTACTTCATAGAGCTTTTTCTCTATTTGTGTTTAACCAGCAGTGACAGCTTCTGCTCCAGCGTAGAGCATTGGATAAGTATCACTCATGATGATTATGGACCAATACCGTATGTAGCCATCCTAAGCCAGATGAAGATATCGTTCAGTGATGTAAAACCAGGATGATAGAAGAGATGTGATTTAGCACTGATGTACAGGAAATATTTGCGTTTGTCTATCGTAGTGACTATGAAAACTGACTCAGCGAACATGAGTACGATCATGTATTTGTATGATATTATGATGATGATCCAGTACCTAATCCTGAGGAAGTATGCGAGTATAGTTGGAAATCACTTGCAGATATCAGACAAGATATGACACAAGATCCAGAGAACTACACTACATGGTTTTATAAAATAATGATCAATGATGATTATTTTCAGACACTTGGAGATCATTCCTTATTACACTGATAATATGCAAACTCAACTCGACCAACTGAATTATCTCTCACAGCTGGGTTTTACCGTGGACTACTGGACAAGACAGATTTCATCAATTGATGAGGTAGTGCAGATCTGTCAGGACCCTAATACGTTAGCGGAGTTTAATAAGGAGGATATTGAGTTTGATGGGATTGTGATCAAGGTAGTAGAACTAGATGCGTGTCATCTACTAGGTAGCACTGATCATCACCCCAGATGGGGTATGGCGTATAAGTTTCCAGCACAGCAAGCAGCAACCAGGCTGGTCGATATCGAGTTTCAAGTGGGGAGAACGGGAATTATTACTCCTGTGGGCAGGGTTGAGCCCGTCCAGTTGTCTGGTGCAACGATCACTTATGTTAGTCTACACAATTTTGATATTATCAAGACTAAGGATATCCGCCTATGAGATCGTGTATGGATCCAGAGATCTGGCGAAGTGATCCCGTATGTAGTAGGGCCGATTGTGGATACAAGGACTGGTGATGAACAAGAGATCCTCTGACCTAGCTCATGTCCAGTGTGTCACCATGATAGTTTTGTAGAAGATGAAGATAATGGAGGCTATCTTCTCTACTGTCCTAATCCATCCTGCCCTGCTCAGATCAAGGAACGTATCACGCATTTTGTCTCTCGTGACTGCATGGATATTGATGGGCTTGGTGAGTCAATGATTGAGCTGCTCGTGGATGAGTGAATCATCCATACCTTTGCCGATCTCTACAAGCTCACTGATATCCAATATCGTCCAGTACTGAACGCACTCCCCTGATTTAAGTCCAAAAAAATAGAAAATCTTGTCAGTTCACTACAAGCAAGCAAAACTACAAAACTGTGGCGCATTCTTAATGCAATCGGTATTAGACAGGTCGGAACCAAGACGGCAAAGCTGATTATTGAAAGTATTGAAGAGCTCGCAAAAAGTCCAGAAAAATCAGAAAAAAACCAGACAGATCAGATAAGATATAAACATAATGACGTCCCCCTTTTGAAGGGGGAATTAAAGGGTAATCTAATTATATGATCAACCACCAACGACGACCTATGACATATTATTTCCTATCTCACCAACTCAAATTTCCTCTCCCAAATCCATGGTATTGGCGATAAGACTGTGCAATCATGCATCAACTGGTTTTCTGATGATGATAATATTGCTTTGCTTCAGCAACTTGCGGATGCATGAGTCCAATTTGATAACTATGAAACTAATAAGAGATCGGGCACTGGCGTGCTATCATGAGTAAGGTTTGCTATCACTGGTAGCTTCCAGCTATCTCGTAGCGATCTCAGCCAGCAACTGGTAAGGCTATGAGCAGAATACTGTGAAAATATTACCAAAAATGTTACTCATCTGATCGTGGGACAAAACCCAAGTAGTAAGGTCACAAAAGCAGAAAAAAACTGAACTATCTCGGTTCAGTGAGTACAGTGAGTTGAGCAAATATTTGGTATTGCGGTAGAGCAAAAAGATAGTGGTGGTTTGTTTTAACTTTATATGATGATCAATATGAAACACAATCGCTGATCTAATATCAAACAAGAGCACCATATCCTCCCTGACTATATCAAGATACTAGAAAAGATCGGTAATATCTCATGAGTCACTCGCATCATACCAGGCAGAATCAGTAGACAACAAAAATGATCAAGTCAGACTATTATGTCATTATCATACCCCACAGAGACCTGACTCAAATATCTCCTGAAAAAATGATCTACTGTCCAAGAATGCTTTATCATTTGCGATCCACATGACTCGACTATCACAACTCAGATCCAAGCTCTTTGCGTACAAGCTGACATCATCTATAAGTGATAACTTTTTAGGTTCTGACAAGGTTGATGCTTTACTTACCGAAGCAAGACTAGGATATGAAACGATGTTGTCTACTGCTAGTGGTGAACGCGTGGACCAACGTCGTAGTGCATCGAGAGGTCAAGTCATCTATCGTCAATCAATAGTTGCTCCAACGTCAGTAGTGCTCGTACTGGATATTACGAGTAACTGGCAGTATCAGCACAAGATTCTGCAACAGATCAATATAATTATCAATCACACGATCACCTCTTGTGAACAGCTATGACTCGAATGTATTATTATCCATCCTCATAACTGAGAGATAGTAGAGCATGTCTGTGAGTGACTGGAGACAACAATCAATCATTTGAATACAATTATATATCATAAGCATATTCAGCCTTCTTCAGCCTTCTTCAGCCTTCTTCAGCTTATCTATACTGAATACTACGATCACCATACTATCATCATCAGTGATCGATTCTCACGGGATAGTGAACATGATGGAAGTCTACCCTCTCGGGCATACACTGCTGATAAGACTCAAGCAATCATCCATAATGGTCAGGCGCTATGATATATCCGAGACTATCCTAGCCCAATTGTCCAGAGAGGAAGTATACCGCAATGACTGATCTGGTTGAAATCATAGATCAAATCGATACAAATCATTGTAGCATATAATATTCTAAGGAAAAAAGGTTTGTAGTACTGAGTAGAATTCCTGAAACCTAGTATTACCCATTAAGATCGCCAGTAGACTACTCATATTATATGCTCTATTATTTGCTATTGTCTCCTCTTATGAACAAAACTCGCCTCATCCAGACTATTACATCACTTGATACTGCTCAAGCTCAAGCACGATATGATCATATCACTGTCTATGTACAAGCTCACAAGCACTACCCTCGCCTGAGATATCTACAGGATAAGATTTCATGGTTTGAGAAGATAGATACTGACTTATCCAAGACGATCTCGACTATGATGGATCTGGGTTATGTCAAGCTGGCGGACTGGAGATCAGTAGCTCGTGCTCTTACACAATATCATACACTCACTACCGCAGATATTGTACGCATACCAGCATGAAGTGCATTTGCCAAATCAGATGGAATTGTATTACACAACATTCAAGCAGGTGTCGATATGATCCAGTGAGATAACAGATATAGTAGAAATTTGGATACAGATTTGCAAAAACTCCTTAATTAAGGATTTTTTTTGCGGTATATTTTTTCTTAAAATCTTCAAAAGGACACACATTTCTTGCTTGATCAAGTAAATGTATAAATTTTTCTGATTTATCGATTGTCCATGACTCTGGGATATCAAGTTCATTTTGATCTTTAAAATTTGCTATACATGGAAGATTAACTATTATTCGTCAGTTGTCTCATTTGATTTGATTTTTAGGATTCATACAATACCAAAAATGCAGATCACATAAGTTTCAAAACAACTGTTCATTGAGATTTAGTGTAGTTTTTTCATTTTGATCCGCTTTTATATAAAAAATTCTCCCAAGGGAATCCTTGATTCGTATGCCTCCTTTATTTTGCAATGATGTTATGCAAGTATAGAGGCCTTCTGCACAATATGTAAAGATATCAGCTGTAGTATTATATGTAGTAGTAAATAAATGAGAAAAGTCTCTATATTTAAGATTTCTTTCTCGTATTAACTCTCACAATCTTAACATCATCGGTCATTTATTACTTCACCTGAAATATATA
>Ga0105051_10008000_pt1 | contig 10833 bp, 7 predicted proteins | sample FRY02_FD_78383 | JGI IMG/M metagenome (GOLD analysis project Ga0105051, IMG submission 78383) | Freshwater microbial communities from Lake Fryxell liftoff mats and glacier meltwater in Antarctica - FRY-02 (megahit assembly) | ecosystem: Environmental > Aquatic > Freshwater > Ice > Glacier...
AGAAATCGTGGAGTCCTATCTGGGAGGTTTAGGGTCAGTCTTCCAGAAGCTTTCGAATATCGATCCTGTTGACCTTCTCTCGCAGCTTCCCCACGGTGTTGCCCAATCGGGCTTCGCTCGCCTTAACTGAGATGGTAAGCAATAGGCCTGGGATGGTCAAAAGCGCGGTCCGCGCTCTCATTGAAACGCGAGTTGGCGCGGGTCTTCGTTTTTGGGCCTCCTGGAGAGATGCAACTCGGGAAAACAGATTTGTTCGGGAGGTGGCGATGAGACTAAACGCCTCAATCCTTGAACCACTTGAACTACGCAGTCGGATAGGGAAACCGCACGCAGACACCCTTTTTATCCTTGGATCCGGAGCCTCAGTTGAGGATCTCGGTCCCGAAAACTATAGGGAGATAAACTCGCAGGTGTCGGTAGGTATTAATGCATGGCCTTTGCATCATTTCGTGCCCGATTTGTACGCGTTCGAGCCGGTGCCGGAAGGCGATAGTGACCATTATCGGACCATGTCACTATTAGCCCGACCCGACATCTTGACAAAGGAACCCTGCGTCCTTTTCCTCAAACCGAGAACAAAGATTGAGGTTGATCAGTTTTTTCAGATCCCTGTCCCGCTGCGCTCCCGGACATACCTTTATGGCAGGTTTCAGCCCTCTACTCGAACCCTTCGCAATCTCGCAGCCGATCTAGGTCGACTCATCGGCAAACTGGAATCCACTAACTTCTCTGTGGTCCCCGATTCGGGGGCATCGATTGTGCGAATGGCGGCGCTCGGTATTCTTATGGGTTTCAAAAGAATCGTGTTTGTGGGCGTTGACCTCAACAACACCGATTATTTCTGGGAACGTAACCCGGCACATCTCGCCAGAAATGGGATCGAGGGCTTTAGCAGTGGGCAGACTAGGGATACTCACGAAACAATGGAGCGGATCAAGCGACCCTTTATCGTTACAGAGATGATCCAGGCGTTAGCTACCCAGGGGACGTCTCGTGGGGTTGAAATATTGGTGGCTTCGAAAAAGTCTGAACTCACCACCATCGTCGGGGTGTATCTGTTTGAAGAGAGAGCTGTCCCACCGAAGAAATGAAGTGCCAGCAAAGAGTGGACTTCCACTTCGCCTCATTCCACTTAGTGGGATAAGTCAAGTTTGTCGAGGAGAATCTTGCTTAGACGGAACGCTTCAACAGATGTGATGTGGTCTAGGTCAGAGTAGATGAGCGTTCCATCGCGCCACTGGAGGCATTCTCCTCGGATGCAGATGTCAGGAGAGAGGTCAACCGAGACGACTTCCGCATATCTCGCTGCAACTGCCTGTTCAATTGAAAGGAGGTCGCTGTTCCGGTCTTGTGCTGCTTCGAGCGGAACAATCTCTATGTCATTGACAGATATTTGTGGGTACGTTCCGGCGTACACCTGAAAAATTGTTGTCCGGTTCGTAGGGCCTGCGGTGGGGAGTTCTCGGGTAAAGTCTGGAAAAGTGGTGAGTAACACAACTTTCTTCCCTGATTCAACGAGAGCGGAAACCACACTGGAGAGCCCGCTCTCATAGAACCTCAGGGCCGTTGGATAGTCCGTCACGGGCGTACCTTCTGGCCCTGTCAGCTCGAAAGGATAGGGATTACCGCGGTTAAAACCGGTTAGTCGTCCGGTTGCATAACCATTGAGGATCACTGTGTCGATAGGCGCGGAAACGAGCGTGGCTAACGCTTCTTGTTGCCACTGTTCGCAGTTCTCATCTGGGGTCCCCGTGTAGGGGCCTGATAGTAAAAGGCATCCCCTTCCCTGGGAGATGAGGCCCACACTTTTACCATACTCGGCTGCAGCGGCGGTCAGACCGGCGGCCATTGACGCTGCGTGGCTGTCGCCAACGAGTACGTAGTCAAGATATTCAGTTGCATCGCTCGGTGATGCAACTTGAGTCTCAATAGTCTCTTGTTCGTAGCGAATTGTGGCAATGAAGGACTCGTTCTCCTCGAGTATTCGAAAGGCCCCATTGTTCAGCATGAGAAGCGCAGAAGCCGACGCGACAGGAAGCAGAAAACTGATCGCAACGAGCTGGAGCCGACTTCTTTTTGTCGTCAGCCCCCGAGACCTGAATGGTATTTCCACGAATCGGTGAGAGAGTGTTGCAGGAACTATAGCCACGAGGGCTGCGGCTAGGGCGGCCTCATCATTGCCGTGCCACCAAAAGTCAGCGAAAACGATGAAAGGCCAGTGCCACAGGTACCACGAGTAGGAGAGGTTCCCCAGCCAGACCACCGGTCGAATACCAAGCAAACGCGTGAGGTAGCCCCGAGGATTTACGCTGCCACCAGTTATCATCATCGCCGTGCCGATGCTAGGTAGCAAGGCATATGCTCCCGGGTACGCGATTGAGTCGTCGAAAAATACGGCGGCATAGAGTATCAATGCCGCGCCCATACCTACGAATACAGAGGAGAACTTGCTCGAAAGCCGGTTCGAGACCGTCCTTTCATGCATGAACAGATACACAACGGCCCCTAGGAAAAACTGCCAGCCCCGAGTGAATGGCGAATAAAACACCCCGGGTCCGCCGAATCCGGGCCCGATAAACATTAGAGTAAGAGAGGACGCGAAAAGAACTGCCACCACCGTATGTGGGTTAATGATGCGCGGAAGCTTCGGAAATTTTCGCCTGAGGCTGAGGGCTGTGAATAGTGCAAGAATGAAAAAGATGTAAACCTGCTCTTCGAGAGACAGTGACCACGTGTGAAGCAATGGGTTTTGAGCATTATCGGTAACAAAGTAATCTTTGGCGTCAGACCACAAGGACAAGTTTGCGCCAAAAAAAGTCGCTGCCAAGCCAGTTTTGACGGTGGTGTCAATTGCACCCAAAGATACGGTAAAGGCTGCTGAGCCAAGGACAACCGCGATTACTAGCCCCAGAGCAGGTAAAAGCCGCGCGGCTCTTCGGGAAATAAAGCGATACACACTGATAGCACCCGTCGCAAACAGTTCTCGGAATAAAACACCGCCCACAACGTACCCGGACAGCACGAAGAACACGTCAACGCCCACGTATCCACCGCCAAACTCCAGTTTCTGCGGTATCGAAAAGTTCGAATGGTAGAGGACCACAAGAAGTATTGCGACAGCTCTGAGACCCTGGAGATCTTTTCGATATCCCATGGGGAGCCTCCAGTCTGGACTGTTATTGTGGGAGATGAGAGCGCTCCTGGCCGATTTCCTATCGGAATGTACTGCAGCGTTTGGAAAAAATGTAAGGAAGCTTGCCGGTCACCACAGTGTTTTCATTCTAGAGGGTGACCTGGTTGAGGCCTGATTCCTAAGATACCAGACGGCCAATGAGTTCCGGACCCACCGAATAGTCACTACTCGCAACGCGCAACGTCAATCGACTTCCTAAACTACAGCCAAGACGATTCAAGGGGGCGGAGGAGTACTGGCAGTTGATGGTAAAATTCAGACGGACAGGGAGGGGTTGGGTGGAGATATACGAGAACTATGCGGCCTACTACGATTCAATTTACCCCGGGAAGAACTACCTGTCAGAGGCCCGACTAATCCTCCAAGAGTTGTCAAGTTTTGAGATTCCAGCGCCTTCAAATGTGTTAGATGTGGGTTCGGGCACGGGACGCCACTTGGTCGAATTTAACTCGCTTGGTCTGAGTGGCTTTGGCATCGAGCCCAGTCGGTGGATGGTTGCTAGGGCAAGAGAGAGAGGGGTAGTAAGCCATCACGGCCGAGTCGAGGAATTTACTCCCGTGGCGATGTTTGACTTGGCAGTGTCCCTGTTTGCGGTTGTCAACCATGTCAGTCCGCGCGACCTTAAAGGCTTCATTAAGGCAGTGAGGAATTGCGTAAAACCGGAGGGAACTTTTGGCCTAGAAATGTGGGCGCCCTCTGCGGAAGATCCCGGTAATACGGTGAAGTCTTTTCAGCATGAAGGCCAGACATATATTCGGAAAGTGAGTGCCAACCCTGTCGGAAAAGAAGCATGGCGGCTGGACATTATCATCCAGGAGGAGAGGTCGAACAGCGTTCTCGTTAAGGAAAGCCACGAAATCTATCGGCATTCTCTTCTGGACATCGAACGCTGTGCTTTTGAAGTCGGCCTTATTCCGCTGAGCCGACAGCCGGTTTACCTAAACTCATCGGACAAATTCCATGAAACTTATTTTTTTGCGCATTCATAAGCCATCTTCCAACACACTCGACTTTTGCGATCTCACTCTAAAATCTTGAGGACAGAGTCTGCTATCCATTTCGCCTTTTTTTGAGGCATCCCGGACCAGGTTGGCAGGTACATCGTTCGGTGAGCAAAGTCTACCGCGGTGGAATTTACTTGCGTAGCAGTCGGCCTCCAAGACTCGTCTTGGAGGCTGTACGGGACGAAGCCGGGTCGGGTTTGAATGCCAAGGGTTGCTAGGCTGGAAGCGAGAAAATTTCTCCTATTTTGACTGGGCACCGCAAAGTGTGACATCCAAGTGACAGGTTCTGCTTCTAATGACACGGGCTCCTGCCATGTGATTGAGGAACCCTCGAGTACCTCCTTGTAGGTGGATTCCACCTGCCTTCGGGACTCGATTAGCCACTCCACCTTCTGCATTTGCGCCAAACCGATTGATGCCTGCAGGTTTGTCATTCTGTAGTTATATCCGATTCCAAGATGCTGGAATCTTTGCTCTCCGGTCCCAAAATTCAGACTGCGCAATGCCCTAAGCTCGGCCGCGAAGCTTGAATCGTTCGTGGTCACCATGCCTCCTTCGCCAGTCGTGACGATTTTGTTGGCAAAAAAACTGAAACACCCGGCCAGACCAAAGCTTCCGACTTTTTTACCCCCAAAACTTGCCCCATGCGCTTCTGCGCAATCCTCAATAATGTGAAGATTATGCTTTTGAGCTACCTGGACAATTGCAGACATGTTGCAGGGCTGACCAAAAAGATGCACGGGCATTATCGCTCGGGTGTTCGTAGTGACTTTTTGAGATAGATCGTCGGGGTTCATCGTAAGGGAAGACCCGTCGATATCGACAGGGACCGGGGTCGCTCCTGTGTAGAGAACTGCGAAAAAACTTGCCATGTTCGTCGTGTCGGACACCAGGACCTCATCCCCTTTTCCCAGCCCCAGCCCGGCGAGGGAAAGGTGCAGCGCTGCCGTGCCGCTTGAGCAAGCGATGGCATGCTCCGTTCCGACGAAATCCGCAAAACGATTTTCAAACTTGGAAATTTCATTACCCACGAGCCCTGAAATTTCGCCGCGACCTAGAGTTTTCAATACCCGCAACACTTCAGATACGCCAATAGCAGGCTTTGAAACTGGAATCATTTTGGTCACAGGATCGGGTCAGTGACTCGCACAGTGTCGTTCTCGTAGCTTGCTCCCGCTCTTGGGCCAGATGTGAAGACGATTATTTGAGAGGCTATTTCGGCCCTTACCGCATGGACTCGCCAGGGCTCGCTAAGAAATAAGTCTCCCGGCAAGCCGGGCAGCAAGACTTTTTCACCGCTAATTGGACTCTCAGCGTATGTTACTTCCCCCGACACTACATAAGTCCATTGCTGGGTTTCCCTGTGATAGTGATTTCCTCTCACAGCCCCCGAGCGCATAGTCAGGCTTGTGATCGCATTAATTTCCTCACCAATGAGAAGGTCGGTTATCACGCCGCGGTCATCCTCGTGGGCAGCGCTAAGACAAATCTTTGCCATACAACTCAGCCCTTTCGCTTTTTGTCTTTGGCCCAAATTCTTTTTGCGGAGTAAATAACCTCACTGGCAAGTCGGCAAACTTTTTCCGGAGGGGGAGGTCAAGATTCCAGGCGAGGATGATTACTAATGCATTGCTCTGTAACGTTTTTAGGGCGTCATCGTCCTTGATTAGAATTTTTGATCCAGGTGTCAGCTTTCCGACCTTCGCCGTAGCAGTATCTGTCACAAAGTCTAGGGTATCGGGGCCCCAGCCAAAGTAATTTAGTAACGTGTTTCCTTTGGTCGCTGCCCCCACACCCACGATTTGCGAGCCCTTCAACTTCTCATCCGCAACAAATCGGATTGTTAGAAGCTTCATTCGAACAATATCCTCCGCGAAAGTCTTTAAGCCCTCTTCAGAATATCGTGCATCTGAGGCGTCCTGAAGTATCGCCCGGCGCACGCCGATTCCTTCCTCCCTGGCGCGAGAAGCAAATACCCGCAACGACCCGCACATGTAATCAATTTGCTCAACCTTTAAGATCGAAAATCCATGCTTCTCTAGAATCCGACTGATTGCTGCGATTGACCAATAATGCACATGCTCATGATAAATCGTCTCAAAAGCCCTCAGGTCCAGCAGGTCCGCGATGTTCGGAACCTCAAAAACGAAAATTCCTCCGGCGGCCAGGACCATTGAAACCGCAGAAAGGAAGGCCTTTGGGTCCTCAGCGTGATTAAAAACGTTTGCGCTCACGACAAGTGAAAATCCTTCCTCAGAATTTCTTTGCCTCAATTCTTCCAACGACTCCTGGTCGAAGAATCCTTCGACTGTTGGGATCCCGCGGCGTTCGGCAAGCTTTGACATGTTTGGCGATGGGTCGATTCCTAACACCCTCCTAACCCCAAGATTTTGGAACTCGGTAAGCAGAGTTCCGTCATTGCTTCCAACATCAAGGACCGACAAACTTTCTGGCGGTTCCCCAAAAACCAGAATGCATTCCCTTGCCAATTCAGAAAAATGCGAAACTGAGATTTTGCTATTCGCGCTCTCGTAACTGTATTCATTTGCAACGTACCGAAGGTGCGGACTTGTTTGTGCGGAGGTGAAAAAGTGCGAACAAAATAGGCATTTTACAAGGCTCAACGGGTACGTGACTTCTGGTTCAGAAGCCCGATCCGCTGGCAAAAAAGTATCAGCCAGCGGTTGATTGCCCAAGGATAAAATAAGTTGGGGGTCAGGCGACCCGCACAACGGGCAGTTTCTTAATGCCATAGGCTGCTTTTCCTTATCTAAAACTTCGGCTCGATCTCAGCACGTGGGACGACTCAGATTAACCCGCCGACAATACTCTATACAAGGCCCGCGAACATATCTCCGGAAAACCTAGGACGATTTGTGAGCCAGCCTTTCGTCGTCTGAACTGTAAAGCCAAGACAAACGTACCTTAGAAGCGGCCAGCAGTAGTGACAGAGATGATCTGACTACTGAATGGGAGCATCAAAATCCCTCTTTTTCAGCACACCTTTGACATTCCTCTGGATTCCTGTGCAAAAAACTGCGAAAGATTTGGCGGGCTCATCAGTGCTGTTGTTGCAGTCGCCAATCCGACTTCCGCGGAGATCGCACTAGCAGGAGATTTTAAAAGCAATCCATTGGGACGGGTTCTTATGAGCGCATACCTGACTTCTGCAGGGCAAAAGAGAATCCTGCGTGGTTGGGTTTTGCAGATGGAAGGTATGTCCGGTCGCAGATACAGGAATTTGGTCAACTCGTTGGTCCGCTTGGCCGCTGACCCTGTCTACCTCGAGGTAAGCAGCTGGGCTAGGTCAACCGCTTGCGCCGCATTATGAAGGAAATGATTGCGATGCCACTTTTATCGATGATTGGAGTGAGTTTGGAGGGCCATGAGACTCTTTTCACGAAAACCTTCAGAGTGTGCGAGCGCCAAAAATTACCCTATGTCGTTGAAAATTTTTTTTGGCAGGTCAATTATTCCAAACTGAAGAAAAAATGCCAACATTTATTTTTTCGACGGGTCACACTCCTCAGAGGATCATTTTGACGGGCTATCTCTTGCGCCTCCCGGATTACAAAACATCGTTGTCCTAGTTGTAGCTGAATGGAACTGCGAAGAAGTGAGGGGTGGGACTGGCCGCGCGCTGCTACAGCTCGGACTTAGCATCGAAGCCAGCATCACTATCCGCACCAACGCTGGCGGTGAAGAACCCCAATTGCTGATGCAATATAGCGATTGGCACAACGGCTATTTTATTGCGGTTGTGCGAAAGTCCCCAGCTATTGCAGCCCCCAACCGGGGCCGCGGCTCCAACCTGACCGATTGAGGCTGGCAATGAGACGCCTGCGAGGCACTAGCAGGCAACGGAACGAGCATTGAGTCATCAGACAGCCTGGGCTTGACGAGTCAAGCCGGAATTGAATGTCCTCCCAGCGAAAATTTTCTGCACTCACACTCCCAAAGGTGGGATAGTTAGCCAAGTTGCAGCATTGTGTTCTCCTGGCTGGGATGTCTAGTTTGAAGACAGCGAGGGCGAAACTGGGAGAACTGCAAGTGACCTAGTTGCTAGCCGCTCGCATCTGCTAGCCTACGCGCCAGAACCGGCAACCTAAAACTACGGGTATCGTCTGGTCTCCCTACCACGGGAATATTGTCACCCGGTCTGCCCGATTTTGCCGAGGGTAATTTTTCGAGAACCTCAGTCAGTTACCCCTTGTACATCGATAAACTAGCTGACCTATAGGGAAGATACATCATTGAGCAATGTTGCGATCACGAGCTTCATATCTTGCTCGGGGTAGACGAAGTGTTTCTCTCGACCTGCGGTTTCTTTTTTAGCGATTTCCTCCGCCCAACGGCGAAAATCTAAAGCAGGCAAAGTCGAAACCCAGTCCGGCAAAGGCCAGTCGAATTTATGGGCGTCGCTCATGATCGTGTGAACCCCGTACGATGCGGCTTCAAGGGGCGGGTAATTAGTTGGTCCTAGAAGCGTGGGCGTCACCAAGCAATTGGCATTTCTAATCACGAACTGTGCCTCCTCCCTCTCTAAATGGCCAAAAACAATCACCTTGTTTGTCAGTCCGTGAAACCGAATTCGCTGGTCAAGTTTGTCTCTATCCCCGTCCGCTATCCCTGTTAGCACCAGAATCATATTGCTATCACGCAGCACCGGGTCGGAAAAAGCGAGAAAAAGCGTCTCGTGATTCTTGTGAGCCCAGAGTTTTGCGGGATACACAGCATAGACTTTAGGAAGAGGTTTGTTGGGCGCAAAACCCTCGGCACGAGGGGGGACGAGCATCCCCGTAACGAGAATTTTCGATTTTTCAGTACCAAGTTCGGATGCCAGCTGTTCGGCCACTTCGAATGACGGGACCATGACACGAAAGTTCGAGTCGGCCGCTCCCGAAACAGCGGATCGCATGTCTGCCCCCCACTGGCCAGAAAACTCAGGGAGCTCCGGAAAGTGGAATGGGCCTAAATCCCAGACACTCCCGATCACCGGAATTCGGAAACTCTGCGCCATTGCCAAGCTAGGCGAGGCAAAAACTATGCAGTCAAGACGCAACGCTAGGCACAAATATTGAAGTGGGCCCCCAAGCGTCTTTGTCAAAAATGGAATCTTTGCGCCTAGCTTGATTAAAAAAGCCTCGGTTGCACGTTGAAAACTTGAATTTGGCACAAGAGGCAAGTACGAGCCGAATTTCTTGGTAATTACACTCAGCTCCCAGCCAAAAGGCAAGTCTCCCTGAAATGCGGCAAGGATTGCGGACTCCAAGACATTGCCCCCTCCAATCTCTGGAGGAGCTGACAGCACCAGGCCAACGCGCCGAGTTTTTCTCTGGCCAACTATGCGTCTGGGACTCAGAAATATTCCAACCATGGGTATGAGGCGCCATGTTTTGCCCACGACACGAGCTAAGAATGTCCAACCCGACGTTACCAATCGTCGAATCTTGTTGCTCTCGAGCCATGATGACAGGTGGAAAACGAACCTCGCCCATTTTGATTCCCCGACATGTCCCGAAGGCATAGTCACTCGGTTATTTGAAAGACGAGTGGAAAAAGGTTTGTTCATTCCTGGGTGGGTTCCGGAACCGTCGAGACCTTCATTTCGCACCAGACCCTTGGCAGGGTGGAGAGTAAGAAGGTTGTGGTTGAAAGCGTGGGTGTGCCACAGCAGCGCCCAGGAAGCAACCTTACCCTGCAGGGCCTTTTCCAAAAGGTCTGAAACTTGCGTACCCCGCCCAAAGTTGTAAAGTCTCCTTTCTTTTTCCGAAAAGCTTTCCCCAATGGAATCAATCTCGTTGAGAAATAATTTCCAACGATCGCTCCAAGTTGCCCATCCCCAACAGTCCGCACCCCTCAGGAAATATGACTTCCAAATCGGCAAAGAAGTCGGTTGTTTCCACCCGTGGATGCTGACAACATCCTTATTCTCTCCATATTTTGACAATCCGCTAAGCATAAAATCCAGAAAGAAGGGTGACAGCGCGAGGTCGTCTTCAATCACGATTACAGCAATCGCTTTGATGAAGGACTTCTGTGACACCAGAAATTATGGAAGCTTTGAGCCCCGCGTTGGTGGGTCTTGTAACTGTGTGAAGATTGAGCTCGTTCCCCCATTTGGCCACAACCAAGCTCGTCTCGTCGACGGTAATTTGGTCGATGGGGTCCTTTGCCCCGTCCTGGAATACAAAGATTTTCGCATACCGACTCTCAGCGTTGAGCGCGAGCGTTCTAAACATCTCGTCGGTCTTAGAAGCCCGATTGTATACGAAACACGCAATCGCCCAAGGGAGTTTGGCAGACTTGAAGCCGCCAAACGTAGCTGACTCTTCAGACACCTCGTAGAACATCTTTTTCTAATACTTCTGCTGTAAACATTCCACCCACAAATCTAACTCGAATTTTTGCGGCAATCCCTGCACACTGTTCTTCCCAAACGAAGGTCCCCTTACTATGAAATCGCACCTATCAACTCGCCATGATTACGGGTATTTTATCTCCATAGAAATACTCTCCAGAATAGATGAGCTATGTTGAAAGGGTACACGGGCAAGCGGGAAGAAGCGAGCCGTGGAGAGGCCGGCAAACAGGAAAGTATGAGGAAAGTTGCATGGATTGCAGGAATGAGCTGAA
>Ga0105051_10008001_pt1 | contig 10832 bp, 9 predicted proteins | sample FRY02_FD_78383 | JGI IMG/M metagenome (GOLD analysis project Ga0105051, IMG submission 78383) | Freshwater microbial communities from Lake Fryxell liftoff mats and glacier meltwater in Antarctica - FRY-02 (megahit assembly) | ecosystem: Environmental > Aquatic > Freshwater > Ice > Glacier...
AGAGAAAAAGTAAAAGGACAACATTTTTAATCTATGCATAAAAGGTAAGCTAAAATAAATTCGTTTTATCTTTTACTATAGGTTTATGGAATTAAGAGAGCAAAAAGCAGAAAGAAAAAGGATGGATGAGTATTTTTGGAAAAACACAGGAACGTCTTCGAAGTAATTTAAAATTCTTATTAAATATAAAATTTAAATAGATAAATGTTCACAAGTAAGTTGAAGGGAATTGCTAAATATAAATAATACTCTAAAGAAGAAAGAGATTGGATATTATCTTAAAATAATAACCATATTGAGGTAATAAAATATATATAAAGACATATTTAAATATTTAGTATTTGAAGAATATTCCTAGAATTTAACAGTCTATAGGAGATGTTTTAAAATATAATTAAGCAATATATATGGAAGGTAAAGAGCTTTAAAAACATAAAGAGTAATAATATTTATAAGAGGAGATGTCCAAATCATAATTTAATAATAATTAAATGAGTGACCGTAAAAAATGATAATTTAATAAAAATATTTATAATTTTCTTTAAAATCAATAATTAATTTTCTTTCTTTCTGAGGTTAGTTCTATGTTTTTAGGAATGGATTCTTCGTCGTCTGGTATATTAATACTACCATCACCTCCATCTTCGATAATTTTTTCTCCTCCATTTTTTTCATCATTTTTAATTTTGTCTTCTTCCTTCTAATCATCTTACAAAACTATGTCGTAAGCAATTCTCGACCATGGATCTCTCATAGCCCCAAATATATTTTACCTAATTTAGTTTCAATTCTTTTCATCGCATATTTAAATACATATATTTAAGCATATATTAAATTTTGTAAATTAATATTAAAATGATATCAAAATTTTACAATTGTAGCAAAACTAGCTGAAATGATCATATCTATAAATTGGGTAATGATAAACATAGCTGCCTAAATATTAATTGCAGTATCTCCAGCTAAGGCACCCCCAACTAAAATTGAAAACCAACAAATAAGATAAAGAATTATGATTATAAATATGGAAAACACTAAAATTAAAATTATTTAAATATTAAATATTGTTTTACTTTCTACTGCTCTGCTCTTAGACCTTAGCATAGCTCCTAATATAGCTAATGGCAATGCTGAAAATGCTCCTAACATAACTCCAATCAATATTGGGAAGAATGAAATACTTGGTCCATCTTCATACTTTTTAATTTAATTTAAATTTTTTATATAAATTTATTTTACATCAGCTGGATTCTGGAAAATGGCCTAAATGGCCATAAGAAGTACAATCTTAAAATAAACCAGTGTAGCTCTAGCTGGTCTAGGAATTAACACGTCATAAAAGTACCAAACTCCTATAATTGGATGTCCTCTCTAATATTTTATATATTAGATTAAATTTAAAAACATATTTAATTTAAATACAGAAGAGTTTACTTATATCTCTTAGGAAAGAAAGAGGCAGGGGTAGGAAGGATATTAATATAATATTTGATTGACCCTTCATTTTAACATATAAAATATACCAAGTATTGTACAGAGTGAGTAACTTAAACTGATTCTTCTTTAATTTTTTTAAGTATAAATAAATTGAACAAGTCGTTTTAATTTTTAAGTTATTCCTTGTTTAGTTTTTTTAATTGAGCTGTAGACTTTCTTCTGAATGTATGTGATTCAATTATCTTTTTAGCTCTTTAGTTGAAAATTTGTTATTTGATATAATTCTAGAATGCAGTCAGAGATTTAGACAATTTCATTGGTTTTTGCATTTATTTATATTTATTTAACATATGGGGTAATTCAGAATTAGGTTTAATAATCCTTTTATATGGAGTTATATTATAGTCTTCTTAATAGCCAAAGTCATAAGAGTTTGAAGCTAAAGATTGATTAGGAACCTTTAAATCATAATCAAACTTCCTTTTGTTCATTAAAATTTGAAGAATTACTATTATCTTTGTACATTTGATATACGTATTATTATTGCCCGATATTAACTTCTTCATCATTTGATACTTCCATTTTAACTTCATTTTTTGTTTGATTTAGGCTCTTCCCGCTACGTTTTGTAGTTTCATTTGGAGTAATTAAGAATCCAGAAAAAGGAGTATGAGTAATTTATTAATTTTTTTGATTTTAATAGCCTCCTCCAAAATCAGTCTTTAATGGCACGTCTTTCATATCTTCATCATATTTACCATCATCACTACAAAAAGACTCTATGCCTTAATATCCATTAAGGTTTTTATTGACTATTTTAGATTAAACAGCTTTTTAACTAGAATCATCAAAACTAAAGAGTTTATTTTCTTAATTATTGGATTAGAATTCGGTCATTTTGTTAAAGTTTTATTATTAGATCCTTGGCATTTCTCTTAATTCATCATTTTAGGAGTTCATACAACAATCACTATCGTTATTCTATTTTTTTGTAACAACCACGCTCTTATTGATATTGGATTTTTTAATGTTTTTATATTTATTTGGATTAAATATAGAAGAAGCAACAGATAGATTATCCTCCATAATAACCTCTATCTATTAAGGACTTAGGGGTTTATCTGAATTATCTCCTAACAAGTAATTTTATGGAGTTTGAGGCCCAGAAATAACTTAGAAAGATTGAGGAGAAGCTAAGAACATTTTTCCGCCTTCAAATTCTTTAGTTGCCTTATCTACTACTAAGTGTCTCATTTTATTCTAATTATCTTATAAATCTTTATTTAAAAAATTGTCATGTCCTTCATCTTCTTAAGTTTACAAATATTGATTTCAAGGTAAGTTTTTATCTAATTTATCTTTCATTAAACCATACTTGACTGTAAAAAGCCATCCTGCAGTTGATAGGAATCCTATCCAGAAAATGGCTGTTCTTTCCCAAATAATATCTAAAAGCATATTTAGACCATCCACTGAGAAAATCTTTCCTACATTAGAGTTTTTGAAATAACCATCAACATCATCCATTAAAGAACTGAACTCATTTAAAGGACAATCACAAATCAATTGTGTCCCATCTTCCTTATGAGGGTATTCTATAAATTCATCAGTGGATTCGTTTTTAGATTAACAAACAGGTAATTCTCCTGATAAAATACTGGAAATATCATGTTTGTAAGAAGCAGCTTTATCTTTTAATGTGTCATCTATATCTTTAAGAATACGGACTCTTTATCCAGTAAGACCATCCTAAAATTATAATTTTAAAAGAAGACAAAATTTTACTTTAATAACACTTGCATAACATCTATATGGACTTTTTTATCCTGGATAAGGGTTTTTGGCTTCTTAAGTATTGGGACATATTTCCATATTAGTTAATTATTGATCAAAAGATGAATCGAGTCCTTCTTTTAATACTCTTCTATTTGACCCATCTAAATTTTCTACGACAGTTAGACCATCTCCCCACCCCATGATTTACATTAATTTTTCTATCGTCATTTTAGAACTTACCTAAACAAGTTTTCCCTTTTTATCTCCTAATTTTGTAGGATTTTCATTTTCTAATTTATTTCCAGTTTAGATATCAGCAATTTTATTTAGAGTTCTAATAGCTTTTAGATTATCTTTATCAAGTTCAGGGTCAGCTACTTTGGTGTAAGCTTTCACTGATGGTAATTAGTACCCGAAAGCATCATCAACTTCCTCTTGCGATCTTCTCCTTCTTCTATTTACGACGCTGTCAGCATTATTTGCAGAATCGAATAAAATTGAGACAAATTCGGTAGCTTTACCTGTTTATGAGTTTACAGCATCAATTCTATCATCTACTGTTGAAGAATTAACCTAAGAATTCAAATTTCTATTCCTTTTAGCTGCTTAGTTAACTAAGCCCTCCATAGCATCAAACTAATCTGATAATTTTCCTTTATCTATGTACTCAGTAAATGGTATATCTGATATCATACTTATAAGTTTGATTCTTTACTCTTCTAATATCCCTGAATTCAATTTAACATACAATCTTTTAAAATCATTAAATGTAAATTTAGCCCAACGAATGATTGAAGGTTTCTTTGGGTTGTTTATTATAGGATCTTCTGAATCAAGAGGAATTAATTCTTCTCCTTAATTTTCGCTCTCTTCTAAAATTCTAGCTCCACCTTGCATAAAATCATGAATTCTTCCTAATTCAACTGTATATATAGTCTATAGCTTCATTTTATCTTGATCTGACTATTGAATGTTTAATGTATCTAGAATTCCTTTAACTTTGTTTAATCAAGTTTTTAGTGGTTATGGCTATGTCTAGATTATTTATGTCACGTTAGAATACCCTCCTAATGAATCTGTTACTTTTACAACTATTTATACTTCATGTTTATTGGAATCTTTGTTTAAATTTCCTAAAGGTAGAATAGTTTTATATAGATTTTGAATAATTGGCTCTGTTAATGTATTTCTACATTCACTCATAGGATTGATACCATTTTTAACTTCCTAGTCATAAGCCCCAGGACAATGATAAATAAAGTATTAATATACTAATGGTAAATTTTCATCTTAAAATCCATCAACTCTTATAGTAAATTCTTGTTATAAAGCAATTCCAGTTTAAGGAGTAATTTAAATTTTTCCACCTTCAGGAGTAGCGTTGATTTTTAATTATATAGTAGATTACATTGGCATATAGTACTATGGATCGTACATAGAAACTCTTAACATGGCATTTTCCTATTTGGAGTCATAAATATTACTGTAGTCCCACAATTTTAATCTGAAATCTCTAAAGAAAAATTATTATGAACCTAAATCTTCCATATCGTATAGGATTACAGTTGAAAACATAAAATGTCTTTCAGAATTTAATTGTTCTTCAGATAAATCAATATATACCCTAATTTTTTCATGCAAATTTACATGTCCATTCAAAAAACATTGGTTTAGATTAGTTTTTAATGGAGGAATATCTAACTCTAATACGACCACCAACACTTAAGGTCATTAGAAATAGATTCTCTAGTTGATGTAAAGGTAAATTCATATACTTAATAAGGCGCAAAGTATTTCTTGGGCAAATCAAATTTCGAATTAATTCCAAAATCTTCTTCTTTTAGAGCTGTGCCGTCACGACGCTCACAAGATTAATTTTTACTTTTTTCCATACAAGACCATTTATAAGTAAATCCAACAGTTTGGAGTGGTTATATATTGAGATCTTTGGCATCTGCTTCCATATTCAAAGGCTTTGAGAATCCTTAAACTCTATCGCCTCCTAATATATTTATAACTAATGGAGTTTCTTCTATATATAGCATAGATTAGAAATTTGACATATCTTCTCCTAAAATCACTTTTATTTTATAAAAAGTATTCAAATTTTTTAGAGAATTTGGCCTTATAATGTATTCAAATGACCCTGCGTTAGGGTCAGTTTAACCAATCAATCCAATTTCCTTTTCTTCTATTTCAGTTTGATCAGATCCCAAACTAAAAACTTAGAATTGAATTTTATCCATAATTTTTAATGGCTAAATAGATTAATCACAAGAAGGAGCAAAATATTCAGCTGATAGACTAATTTCTTCCCAATTTTTGAATAAAAATGGCTTATCTTACACAAGTTTAATCTATGGCAACCCTTTAGTTGAAGAAGTTTTAATTTTAAACACCTTTTAACCTTCTAAATTTCCATAGTTTTTGTACACAAATTTAAATTCATATTCTTAATTTTTACTAAAAGTTTCTACAGGGAAAGTTAAGAAGTTTTTGTTTTTCTAAGATTCATCAATAAATTACCCTTGCCACTACATATTTTTCAGACCCCTTCCACCATCATTTAGAATGTTTATTGATTTGAAACTTATTTCACCACAAATGTTCATAAATCCTGTTGGGAATGATAATTCTACATATGGTATAAGTGGTTTTAAAGGAGGTAAAATTTCTAATTTGTAAGTCCCTTATCTTTCTCTTTGATATAAATCTGATTTGAAAGCTAATTTATCAATAATGACTTCAATTTCATTTTTAGGAATTAATTGGAAACCTGTACCAAGATTTATTACAAGTTGCATTCTCTTAGTAAACTATTACAAATAACATTTGGCTGATTTTTAAATTAACGATAAGGTTTATGAAGTTAGAGTTAATTAGCATATTTCATAGCTAGGTATAGTAGGGTCTTGGATCGATTAAGATTTCAGTAATAATTATGACACGCATGGGGTCAATGGATCATTTTCGAAGGCAAATGTGCTATCAAAGCTAATTACGATATTATTTAGATTGTTGCTCAAAATTGCAGCAACTCCATTTCCTAAGGATCCATCTCCAAATAAGTTAGCTTCACATTCCCACATACATTACCCATTGACAAGGACGTGGTCTGGGTTATGGCATGTAGTACATTGATTATCTAATGGTCCAGTACAATTAGCACAATTGGAATGACATTCTTCACATACAAAGTTTAAATTAGCCCAATATTTATCAGGACATGTAACCAAACAGCTATGATCAGGATTAAACCAATTAATACCTTATTTACATTCTTTACAATCATTGGACCTTTCAGAATTACAATAGAGGCAAGTATCATAGCAAGATTAACAAACTGAAATTTTATTTTAAAAGTAAGTTGCAAGGCACTCTAGCGGGCATTGACTTTAGTCAATATGGTATGGGTATGGTATTATGCAAGATTAAAATTCGAATTAGTCTGGACCTGTGCATTATCTGCATCTTTCATGACATCTTTACAAAATTTCTTAACTATCTGGGTAATATCTATCTGGGATTTCTGTAACAAATCTTCTTTACTCAGTATAATAGTAGAATCCTTATATACAACTATTACATTACTGTTTTTATTGATTATCACACGTCTTACAGCCTCAAAAACATTTCTGGCATACACCATTTGACCCTCCAAAGTATTCGTCTGGGCATGTCAAGTTACAAGAATCGTTTAATTCATTTAGTTTTCATGACATAGGTACATTCGTTGATAGTTGATCCTCTACAGTCCTTACAATTTTCAGCATATGGGTCACACATTCTGGTCTCTCCATTTTCAAAAAAGTCAAAAGGACATACCCTTGTACATTATCCTTATTTAAGATGGTAGTGCTTAGCACAAAATAGACATATTCCAGGTCCATCACATTATTTGCAATTAACATCACAATTAGAACAAGTCCATGTTGATGAATTTTCGAAATAAAAATCTTGAGGACATTCAGATTTACACACCTTTCTTTTGGATGAAGGAAGTAGTTACTGTCACATGATGTAAATTCATTTAGATTTGGACAAGTTCTACAGTTTTATGAGCAACTTTCACAAGTTTTTGTTGATATGTTTCCATAGTAAAAATCTGGACAAGTTTTAAGGCAAGAATTTGAAGGAGTTAAAAAGAATTCTTGTTTGTAAGATTTACACTAATTTTAAGCTTCTGTACCACAAGTTTCACAATTTTCATGGCATAATTTACAAGTCCAACTGGAGGAATGTTTGTAATTATAAATTATAGGACACTCTGTTTGACATGATTTAGAAGGGTTTAAATAGAAATTTGGACGACATTATGTGCAATCATTTTCATCGCAGAATTGCATTTTTTACATTTGTGATCACATAAATCGCATGTTTTTTCATATGTATTGCCAAAGTAGTATTCTGGGCAAAGATTTGTGGCATGGTCTTGGATATTTAAAAAAGCACCTTCTTATGCCTCTGTGCATATATTTAGATTATCGCATTTTTAGCATAGTTGATGACACTATTCACATATCCAATGGTCTGATTACTCCCATAACCAGTCTACTGGACACTGTTTAAGGCAGAATCCATCCAATAAATAACTAAAATCATCACATTTTATACAAGTTTATGAATCTAAGCAGAAAGTACAGTCTTCTGAGCAATGTTCACAAGTATTATTAGATTCATTGGGGAAATAATATTACTAAGGACATACTGAGTAACATTACTTATCTGGATTTAAAAAGCAAGTATCTTTACATTGAAGGCATTAAGAGGCTGATTCACATTCTAAACAGTGATTAGTACATTATTCGCAAATATTATCATTAGCGTATTTGTAAAATTCTTCTGGACATGTTGATTCACAAGTTTTAGTTACTGGCTATAAAAAAAGGTTAATAGGGCAGTTTTAACATTCAGAAGAGGAGTCTTCTGAACAATGTATGCATGCTCCATCACATTTTTGACAAGAATTATCTTAAATACGTTCATAATAGGTTTCTGGGCAATTTTAAAGACATTAGGAGTTTGGTTTCAAGAAATATCCCGTTTAGCAAGATGAGCAAGTTGAAGGGTCTTCTGAGGAACATGTAGAATATCCTGTTGGACAGTAAGTACATATTCCATTATCTTTTTTAAAATAATTGAATGGACAACTTTGCTAGCAATTTCCTATTTGTTAAACCCACCAGTCTTAGTTACATAAAATACAATTACTAGCATTAGTACACATAGTACAATTTTGGGAACAATTTGTACAGATAGAGTTGATTGGATCATTATAATATTTGATTGGACAATTGTCAAGACAGTTTCCATTATATAAAAGAGTATTATTAATACACTTTGAACACTCATTCACTCCAGTACATGTCTCACAATTCTAAGCACATAAGTCACAAGTCCAGAATCTATGGGAATTAAATAAATTTAATGATAAATAATTACTAATTGCTTTTAAAATACCCATTTGGGCAATTGTTTTCACAAAGATTGTTAGGGTTTTTCCAAAAATAATTGAAGCAGGATGTACATTCTAAGTTTTCAATACAACCTTTACAGCCTTATGGACATGTAGTGCATTAACTATTAATCAAATTTTTATAGTATCTTTCTGGAAAATTTTAGAAGCATTAAGTTGAATATAAGTAAAACCCTTGTTTACATGATAAGCAATCAGTTTCCTTCAAACCTGTACAAGATTCACACTTTTCATTACATTTTTAACAAGTCCAATCTGAATTTTATTAGTAATAGCCAATCTAAGGGCATTATCCTAAGCAAGCATTTGAAATTGGTTATTTCCACGAGTTTGGACTACAATTTTAGCAATATTCAACTAATTCATCAGAACAAACTTAATAATTTTATGCACATTAATTGCATAGTTTAGACTCATGTTTAAAGTAAGATAAGGGGCAGTCTTAATCACATGATAAATTGGGTTAAAGCCAATAAGAATCAGTACATTACTAACATCCAGCTTCTCCTGAGCAAGTTATGCAATCTAGAGGGCATGCAACGCATGTCAATTGTTCCATTTTCCTAAATTTGTTTATGAAATTAAGTACTAAAATTACTTAAAGTATTATTCCGGACAATTTAATTAACAAAATCCATTTGGGTTAAGGAAATGATCAACTATACATGATGAGCATCCAATTTCTATTTGATCAAAACATTTTCTACAATTTTCAGAACAACTGTCACAGGTCTTTGTTTCTGAATTGGTTTTATAATTGTCAGGACAAGTTTATCTGCAAACAGAATCAGGATTTTTGAAATTGCCATCTAAACATTCATTACATCCTATTGCAGTAGAGCTATTGCATACCTTACAGTTTTAAGAGCAAGATTCACATACTTTACTACTTAGATGTTTAAAGTAACTAAAAATTAAATATTCTAGGAATAAATATCTTATTACCTAGTAGGACAAGTATCTAAACATTAATTACCATTAGGTTATTGCCAAAATCCAGATTAACATTGTTAGCAAGAGTTAGATTGTAAGTAAATTTAACAATTCTGGTCACACTTTTAACAAGTTTGAGCTTCGAAATTAGAATAATATGATTCAGGACAGGAATCATTGCATTAATTCAAATGGTTTAAGAATTTATTTTCTATGCAGTTAGTGCAATCATTTTCGGCTGGGCTATTACATGTTAAGCAAGAGTTGAAGCATGCAGAACATTCCAAATTTCCTCCTTTAAAATAATGTTCTGGACAAGAACTATCGCAAGTATTGTTTGGCTATAGATAAAAATTTTGATTACAAGCTTAGCAAATTATTCCATCTTAACAATCTTAGCAATCATTTATACATGCTTCACAAGTAGAATTTTGACTATTTTTAAAGTAACTTTCAGGACAAGGGTTCAAACAATTGTTCTAAGGATTTAAGTAGAGATCAGAGCTACAGGTCAAACACGCGTTAGACTCTTAGGAATTACAGGTCTTACAACTTGGATGGCAGTTATCACATTCTTAATTTTCTGGATTGGGATAAGTATAAATCGGACATGAAGCAAAACATCCTACTGTAGGAGCGTGCATAAATAAATTTTCTTAACAGCTATCACAAATATTTGGAGTACTACATACACAGCCAGATGGACTTAATTTTATATATATTTTTTTATATTATTACATTATAATATGATGAAATATAGGGTAAATATTAAGTTTTATTAAAATTTTAATGATATTTACCAACTTACACAGCCTGATTCTGAATTTTCACAATCTATTTAAACTACAAAATCTCTAATACCCCAAAATAAAGTGCTTGATTCTAAATTTGTAGAAATTTTGATATTAGCGTTATCTTAAGAATCATTAGTTGTGAAATCTATTTATTTTACTAAGTCATTACTCTCAGCATTTCCACATACTAATTAATGAAAATATTATTTAAAAAAAATTTATATTACTATTCCCAGTCGATTCACTACAATTGTGTGTTATAGAATTGGCGATATTTCCATTAATTTCAACAAATAAACTTTCTCCTTACCAACAGTCTAGAAGATATAAAGAAAATGTTATCCTTAAATTTATTGAACATTAGTTAAAAAAAACAATATTAAAGATAACAAAAATTTGAGTTTTTCTTATTTAAA
>Ga0105051_10008007_pt1 | contig 10829 bp, 4 predicted proteins | sample FRY02_FD_78383 | JGI IMG/M metagenome (GOLD analysis project Ga0105051, IMG submission 78383) | Freshwater microbial communities from Lake Fryxell liftoff mats and glacier meltwater in Antarctica - FRY-02 (megahit assembly) | ecosystem: Environmental > Aquatic > Freshwater > Ice > Glacier...
ACTTTATGTGAAACAACTCTAAATTTATAAGTCAAACAGTTTATAATTAGCCTTATAAAAGGCTCGATAACTCTTGAATATCCCAGTCGATATTTAAAGGGCCAATATTCGACTCAGAATGTTTAACCCAGGTACATAAACCAAGCTGTAAACCTTTGGAAAAAGATAATATCTGAGTCTTTAGGAGCTTAAGATTGGGTCGTATAAGAGCCTTGTGATATAAGTTAAGAAGGACTAAGACATATTTTAGGAATATTAGACAGGGGCTATCTCCTTAAGAATAGCCTTATGGGAATAAAATAAAAATATTGACTCATTGGACTAGTCTCATCTGAGGCTTCATAAGTATATTTATATTTTACTTTAGAATAAATGTTAAGAAAAATATGAATATCAAGAATATTATCGATCTGATTGGTTAAAAACGAAATCAAATATTACCAGAATCTTTTACTCACTAAATTTGTCTCATTAAGCGACACCAAAACAATGATTAAACTATTCATGAGGTAATCAGTTTCCATGATAATTTCAATAAAAACATGGATGACTTGACCATACTTTAGAACGAGATTTTATTCGTAGAATCTGATCAATAAAACCTTCATTGGCCTATTGAGTTTGATAACTAAGTTTATCGAATCACTGTCAGGTACAACAAGCCCGGAACTATGGATTACCGGACATACCTGACAGACTCCAGAATCACTGTGGATGTGCTTAAAAACTAACTCTGTATGTTTTTGGAAACAATCCCTTAAGATATCATTATGAGATGGGGAACAAAATCAGGCAGATAACTTAAAGACACGAATGTTTCGCTAAAATAGGCGAGATTTGTTACAGGAAGTCAAATATATTTCGACTTTGGTATTCCTGCCAAGTCTGGATAAATCAGAATACTTCTCTATATTGCCAATGACGCTTCTCAATAAAACTTCAGCAGGCTTCACTAATTCTAATACCTAACCGATATACCAATTTCAGGATCGTCTAAGGCGAGCTAGGTGAAATAAAAATTGTGCAAAGTGATTAAAAAATTGAAGGACATTTAATTGAAGCCTTAATAATTCAGAATTCGAGAAAAAGTATCTGACAAGATGGGAAAGATCTACCGACAAAGACCAATGAAAGAGCAGCAACTGATATAAAAACGATAAATCGCTATATAAATGACTCCAGATCAAAACTTAGATGGGAAATAGTTTTCTGTATATTTCAGAATCTGGGATCAGAAAAATTGGTAATTGAGTAAAAAGATATAAACTATTGTCACAAAGAGTATGACAATGCAATAGTTGGCTGAGATATTGTCCGTAGATGAGAGTAATAAAATTGTAAAAGAGCCCAATTAGATGTGTATCTGCCGTATACTTTCGATTCATAAGTTCAACATTATAGATCTTACCGAAATGGAGGTATATTTTTACTTATTTTAGTGGTTTCAGATGGGACAGGATTCTCCTGTTATAGGTGAGCCGATGTTTGTCAATTCGGATGGGTTGCTCTATATCATAAAAAATTGTAACTAGGAACCCAGGTAGTTGACCAAATAATAAGAGCAAAAGTTTGGAGGGAAACTTAAGCCCGTGATTATAAGAAGCAAGCCTCATGCCTACCAGCCAAAATAAGCAAAAAGTATGAAGATAAAAGTGATCGAAAGGGAATAATAATCATAAAAATTCTAGAACCATTAATAATGAGGTAGTAAAAATCGAGCACATCAACTGGGCAATCTCTTTTTGGTACGAAATTATATCAACTTGCCTAGATTAGCATAGAAGATATAAACACTTGCTAAATAAGCCTACGAATATAAAGTATATAAATAAATAGCTCAAAGGTGATAAATATTGTATTACTTAATTCAATTAAACTTATCAATTAATCTCTTTAAACTTATCAATTAATCTCTTTAATCTCATCGATTAATCTCTTTAATCTCACTACTTACTGTAACCAAGTGATAATAAGCATGAATATGAAATATCTGATAGGTACAAATAAATCAATTAACATTGACATAGCTTGCAGTTTTCTTGACAAGCCTAGGTTTTCCATCATCGTTTTTGGGCTCTTACTTTTTAGTTTCTTATGGCTTTTTACCGAACCCTAAACCCATACCGAATGCCTTCTTCTATGCAGGCTTTTAGAGGCCCATACTGAATGTCTTCTTCTATGCAGGTTTCTAGGAAGGAGGAGGAACAAATGTGTGGCTTGACTGGACGACAGGTTTTGTTGGCTACTGATTCGACTATTATTTCCTGCCCCACTTGCCAGTGTTTGCTTATTATTTGCCCCACTTGCCAGTGTTTGATTATTATTTGCCCCACTTACTTGTGCCCGTTTATTACTGCTTTTATTAGTTGCCTGGGGTTTTACGCGTCCAGGGTGTTTTTGGTTTCTATTAGCCTGTCTATTGTTGGGCGGATTGCTCACCTGTCTTTTTACCGAATGTCAAAGGGGCATATCCTATACTCTTAGCGGCATATTCACTACCAGTGACTCTATTGACACCCTTGAAAATCCATTTGGCACCTGCATATTCTCCCTAAGCCTATCTCATTAGCTTCTATTCCTGTTACTTTTTCTCTTTATTCTATTTGGCAAGCGCCTTAGCCCTTTGAATTATTTTCTACTTGTAGTAGTCATTCAGTCTTTGCTTGAAGTCAGTCATATCCTGATCATACTTTTCCTACAATCTTTTTGTTTAATCCTAAATTTTGGGTTTCAAATAATTCATCATTTTAGAAATTGTTTACTTCAATACTCTTTGTTCTTCATGGTGAGTTTTGGAATCCTTTTTTACCTGTTCGGTCTGTTTTTCTTATTCTTACTTTGATGGAATTAGTTACTTGATTTTTGGATCAAGTTTTTACCGTCTTTACCTTTATGAGTAATCGATTTGATTAAAGGCCTTCTTGAATTTTGCATCTCGATTGTTTTGAATCTTTGTCTTGATTTACTACAAGTGGTTGGTGAGAGTTTAAAGACTTATATTTTATATTTATTCGTCTGTGAGGTCTTAGACTTTTTTACCTAAAATACGCACCACTCGAGTCTGTTTGATATCCTTGATGTCGTTGATGGTTATTTTTTTAAAACCGAACTATTTTTTCTTTTATTCGGCTATTCTCAAAGCTTCAGACTATTTGATCAGTTTTTCATTCTAAAGCCTTTATCTTTATTCCTTTTATAGAAGTTTCCTTTTATGGGCTTAGTTGAGCAATTATTGTTTTGGTTTTTTAAGCTTTTTTCTGTATTCTTAAATCTTATACTGTCTAATTTTCCAGTAATAATCTTCACTGGTTTAGATAAAATTAGAAAGTTTTTTTAAGATATGTTTTCCATCATCTTATCTCTGCTTTTATTTTTAAATTGCAAGGTCCACATAAATTTATAAGAAGTTTTCAGTTGGATTGGTAGACTTTTATATTGATTTGTCTTAAAAGATGATAATTTTTTGATCTTAATCCATCACGAAATCAAGAATTTTTTGATGGTAAGATGACAATAGGATTTTTTCAATTTTTTGTCTTGGTAAAGGTATCAGGGATAATAAACTTTCGATTTTAATCCTTTGATAAATTTCAGAAATCGATTGAAGTTGTTTGTAAATTAAGATATCTTCGATTAAAGTCTTAAATTAACCATATCCTTCGTTCGATATTTTATTCAAAATCTAAAGTCCTTTAGTCAGTGAATCGAGATTAAATTCTAAAAACATAAAGCTCCAAAGGCTTCTAATTTAGGGTGAAGCGTTTTAGGAAATGCCTGCTGCTAAAATGATATCAAAAAGTTGTGACTTGCTGGGAATTTTTGTGCTTGAAATCATCATGGAGGATATCTTGAGTTGGTTTTATTTGCTCTGATGGCTTTCCAAAGTCACTGGGGGAATGCTCAATACTGAGAGTAAAAGCTTGTCTGAAAGCTCTCCTTTTTCTTTGAGAGTCAATCTTGGATTTTTCTGAGCGGCTAAAAACTTATTATAAAAAGCAAAAGCATGATAATGCCAATAGTTGGATTTCTTGAACAGTAAAGCTAGATTTTCATAGTACTCATATCTTATTTTAGACTTGAGAGATGCTTTTCTAACCTTCATTAAATTGTTTATGTCTTATAGGACCTGAAAAGCCTATTGCCATAGACCAAGCTTAATTGTGACCTTAAATTGATCCAATCTGATTTCGATATTCCTGTCATTGACTTATGTTTTTTAGATGTCAATGTAGATCGCTCTTTGCTGTTCAGTTTTATCTCTTCTGTTCAATGCGTTTAAAAGCCCCGTTCTTAATGTTCTACAGAATTGCTTGAACTAATGCTTTCTATTGTACTTATCGACAAACTAAAATACTTTGTTTAAGGTTTCCTTGTAAACGTCTTACAATTTTTGGTTTATTCTGACAGTTTCAATGATGTATTTGTAACCCTCCCAAACTATTTTTAGCTTGTGTCTAAGCTCTTCAATTTTCTTCTTTTATGAAGGCCTGAAACTTGAAAATATCATTGTAGAGCTGGCTTCTTAATTTTCGATATTGGGAAGTTATCTGATTAAATCGATGTTTTAATGCAAAATATCTTCTTCAAGAATCATCTACAGTTTCCTGTCTCTGTAATGTTACAGAACATCTTTCAAAGATTACGAATACTGTCCTTGAGTGATTGATCTGTAAGCTTTGAGGACATCCTTGATACTTGAATGCTTATTATTGTCAAAGGCGAGTTCAATGAATTAATACTGAGTATAAGAAATAAAATTACAGCCAATTTTTCCAGATGAACGGACCAAGAGATTCTCTTTTTCATAAGGGTCATAAAGTAGTTATATGCAGTAGCAAATGCATGATATTAATTTTCCTAATCAGCGGCTTCGAGATCTTCATGTAAAAGTAAAGATACTTTGGATATAAGCAAGGACCTGTTCTGCAGTCCATTCTCCATGTTACCTGTAATTGGTCATTAATGTGATATATCAACAAAATAATATATTTCTGAAAGATTTCAATAAACTCTGAATATCGATTTGAATCTATGGATTATTATGGTTGTAAAAATTTCCCTCAAATTAAAACTAATAAATACAACTTGCCTATTTTTCGTTAATAATCCAGTTTAATATTTACCCTACGAAGATCTGCCAGTCAGTCTTATAATCGAATATTGATAGAGAAAGCATATATAAAGTGATGAGTGAAAAGATAACATACTTATACTAGAACAAATAGATCTAAAGCATCCTGGCCTAGGGATTCGCCAAGATATGCCAGTAGAAACCAAAATTCCCAATATACTATTTGGCCCGATTTCTAAAAAACCACCTGACAAAAACGACCCAAAAGTAATCCCTGCTCCTCAAGCTTCAGCACAACCAGCAAACAATCACCCAAATGCACAACATGCAGCAACAATCTCTTTAACTATTGTAGAAAACGCGCTAACAATAACAGGTCAAGTTAAGCTAAGAACAGTAATTCCTCAACAGAATATCTCTTGCCTAAAGACATGAGCAAGTCCTCGATTATTTCTGTGAGTGGGTTAACTCCAGGCTGGATAATGTTGCGGTCTATGTTGGGGAGTTGGAGAGTCAGGCCAGAATGGTTGATACGAGGCAATAGGATGCGGAAGAGGCGCATCTTTAATTGGATAAGGAAAAGATTATTAAATTTAGGTATGCCTCGGAGGGACAGCAAAGGGTTGTTACTGGCAAGGTGTTGGGGTTGGATAGTCTACTGGGGAGGCTTGTGGCGGAGGCTCAGGTGGAATCGACAACGATAGATTAGTAGGGGGGATAGAACCAGGAGGATAATAGGATGCCAATGATAAAAGGAGAAATTTATATACCCTCAGTTGTTGGAAACCAAGAACTTAAGTACTTTACCTTTCCAAAATTGGGCGCATATTTTGCCTCTGTCATGACGGTTAAGTGTTACTTGAAAGAAAAGCTATTCGACTAGAACACAGTTAAAGTATAAAGTTACAGAAAGATCATGCATGACTTCTAGAAATAATCATAAGAAAAGTAAGCAAAGTTCCAATAAATCCTTACCTAAAGAACGAACTCAGGCGTCGACTAAAGTTAACTGTAAACCCTCTAAAGATAATTCTAGCGATAAAAATCTTAAACCAGCCCGCCTGTCCTCTAATAGCTAAATTCCCAGTAACGAAAATTCGCCATATGCGTCGACACCCTCGGCCTGGACCGTTAAATAACAGCCTCCTAAAAACAAACCATCCGTGTCTACATCACACACCTTAGACATTGCTGGCAAGATAAGTAACAGTAGCTGCTGTTAAAGGACATCACGCATCAGCTTTCCCTTGTGAAGCCCCAGAACTAGGAAGGCCAGGACGGGGAGATACCGAACTATACTGAACAGTATGCGGCACTTTTGGAGGAGGAGGAGAAGGAGGTTAATTCCAATGAGGAAGTTTAAAGGGTTAAGGATACTTAGAAACTTTGGGAACTTTAGGGCAATACCCTCAGGTTTTAGAAGACTAAGGAATACCTGGCCGACGAAAAGTATATGCACTTTTGGGAACATTTGCTGCACTTTAGTGTTATTAAGTACGGGCAGGTTATTAAGCAGCTATTCATTTTACTCGGGTTTAGGAAAGATTAATGCTGCCTCAAGGGGACCAACCTCTTTGATTGGGAAAAGACTAAACTCTTAATCAGCAATAACCGCGAGAGGATATTCGAGCAACTGGCATCGACAAGCGTCAGAGGAAGCAAGCCTGACCTTATTCAGCCGTATGCAAAATGCTACCGAATTGAGAAGAACTTAGAAGGCCTTGATCCTCTGATAATCGCCAATTACAATATTTATCTGGCATTTATATTAAGGTTTCTCCAACTTTATACTAAGACGAGAATCCAAGACAGGTAGGTAAGGTTGACTAAAACTCAGGTAGAGAGATAGAACAGAGAACAAAAGATAAAAGAGGCATCATAAAAAGTTACCTAAAAGAAATAAAAACTAGAATCTATAAAGGCTGAACTTTAGTAGAAAGGGTAGCTTTAAGCATTTGATTAGTAGGCTTGGATGGCTCAATACGATGAAGAGAATCCTCCAATATAGATTCCTGAGTAAGCTATTAACGATGTTGATCGCGATATTTAGGATCCGCAAGTGTAAAAAAGTGTCTAGCTGGATGAACCAAAACAGGAATAGTGATAAAAGTATATTTAATTTCAAACTTCTCTTTAATTCTTAAAGATCAATAAAGTATCATATTTACAAAAAGATATAATTTTGAGTGAAATAAAAAGGGATAAAAATAGTAATATACAGATGATAAAAGATGAGTAATTGATTTCTAAAGGATTAATAGTAAAGTATAAACTAAGTTGATTTAAATTTAATTTTAATTAATAACTAACGAATATTATTTGATTTAAAGTATAAAGTTCTCTAAATAAAATAGGAATACTTTCCGATTCTCAAATGTCAACTGAAAAGGATAATAAACTCCACTAGACTTTAGTATAAAGGGCTAAATAACCCAAACAAATAGGCGACTACATTATAGGTATTGATTTAAACTATTTAAGGCAAAGTATTAGGGTAAGGTACATTCGGTCGGGTAAGAGTTGCGACTCATAAGCATACCAACTAGAAAGTAGCAATAAAGTTCCTTTAAAAAAAGAAAATCGTAGAAGTAGCAGATTTCGAACGGGTATCCAGATAAATACACATTCTTAAGCTTGTCAGACATCCCAATTTGGTTCAATTGTATCAGATTATATAAACGCCCAAACAGCTACTTTTGATAATGTAATACATGGAAAATGGGGAGCTCTTTTAATACATCGTCAAGAATAAACGCATTAAGGAAGAATAGGCTATTAAGATGTTCCATTAACTTATCGATAGCATTGAGTATATTCATAAGATTAGAATTGCACATAGGGATCTTAAGCCTTAGAATATCCTGCTCAGTTACAACAAGTCTCTTAAAATCGTTGATTTTGGTTTGGGAAATACCTACAAAGAGGGGTAAAAGCTCAAAACCCCATGTGGATCCCCGTGCTACGCCGCACCGGAAATGATCCAGGGTTAAAAATACGAGCCTCTAAAGGTCGACATTTGGTCTGCTGGTATCATTTTATTCGCAATGATGAACGGTTACTTACCCTTTGAGGACTAAAACAATAACTAACTCTACAGAAAGGTCCTATCAGGCACTTATTAATTCCACGATAAGGTATCCCAGTAGGCAAAAGACTTAATAAAAAAAATTCTAAACAATGACCCAAAACAGCGATACACGATCGATCAAATAAGAAGGCACCCGTGGATGTAAAAATACAAGGGAAGCAAGACTAATCAAGGAATCATTGTAGGTTACAATAAGATGCCTGTTGATCAGGAGGTTTTGAAGTAGCTGGCAAGGTATGGTAATCATGACTTGGAATATGCGCAGACATGTATATAGGCGAACAGACATAATTAAGTTACTGCTACGTATTATTTGGAAATGAAAAAGTTTGTAAGGGCAGGAGGGATTAGCAAGTGTGATTTCACCAGTTAAAACTTTGATAGGAAATCAATTTAGCCCAATAAGAGGAAAGATCCTTCGTAACTCAAGATTGACAATTTCTTTTCGAAAAATGTACGGGGAGGGTCAACTGAACGGTAAGTAAATAACAAGAAATGCACAAAAAATAACGTTTTGAAATAAAAGGATTAAAATAAGTAAAACATTAGTATTTTAATAAATAAAAAGAGGTCAAGGTAAAAGGTTGAAAAAAAGAGTAAGGATAAATCGAAAGATAACATCAAGATAGTTTTAAAAGAGCAGATAACTATAAAAGAGCAAAACATCAATACTTCATGCTTGATGAACACTGTACATACTAAGAGTAATAAGCTTAGAAAGAGTGTATAAAAAGTTGGGTAAAAGTGTGCAAAGAAAAACAAACTATAATTTTCCTCTACCAGAATATAAAAAAAGCCTCGACTTGACTGTTCACTTAACTATGGTAGAGTTCCGATGATAAAATCGATATAGAAAAACAGTGGTCGATAGTCGTAGACCCATACATAGGGACGCATTCAGAGATAAAGCATGATGTAGAATCGAGCAGGAATGATGTAGAATCGAGCAGGAATGATGTAGAATCGAGCAGGAACAAAAACAAAATAATAGCTAAACCAGAGCGTGATCTCAAGGTCCCGAGGTAAGATAAAAACAGGCACGAGACCTCGCATTTCCAGTTCAATAAACCAAAGTGTAAATCGTGGCCCGAGCAAGAGCAACGGCCCAAGCAATGATGGAGTTACTATCTATCAGGGTTTTAACACTACCAACCATACAGGTCATGTCTTAACGCACATGAATAAGAAACTAAAATAACATGATAATTCGATGGAGTTTATTAATGACTACCTGACGAGGGGTAAGAAACAGAAAAAGGCTAATCTGGGCTACCTTAAGTCCGATCATAACTCCAGTAAGGTGTTGAAGCCCAGGATGCTTTGACATTAAGTCACAAAAAATCTGCATTTATAAATATAAGGATACTTTGACATAAAATCACAAGGAATCTGTACCTATCAAGCAATAGCCTTCGATTATAAAATCTGTACCTATCAAGTAATAGCCTTCGATTATAAAATCTGTACCTATCAAGCAATAGCATTCGACTATAATTTAAATGCAGAATATTCAGCTTGATAGTTAATAATTTGTCTCAGGCTTCTCAAAAATATCTCAATTGCCTATAAAGCGAAATTTGAAAATTACTTGTTATTTATTTACATTCCTTTGTCTTACCTATCTTAATAATTTTAAGGTCTATTTGTAAGATCTCTAAATATTCCTGTTTCTATTTATCTAGTTTTCAATCCATCTAAAAAGTAGCCTTCAAAAAGACCTTAATCCTGAATTCCATTGATTTCAATCCTGAATTCATTTGATTTTTAAATTCCATTTATAAAAGTGAAGATTTAAAAGTTTATAATATCCGGTATTCGATTTTAAAAATTCTTAACCAATGACAAACATAAGCAACCTAAACCTAAGTAAGGGTAGTATTCCCCCTCTGCTTAAGTATAAGATAGTTTTCTTGGGTGATCAAGCAGTAGGGAAATCGTCAATAATAAACCGTTTTATATATGACATATTCGATGGTAATTAGCATGTACATGTTTTAATTATTTTTAAAGCGTCCGACTATTGGCATTGATTTTATATCGCAGAACATTTTTTTGTAAGACAAGACAATCCGCCTCCAGTTATGGGACACAGCAGGGCAATAAAGATTCCGAGCATTGATACCAAACTACATCCGTGACACAGCCGTAGCTGTAATCGTTTACGACATCACGAGCAAGTCCTCCTTCGACAGTCTGCAAAAATGGATCGACGACGTTAAACACCAACGTGGAGAGGGCTGTATCATTGCAGTTCTGGGGAACAAGAATGACCTATAAGAGTAAAGAACGGTATAAAAAAGTGAGGCGTAAACACTGGCTCGGAACAACTAAGTGATTTTCAGGTAAGTCAGTGCAAAGACTGGAGAGAACATCCACTAGTTCTTCAAGGAGGTAGCATCCCTTCTGCCTGACGTCGGTGGGGGTAATTCCGCAACAAGGGCCTAGACTAAGACTGCTAAATCAGTAAAAACATAATAATAAAAATCACAGTTGGCTGTTCAACCCATTAAGTTATCTGCTAACTAGAATGGCAGGGTTAACAGATAGCCCACTAAGAAGGGATGCTGCTGAAATTTGGACTTATATTTATTATGCCTTTTAAATTATATATAACAGGATTAACTATCAGAATAAGTTGATGGTTATATTTGCAAAATTATTATCAAACAA
>Ga0105051_10008014_pt1 | contig 10825 bp, 8 predicted proteins | sample FRY02_FD_78383 | JGI IMG/M metagenome (GOLD analysis project Ga0105051, IMG submission 78383) | Freshwater microbial communities from Lake Fryxell liftoff mats and glacier meltwater in Antarctica - FRY-02 (megahit assembly) | ecosystem: Environmental > Aquatic > Freshwater > Ice > Glacier...
CACTCCCCTTTCAATTTACGCCACCTAGTTTCTGCTATGTTTAAGTGAGGAGAATAGCAGGGCAAGAAAAAAATAAAAAGTCCTCTTTTTTCCCAAACAGAAAGGTTTTGATTCACTAATTTAGATTTATGAACACGGGCATTATCTAATACGGTGGATTCAAGTAATAAATGCAACACCCTGGTTATTTAGGGTAGCGCTTTGAAAGACTTCATCGGGTGATCTGTACCCGAATCTCTTCCTGGGCCTTTGGTTTAAAATGTCCACAACTTCGTTAACTCTCTGCTCGGTGATCTGGTCAAAATTCATTCCTTTCGGAAAGTATTGCCTGACCAGCCCGTCGCAACGGCGATCCGATCAAATTTTCATTCGAGCCCCTCTCCCAGCTATGATATGGCTTGGCAAAATAGCAATCTACCTCCAGTAGATCAGCCACCTTTTGATGACAAGCGAATTCCTTTCGGCCCGGGCCGCCCCGCATGTCAGTCGTCACCGTGTGAAGAAGTGGTTTCCACTCAGCCAGCAGCTCGACTGCCTTGGCCTGCACCAGGGCCGCTCCCTTACTTTCGAGGAGGGCCATTTTCAGCATCCCCGTGGCGCGGTCATTGATCGTCAGCAGCACGCCGCTATGGCCTTGGCCGATGACCAAATCCATCTCCGGATCGCGAACTCGCTGCTTCTCCTCAACGACGGACAGAGGTTGCTCGATGTCCACCCTGCCCACGATTTGGCCCCTTTTACCCTTCGAGTCGCCCCTTTTGGCATATCGCTTGCCCTTGGTGCGCACATGACGGTATAGTTTTCCGCCCTGCTTCTTGTCGTCCCAGACGAACTTATAGATACGCTCGTGCGAAACACATTCGGTGCCCTTACGGGTGGCGTCCCCGACGATCTTCTCGGGACTGTAGTCTTCTTCGAGCTTCTGGCGCACGTGTGCCTAGATGCCAGCCGTGAAGCGCTTGGGCTCATCCTTATGGCGAGCGTCAGCCTTTCGCTGCGCCAGGCCGGGCCAGTAAGTCCTATCGCGCTTGTCGCAATTGCGCCGAAGCTCGCGGCTGACCGTGGATTTACTGCGGCCGACCTACTCGGCGATCTGGCCCTGGGAGTGCTTCGTTTTCACCAAGGCCGAAATGTGGTACCTTTGCTCTTGCGTCAACGGTCCGCCGTTGCGGTGCTTCATCATCTTTTAGTGTTTGGTAACCCAAAAGTATGAAGTTTTCCGGCATAGCTTTCCTGCTGAGTTCAGGCCCTAGGGCCTGAACTCAGCAGGAAAGCTTTTTTTTCAGCCGTTGCATTTATTACTTGAATTCAAGTACTATAAAGGTTTCTTTTTCAATTCTGAAAGACAAGTCCTCCAAGAATTGACAAATAAACAGGCTGTCGATATTCTGTTCCGTTATCTTCCAGTAGCATTTGTTTGCTCTGCTGATAAGCCCGAAAATGTTGGCTTTATAGCCTTTCTTAACGTATATAGCCACTTTTTAGTCAGGAAACTGCCAGCCGTAAGGAACGTAACCTTCACTACTAACGTGCGATTCATCGCCATAAAGCAGGTCTATCAACCCTTGCTCAGAAAGGCTTTCCAACTCCCACAAATCCGCTTTTTTACTGGCGTAAACCGCTTCATCAGGCTTACCTTTACATCGCTTTCTTATCCGTTTGTATCGTCCGCCAAGCTTTTTAAAAAATGCCTAAACGTTTCCCTATGCAATGTTTTACCGCTTGTGGCTTCCCATTCGGCTTTGGCTAATTCAACTTTTTGGCGATGTTTTTTTGCCAATGCTAAGACCTCGTCTCGGTCTTTGGTTAGGTCTATTTTTCGCTTCGCACCTCTACCAGGCTTTGTGAATAAGCCCGATATTCCATCCATTACATATCTGGATAACCAGCTGTTTACACTGATGTGGTTCATACCAACTAGTGTCCCGACGTCCTTTGATTTACGTCCATCAGATTTTAAAAGTATCGTTTGGCAACGCTTGCGTAATGCATGATTATTGCTCTTTTTGTGCATGTTTTCTAACTCTGTACGTTGTGATTTGCTTAAAATCGGCGTGTTTACTCGTCCCATAAGACAAATTTATAAAATAATATCAACTATATTATCTGAACTACTTATTAAGAATAGCTTTGTGAAAGAGCTAAAAAAAGTACCTCCAAAAACGCAGACCGCTATCAAAGGAGTACTCTACAACTTACGAGAAGCGCACAGTCTCGAGAACTCAGGACTAGATTATAAACCCATGGAAGGGCAGAGAAAAGGGGAACATTACTACCAGATACAGGTAGGTGAATGGAGGATTGGAATTGATTACACAAAGCCTAAGGTTGTTGTGATCACTGTTTTGAGCCGGGGAAATATCTACAAACACTTTCCACCCAAATGATTACTAGTAATATTCTTAATTATCAGCTACCGCCACGAATAATGCAGCCCCACCTGCGGCAGCGAGATCACGGCGTTTTCGGAGATAGGATAAGTAGGCCGTAGCATATACAACCCAACGTCGGCTTTAAGGTGGCGGGTCACGCGGAAACTAATACCTGGCATCAGCGCCACAAACTGCCAGCCACGACGGTAGGTTTGGCCACTCTCCTGACCCATCAGGTAGGATACCTCCACGAAAGGTGAAAAAGCTGTGGTACTAATATGGTACCGCACCATGGGCCCTACCGCCCAGCCTCGTAAGGGTGCTTCAATGGGTACAATCGTTGAGTAAGCCCCAAATCCTACGGCACCCACCAGCAGACGCTCCGCCACAAAAAGCCCTCCGCGTACGGCCACGTTGGCAAACTCGCCCCCCGCCTGATAAGGTATACCTACCCCAGAAAAACCCACCATCGCTGAACCCGCTTTGAAATCCGGACGGTTGGAGGGACGCTTGCCAGAAATCGGAGTATTGTAGGGCGTCATGTAATTACCGGCCTTCTTCCACTGTAACCCTTGCTTGTAGCCCACCTGAAATGCCAGGTAGCTACCCTTGCTTACTACATCAGCACTGTAACTCACCCCATTTAATTCTAGCTCTTTGGTCGAGATCTGGAATAGATCACGGAATCCCTGACTGTATAGCCACTGCACGGTCAGGCTACGATACTGGCCAATTTTGTAGTCAAGTCCGGCTCGGAGCGTCAAGGCTAAGCCGTTGTTACGGGTATGGGCGCTTTCCAGTTCGTAGCGATACACATCGCCCGGCCAGTGGCCATCAACCTTGCGGTCATTTTTTTCGCGCACGTATCCGTCGTAGCGGTTTACGATATAACTGACATCGACTCCGGCGGTCAAAATGAGCCGTCGCCATAGTAAACGAGAATTATACGTAACACCAGCGTTCAGGTTAGCGGGAGAAAATTGCGTATAGCCGTTGTTGCGCCCCCAGCCCGAAACGGCACCAGTGGAATCACGGGAGACAAAGCTGGTGCGGGTTCCTACTTTCAGATTGGCCGTTCTGACTCCCATCCGAAAGGATACATTGGATGTAAGGCTGCGCTCAATACTCAAATCAAACGAGGCTCCCAGTCGATCCGGCGCTTCAAACTTACCGCTTGGTAGCGGCCGGTCGGAGGAGAGGGTATTGTAAGACAACGACGGCCCCAACGAAGCACTCAAACGCCACGGACTTTGCGCGTGGACTTCTCTGTTCAGAAAAAGCGATACTACCGAAATTAGTACAATACGTAAAGTCTTTTTCATATACACAGCCGTAACGTTCTTAATTTTAGCCCTAAAATACTGATTAGTGATATAAATAACCACACTATTCCAAAAAAATTAGCCTATTAATTCTTTACAGATTATCCGGTATCTTGCGTCTTACTAGCCCCTCACCCTAAGAAATTCTTTTTCACTCTGGTATCTCTCTTAATTGCTTATGTCCATGAAAAACGCTGGTCTTCTGCCTTTTCTTCTACTGCTGAACCTTGCAGTCTTTGCCAACGAGCCTACTCCACCACTGGACGCCACCGACTGCACGGAATCCTTTTTCCAGGCCATGCTAGACGAGGACGCCGCCGCCATTCGCCGCCTTATCACGTTTGATTTTTTGCTGATCGGTCCCGACGGCCGCATCCTGGATGGGGGTACTTTTTCGGAAAGTGTGGCGAGTGGCTCCGTAGTGATTGAGAATGGCAGGTTATCCGGTACCGCCACCCGAACCTATGGTGACGCCGGCGTTGTAACGGGCTTCTGGAACGCCCGAGGTACCGTGCAAGGCTTTCAGTTCGACAATGAGTTAGCTTTTTCCGCAACCTGCGTGCGGCAGGGAGGGAGCTGGACAATTGCGTCTATTCAGCTGACGGCCCGGCTGTGAGTGGAGACTTGATTATTCTATATCTACCCTTTGGAGTTAGCTTTGGAAGCTCCGCAACCCTTCCAAAAGTGTAGGTAATAACAATTACTATTTACACACCCTCTCCACCGTTCTCAATATTATTTATTGTTAAATTACTACCTTCAATCTTTGAAAAAATCAGCATGGTTTTCTTTCGTGACCTCTACTTCCTATTCTTCATTACCTGCATGAAAAACAAAGTCATTTTCTCGTGGTTTCTTACCCTTTCGGTCGCATTTCTTTGGCTCCTTAACGGCTGTTCTTCGCTCAATACCGTCCGGGTAGTGGGTACCAACTTTACCGATGAAGTACAGCTTTCTCAAAACCTTGTATTTACATTCAGTAAGGATCTGGTACAAGAAAGTCGGGTCGGTGTATGGGACTCCACTCAGTACGTAAAGCTGGAACCCGCCGTGCGGGGTAAGTTCAAATGGACGGCTCCGAATGAACTGATCTTTTCACCCATTGGTACCTTCGATGCCGCCACCAGCTACAAGGCCGAACTGACGAGTGAACTTTTGAAATTCACTGACGACAAGAAGTACGACATCTCGGACAAAGACGTAGAATTCCACACCCCCTACTTGCAACTCACCGAACTCCAAAGCTGGTGGACACGCTCGGCCGAAAGCGGTCGCCCGGAGGCAAGGTTGCGGCTAACGTTCAACTATCCCGTGGAGCCACAGGCCGTAGCCGAGCGCCTCAAACTGTCGCTGCGCGATGCCTCCACTACCTTCCGGGCATTGCCTTCGTCTGACGGGCGTAACGTGGTTTTGGCCCTGACCCAAACCGGTACCGCCGATGAGAACGCCACCCCATTGACGGTTCTGATTGAGAAAGGGTTGAAGATAAGCGGCAATACCTACACCACCCCCGAACCCCTGGAACGGGCCACGAGCTTGCCTTCACCCCTGCATCTTGACGTAGCAGACGTGCAAACGGGCTTTGAAAATAACAAAGGTTTTGTGCGGGTAGTGACTACGCAGGAACTGACGCCAGAAAGTATTGAGCAAGGCTTTATCCTTGACCCTGCCCTTAACACCAAAACCGAAGCCACCGACAACGGCTTTATCCTCCGGGGTGATTTTACCGAAACCGATACCTACGTACTGAAACTGACAACCAATCTAAAGGGAGTGCTTGGTCCGCAACTGGAAGAGGAGGTATCCCGCGATCTGTTTTTTGGAAAAATGCCTGCAGGAATCAACTTCGTGAATAAAAAAGCGCTGTACCTAACCTCCAAGGGTGCCCAGAATATGGGCGTGCAAATTGTGAACGTACCCAAAGTACAGGTCAAAATTGCCAAGATTTACGAAAACAATATTCTTAACTACGTCCGTAATAGCCGCTACGAGAATTACGAATACATCGGTGAAGAGTGGCAGCCTTCCGGGTCATTCAACTACAACGACGACGATCAGGGCTTTTACAGCGACATGGTGGTGAATAAGTTAGTGGATACCGAAAATCTCCCCCGCCTGAAAGGGGTGTCGGCGCTGAATATCGCCATTCCTGACAACAACGACCGCAAGGGCGTATACTTGGTATCGGTATTCTCCAAGGACGAAGCCTACCTTGGCTCTACCAAGCTGGTGTCGGTGTCGGATATCGGGCTCATTGCCAAGCAGGGCGACGATGAGGTATGGGTATTTGCCAATTCTATCAAAACCACTGAACCGTTGGGCAAGGTGGAGGTAACGCTGGTAAGCACCAATAATCAGTCGGTGTATACCCTCGAAACCGACGGTGATGGCGTGGCGCATTTTGACAAGCTCAGCGAAAAAGCCCCCGGCTTCAAAATAGCCATGATCACCGCCCGCACCAAGGAAGACTTTAACTACCTACTCTTCGACGATACCCGCATCGAAACCTCCCGCTACGAGGTGGAAGGCTTGCGGGATAATCCATCGGGCTTGCAGGCCTTCATCTACGGCGAGCGCGACATGTACCGCCCCGGCGAAACCCTGCATTTCAATACCGTGCTACGCACCCAACGCTGGGAAACGGCGAAGGAGATTCCCCTCAAATTTCGGTTAGTAACGCCCAACGGCCGTGAGTACCGTACCTGGCGCAAAAGTACCAACACGCAAGGGGCCGTAGAGATTGAAGCACTCGTAGAAGCCTCCGCCCTCACGGGTACCTACACGCTGGAAGTGTACAACGCCAACGAAGTACTACTCGCCTCGCAAGGCGTAAGTGTAGAAGAGTTCATGCCCGACCGCATCAAGGTAGAGCTCAGCGGGGCGAAGAAGGAATACAAAAGCGGCGAAACCGTGACTTTGACGGCTACCGCCATGAACCTCTTTGGGCCGCCCGCCGCCAACCGGAATTACGAAATGGACATTCAGTGGAAACGCAAAGCTTTCACGGCTCCCGCCTTCCCCGAATTTACGTTTGATATTCCCGCCGAAACGACCTTCGAGCGTGGCCAACGCCAGGGCGTGACCAACGCGCAGGGACAGGCCACCGAGAAGATTCCCATTCCGACCAACTACAAGGACATTGGCCTGCTGGAAGGAAAGATCTACGTCACGGTCTTTGACGAAAACGGCCGCCCCGTCAACCGTCTTCACCGCTTTGATGTACTAACCCAAAATACCCTCTACGGTCTACGCCTACCCGACCGCTACGTGAGCGCCAACGTGCCCGTGCCGGTGGAAGTCATCGGGGTGAATAGTCAGGGTGCGTTGCAAAAAGGCGCGCAGGCGTTGGTGGAAGTAGTCAGGATTGAGTACCAAACCGTGGTAGAGAAGCAAAACGAGCAGCTGCAATATACCTCCCGCAAGCGGGAAAAATCAGTCTATACCAATACCCTCAGCCTGGGTAATGGTCGCGGAAACTTCCGCTACGTACCCACGGTATCGGGCGAATATGAGGTTCGGGTACGCCGCCCCGGTGCCGAGCACTATACCGCCACGACCTTCTTTGCCTACGGCTACGGATTTACGGAGTACTCGTCCTTTGAGGTAAGTACCGAAGGCCGGGTATTGATGGAGCTGGATCAAACAAGTTATAAGGTAGGGGATAAAGCCAAAGTTTTGTTCAAAACTCCCTTCGACGGACGTCTGCTGGTAACCATCGAGCGCAACCACCTGCTGGAACACCACATACTGACCACCGAGAAAAAAGCCGCCGAACTCACGCTTTCTCTAACAGAAGAGCACCTGCCCAACGTGTACGTTACCGCCACGCTGATTCGTCCGTTGGACGCCTCTGACCTACCCCTCACGGTAGCGCACGGCTTTGCGTCGGTGCCAGTGGAGGCTTCCGACCGTACCCTTCCCGTAGAAATCACGGCGGTGGAGCAGTCGCGCTCCAAGCTAAAGCAGCGGATTCGGATTAAGACGAAGCCTAATTCTCAGTTGACGGTTTCGGTGGTAGACGAGGGTATCCTGCAAATCAAAAACTTCCGGACGCCCAATATCCACGGGTATTTCTACCAGAAACGCGCGCTGGAAGTCAACAGCCACGATCTGTACGCCTTCCTGTTTCCTGAGCTGACTTTCTCTACCTCGTCGAGTACGGGTGGTGACGGCTACGATCTCGAACGGCGCATCAACCCATTGAGCAACGGCCGCACCGAACTCGTCACGTTTTGGAGTGGTATCCTGACCGCCAACGGCAGCGGCGAAGCCACCTTTGAGGTCAATATCCCGCAGTTTAGCGGCGACCTCCGCGTGATGGCCGTGGCCTACAAAGACAACGCCTTCGGTTCGGCATCCAAAAACATGAAAGTAGCTGATCCCGTGGTGATCAGCACGGGGGCGCCCCGCTTCCTTAGCCCCAATGATGTACTCACACTCCCCGTCAATGTGAGCAACACCGAGAAAAAAGCCGCTACGATGACCGTATCGCTCCAAACCGAAGGAGCCGTGTCCAAAGGTGAAGGTACTTCCGTGCAGAAGTTGACCATTCCGGCGGGCAAGGAAGAGCGCGTGGTGTTTACGGTGAAGGCCGGATCGGGTATTGGTACGGGTAAAGTGACCGTGAAAGTGGGTGCCTTCGGCGAAACCTTCGTGCAAGAAACCAACCTGAACGTGCGCCCCGCCTCACCACTACTCAAAACCAGCAGCTCGGGCGTGATCGCGGGTGGGCAAACCGGTACCATTGATCTCACCCAAAGTTTTATGCCCGGTACGGCCCGCGCGCAGGTGGTGTTCAGTCGCTCGCCCATGGTGCAAGGCGGCGGTAAGGCGCTGTCGACGCTGCTGGGGTACCCCTACGGCTGTCTGGAACAAACCATTTCGAAGGCTTTCCCGCAAGTCTACTTTGCTGATCTCACGAAGGCGATGGCTGCTCCAGTGTACCTGGTGCGCAACGGCGAGAGCGATTTTAATCCCGCCACCAACGTGCAGCAAGCCATCCGAAGAACCGAAACCCAGCAACTCTTCAACGGCGGACTGGCCCTGTGGCCGGGTGCTTCGCGCGAGGACTGGTGGACAACGGCCTACGCCATCCATTTTCTGGAAGAGGCCCGGCGGGCGGGTTTTGAGGTAAACGGCGCCACCATGAGCCGCGCCATTGAGTACCTTACCACCAAAACCGGGACTACGGCTACCGAAGAGGTACCTATCCAAACCGAAGACGGTAGCACGATACGCGCCGTAAAAGCCCAGCGCGAAAGCCTATACTCGCTCTACGTACTGGCCCTGACCGGACAACCCAACCGCTCGGCCATGAACTACTACAAGCAGAATCCCGACCTGCTCACCTCCGACAGCCGCTACCTATTAGCGGGAGCCTTCCAACTCGTGGGCGATTCTCGTAGCTTCACTGCTCTATTGCCCAAAGGCTACCAAGCCGAGGCTAACTACCAGGAGTCTGGCGGCAGCTATGCCTCGCCCCTCCGAAACCTGGCGCTGGTACTGAATACCCTGCTGGAAACCGACCCCGATAATTTGCAGATTCCACCGTTGGCCCGGCAGCTATCACAGGCGGTGAAGAGCTCTTCTTACCTCAACACGCAGGAAGCGGGCTTTGCCGTACTGGCCCTGGGCAAGCTAGCCCAACGTACCTCTGGCTCAACCGTAACGGCCACCGTAGGCAGTAAGGGAAAGCAACTCGCGACCTTCGACGGCAAGGAACTGAGCCTTACCAAGGGCATACTAGATCAGAAACTAGCCGTAAAAACGCAGGGTAAGGGCGACTTGTACTGGTTTGCCCAAACCGAAGGCATGTCAGCTACGGGCGCTTACACCGAAGAAGATCAGGGGCTACGCGTACGGCGGCAATACCTGACCCGCAATGGAAGCAACGCCTCCAACATCAAGCAGAATGATCTGATCGTGGTCAAAATCAGCGTGGCGAGTACCAGCGGACTCCCCGTCGAAAACGTGGTAGTTACCGACCTGCTACCCGCCGGCTTCGAGATCGAAAACCCACGCCTCACGGAGCCCCGCGACATGCCCTGGATCAAAAACGCCGCCACGCCCGACTACTTCGATATCCGCGACGACCGTATCCATTTCTTCACCACCGCCACCGGTCCCGAAAAGACCTTTTACTACCAGGTACGGGTGATTTCCAAAGGTACCTTTACCGTCGGCCCCGTGGGGGCTGATGCGATGTATCAGGGGGAGTATCGGAGTTATGCGGGTGGTGGGAAGGTAACCGTCCAGTAGAGCCGCGATGCTTCGTGGCTGGGGTGATGCCTCATGGCTGAGAGGGCAAAGCCTCTCATGAAATTTTGGCAGAAAATGTTTACTTTTCAGTTGAAAAAGATACTAACAACACCAATCGAAATGGAGTCCTTCAAAGACATTATTCGAATAAGTCCCGAAAAGCGCTTCGGGCGTCCTTGCGTACGCAACACCCGGATTACCGTGTATGATGTACTGGCGTGGCTGTCCAAAGGAATGTCAAAAACGGAGATTATTGAGGATTTCCCCGAGCTGACCGAGGCTGACATTAATGCTTGCCTTGCTTACGCCGCCGAGCGAGAGCGTAGTGTAAGGGTTGCCTAATCTGGGAAAGTACGATGAAGCGGCTGACCCTGATCTAAGATCGGGGTTTGCGGAAATCATAATCAACAATAAGGTCTTGAAAATAACTGCTTAAAAACGAAACAAGTGTACGATGGAAGGAATAATAAATATCCAAATAGAAAAACCTCCCGAAGGGCTGTATTTAGCCACTTCTGAACAGGTTCAGGGGCTTGTTGCCCAGGGGAGGACGATTGCTGAGACATTGGAAATTGCGCAGGATGTAGCCCGGATATTACTGGAATCTTAGCGGGTTTCAGATAAAATACTAACAATAAATAAAAGATACACAGCACTTAAAGTTATGATAAGTTCAAATGAAAAAAAAATACGAAATAAGAGAGAAAGGTACAGATTTATGGGGTAGAAAGAAATATGAAGTAACCGAATCATCGAACAGCGATGGGGATGCAATGATAGTAGTCATCATAGGCTTACTGATATTGGTTATTTTAACACTGTCATCAGGCATTATTGCCCTTCCTCTATATTTACTTTTAAAATTTATATTTA
>Ga0105051_10008015_pt1 | contig 10825 bp, 13 predicted proteins | sample FRY02_FD_78383 | JGI IMG/M metagenome (GOLD analysis project Ga0105051, IMG submission 78383) | Freshwater microbial communities from Lake Fryxell liftoff mats and glacier meltwater in Antarctica - FRY-02 (megahit assembly) | ecosystem: Environmental > Aquatic > Freshwater > Ice > Glacier...
TCTCTTCTTCTTTGCCATTTCTCATATTATAATAGTAGTAGGTTTTTTATCTTTAACTTAAACGCGCTGTATGTATTTTCTTGCAAATTACATGCTTTTACGCGTTTTTCGAGTAACAGTTCGGGCCTCCAATTTTCCATCGAGTTAAAGCCATAAAGTTATATCACACAAATGAACGAGTTCTATCGAAACCCTGTTGTTCCCAGTATGAAAAAGAACTTGAAATTCCAAGCACTCGAGTGGTTCAAAAGCGACGAGACGGACGAGGAGACGGCGGCCCTGGTGTTTGTGCTCCGAGCCTTCGGGGTCGATGACTCTGGAAATTCAGTGTGCTGCTCGATCGAGGACTACCACCCCTTCATTTACATCAAGGTCCCCGAAACATGGCAGAAATTACATGTCCGCAATTACCTCGACGCCCTCGATCTGTACCCCAAAGCAAGGAAGGGACTCGACGGGAAAAATATCGAGTTGGTCAGGAAGAAGGATTTCAAGGGATTCCATGGCGACGACAAGTTCAAGTTTGCCCGGCTCGAGTTCTTTTCTGAGAAATCCATGAAGAATTACATCTATGCCATCAAGCAGAAAGGCGGGAGACTGTATGAAACAAACATGGACGCACTACTCAAATTCTTGCACGCGACTAAAATCCAGCCATCGAATTGGGTCAATGTCAAGAGTTTCCGGGTCGAGCGCGACGAGGAAGAGACGTCGTCGTGCCAGATCAATGTCAGGTGTTCGTGGAAAGACATTCATCCACATGAAAAGGACGGGAATGCCAATTTCTTGCAGGCGTCATTTGACATTGAAACATACTCCAAGCCGGTTGTGAAAGACGGCAAGGAGTACTACCCGTTCCCTGTCCCTTCGATCAAAGAGAACGTCGTGTACCAGATCGCGACCTGTTTCAAGCGTCAAAATGAGCCTGGGTTTTTAGTAAAACATATCTTGACGCTCAAGACCTGTGCTCCCATCGACGACCCCAGCATTTTTGTGACAGAGTGCGACTCGGAGAAAGACCTGCTCTTGAAATGGAAGAAACTCATTTGTCTCATGGACCCTGATATCCTGTACCAGTACAATGGGGATATGTTTGACTGTAAATACATGTGCAAGCGAGCCGAGATGCACGGGATTCTCGACAAATTCTGCGAAATCAGCCGGATGCTATCCACTGAGATCCCGTGGTCAAAGGACGGAAAGGCGAAAAGTATCTATCAAGCACAGCTCACCGAGTCCACCTTTTCTTCATCGGCTTACGGGACCTCCGACTACAGCAGACTCGTCATCCCTGGGCGCATCAATTTCGATATTCTCATTTTCATTAAACGAGAGTTCAAGGAAAATTCGTATAAACTGGACAGTGTCTCTGAGAAATACCTCGGTGAAAGGAAGAACCCCGTGAAAGTCGTGGACATTTTCAAAGCCTATGAAACAGGCGACCCTCAGCAGATACGGAAAATTGGTCAATATTGTATCGTCGATACCCTCCTTCCCCAGAAATTAGTCGATAAACTCAATATCATTCAAACACAGATCTCAATGAGCAACGTCACCTTTGTTCCCATCAAGTATCTCATTGAACGCGGGCAGCAGGTGAAAGCCCTTTCCCAGATCGCAAAGAACACGATGGAAAAAGGGTTCTTGATTCCTCACTTGAATTACGTGACGGGAGAGCCGTTCAAGGGTGCTCATGTCTTTGAGCCTGAAAAGGGCGCGTATTTCACGGCCGTCACAGTATTGGATTTCGCGTCCCTGTACCCGTCGATTATCCGAGCCCATAATCTCTGTTTCTCTTCTATTGTCATGGACGACAAGTACAAGGACCTTCCCGGGGTAGAGTACCTTGACGTACACATTGACGACAAGATCCATACATTTGCCCAGAACACGACGAGTATCCTCCCGGACCTGCTCGCTGATCTTGCTGTTCAGCGTAAAAAGTACAAGAAACTCATGGAAAAGGAATCTGACCCGAGCATCAAAGAAATCTACAACAAGACGCAGCTCGCGTACAAGGTGAGCATGAATTCCGTGTATGGGATCCTGGGCTCAGGGGTGGGGTACACGCCGATAGCCGCGTCCGTGACTCAAATAGGAAGAGAAATGCTTGAAAAAACAAGGAATTACATCGAGACCCGGCACCACTGCGTGTTCCCAGAGGGCAAGGACTCGTGTGTTCTTGATGGAGAAGACACAGTGACGGTCATGGAAAACGGAATTGAAAAGACAGTGACGGTAGAGTACCTTCTTGACTCGGAGAAGACCTTGAAGATCAAGACGACAGAAGGTTGGAGACTCTTTGAAGGCCTGGAGACTCTTTGAATAAAAACAACTTACGTTTGGTACACTTTTGCCAGCCCACTGTCTATGAGCGCTCTACCGATATCGACATTGTTTTTATATGTAGAGACATTGCCTAAAAGTCGGCCATATTTCTCAAAATCAAAACACCTCAACCAAACCAACACAGTTTCGTGTTTGAGGTGCTCTTGAACTTCAGCACGCGACGACTCGACCGTCAATGTGTGGTCGACCTCGTTGTCGCTGCATGTCAGGTCAATGATTTTTTGACGAGCAAGAATCCCCTGTTGTTTCTCAAGCAAGTCTTTGGTTCTTATTTCAGGCGCATCTACGCCCTCAAGCCTGACTGATATTTGAATAAAAGTTCCATGGTACTCAAAGATAACAAACACTGTGTCACCATCATAGATATCCACCAGGCGACACACTGTTTCGATGCCACTGAATGAAAAATTGGGTGTGTTGTCCATGGTATGACTGCTATATACTTCTTTTGGATCCATATGATATAGATTCAAAAAAAATTGGATAAATTGCAAGTGAAAGTTAGTTACTTGCCATGCAACGACGCGATCTTTGACGTGATCCCAGAAACATCGATTTCCCCATTTGCAATCTTCTGCTGTGTCGATGCAAGGATTTTATTGAAATCAATCCCAAGAGCATTCTCACCTCTTGTTTCTGGGTTCAGGATCGTTTTAAGAATTTCCTGGGGATCAACTTCTCCGAGGTTAGCAAACTGGGTGGTTAGGTCGGATACGAGAGCCTGGAGACCCTTGTTCTTTCCGTTCGTGAGTTCCTCGACCAATCCTTTCATTTGCCCAGTAGAAATACCCAGGTTTTTCAAGGCGTCGCCCATCCCGGCGACTGACTCCAAGTCGCTGCTTCCCGTTTCAACCGTCACCAGAGCCTGTGAAAGTTCAACTCCCGTCGCTATACCGTGCAGCACGGTAATATACTTCCAGGCAACAAGGTTGTTCTGTGTGCTCAATTTAGGTTTCCCGAAAAACACTCGTTTCAACAAGAAAACTTTCTCAAACAGCTCAGGGTCTTGAGCAGAGAATAGCAAGCTATTTTCATTGATTTGGGAGGCAAATCCCTCGACTTGGGCGAGACGCTTGATGGTGTGAATTTTATCGTTTCCTTTTTTCAAGGCCTTCATCATATCCTTCTGTAAATCTCTGTAAATCTTGTCGAATGATTTCACTGTCTTTAACTCTGCCTGGTCCATTATATCATCATACATATTTTTAACTTTAAGTTGATTAACTGCCAATGTAAGTTAAAAGTAAAAAACAAAACACAACCAACGCCGACCACATGACTCCGACGACAACTCCGACGACGACTCCGGTAAAAAAAAGAGGCAGGAAACCAAAGAACGAGTACTACCTCAACAAGCAACCTGACACGGTTGACACGGGAAATAGCGCAGTCATCATATATCTCCCCATCAGTTTAGAGAAATGTTTGAACGCCTCCAACAGCATTAGCCTCGTTGATTTTCCTAACATTCTATCGGCATCAAATGATTTCCTTGGGTATTTCCCTGAAAATCACTATAGAAAGGCAAAACTCTTGGAATACAATGTCATTGACTCGTTTGAGCCCGAATCGGTCCACACAGACTCACTGTACATCAATGAAACAGAGCAAATCGTCACTGAAATCTACGACTCTTCTCTTGTGACGACCCTTAAACCCTGTGAATTTTCAGTCAACATCAACTGCTTTTGGTGCTGCCATCAGTTCGTGTCCCGTCCTATTTTCATGCCCATGTCATATAACCATAAAAAGGAACAATTCAACGTCAAGGGCTGTTTCTGTAGCTTCAATTGCTGCATGGCTTACATGGACGACTCTGTCAAATACAAGGGAAAACGGTACTTGCTGAGCCACATGTACAGAGTATTCACAAAAGACATGGCCCCGCTCGACATTTCCCCGGCACCGCCCAGAGAATTGTTGAAAATATTCGGGGGTTGCCTGACCATAGACGAGTTCAGGAGCTCTTCGGGTGAGCAAATAAAATTCCAAATCCAGGAGTACCCAATCAGCTACGTCCCAACCCAGATTAAAAAGACGAGCGTGTTGGTCAAGGAAAAGACCAAGAAAATCCTACCCATTCTGGATTTCACACGACCCATTTCCGTCAAAAATTCATTGAGTAAAATCATTTCGCAGAAAAATTAACTCGCAGAAAAATTAACTCAAGAACAAGACACTGCTCTGACCATTCTCTATCGCCAGCCAGTTGTAATTTATTCCAAAAATGATCAATCGGTTTGATGCGCTCCCGTGATTCATGTCTCCATGTAGAATGACATTATCTATTTTACTGAAATTCAACGAACCGCTCGGTTGCCAGTCCTCTGGCTTGTCGCAAAAGGAAATACAATAGAAGTGTTTATCGACGGTGTTACGATGAAACCGGGCCGTGTTTGAGATCCGGTATACTATCTCATCCTTCATTTCCTCTCGCTCCTTTCCATCAATGAGAAGTGTTGCATTCTTCATCAATGGGAAAACCCTCTCCTGGCCAAGGCGCCGACTGAAGTTGAACCAGTCATTGTTACTGAGACTCTCTTCCTCAATAAAGAACCAGATGAGCTCCTTCATCGGGTGATTGAAGGGGACACTCGTTTTGAACACAGAGCTCGAGTTATTCGTGTCATCTCCCTGAACCTGTTTGATTTGAAGTTGCTCAATGAGTAATACTTGGCGGGTGTTTTGTTTATAAATCATCCGCTCCATGTCATCGAGGTAAATGTAGTCGACTAAGAGATACGACTCTGAAATGTTGACGGTGAGTGGAGGTGTGTCCCCGTCAAACGTGACGCATTCCGAGAATGGGCGGAGCTTGATGATGATTTTGATTTCTTGATACATTAAATTCAAGAGGGGAAGAGCAGTGTGCAGGCCCCTGCAAAACCAAAACTTGAGGGGTATGACATATGTGTTTTCGTCCGTGGCATTTGTCTGCAGAATCACAGAGTTGGATATTTTACCCGTCAAGATATTTTCATTTCTACTCGTGCCCGTCAGTTCGTCCCAGATTTCCAGGAAAACGCCATAGTGCCTGTCGATGAGCCTGTTTCCAATTTCCAGTTCAATGGTGTCAATGACAGCATGCCCGACACTGTTGGTCCAGCCCGCGAATGTGCCCGACGTTTTCTCAAGTTTAGGGAATGTTAGGTGCAGGGCCATTGAGCCGAGCATATCTGCTCTTTTTGGTAATGTGACGCTTATCCTTTTACCGAAATCAACGCGCTCGTAGAAATGCACTTTGGTCTGTTCGACTGAAAAGTTGGAGAACCTTTTGTATTCCTTTTTGAAAAACGAGACCTCGGGGCTCGAGGTCAGATACTTGTCCTGTGTCCCTTTCAATTTCAGTTGTAGCACAGCGCCTGTCATTCATATAGCTTTCAAAAAAAAATCGATTTAATCTCGCAAATTGTATGTCATTGCTATTCGTTGTATGAACTCACCATGAATCTCTGCATTTGATAAGAAATGGCCTTGTCAGTGTCTATGGGGTTCATTTCGATTATTTCTGTACCATTTATTTTGACGCCCGAGGCACCTGCCGAGGCACCTGCCGAGATACCTGCCGAGATACCTGCCGAGATACCTGCCTCGGTACTTCCGCTACTTGCGCTGTCGCTGCTGGAATTGTCCCGTGACATCATCTTTCCAAGCACAGTGGATTCCATTTTCAGTTTATTGAAGACAACGTCAGCGTCCTTTTCGGTTGATTTGAATTTTTTCAGGATGTCTGTTGGGATGAACGGAGTGTTTGTATAGAGAATATCAAATTCTTTGGACATCCATTTAATGAACTCACTCTTTGGCTGCTTGTCTCCATTGTCCAGAACACAGTATGCCATGATGGCATTGTATAAATTATTGTACCTCACCGAGCCCACCCTGTGCTTTTCCGACAGTTTCTCGTATTGCAGAAATTGCTGGAGAGTACTGACAAGAACACTGAAATACAGGCCAATCGAGTACAATGTCCTGACAATGTCCGACGCGTCTACTGCATTCGTGGTGATATTGTTTGAAACGGCGATCAAGGACACGGCCGTGATATTCAGCACATTAATCGTTTTATTGAGTCTGGTATAGTGATTGACGCAAAGCTCGTGGCAAATCTTTAGCCGGTAGCATTTATTTGCATGGTTTTCCAGGAAGGTGTTGGTGTCCATACTGCACAACTTTAAAATATAAACATAAAATATACAATGGCTTTGCTTACCTTTTCCAGCCCAGCCAATGAGATTTCCATCGACCCCGAGTCCAAGACCATTGTCCTCAATGGCCAGGTACATCACTCAGACGCCGAGCTGTCGAATGAAAAAGGAAGGGCCACGCTCGGTAGACATATCGTCAAATATTCCGGGAATAGATTGACCCTGTACCTTGATAAAATATCGATTGATGTCTGTATTCGGAAATCTGGGGAGCCAGGAGAGCCTCTGGGGCCAGGAGAGCCTCTGCGAACATTTTACATCACTGCAAGTCGATCCCTGGATTTCTACCCAACAAGCCAGGAGGTTCGCGTAAACAACCGGCTCCTCGAGGCGACCCGGGTAAATGACATTGGGATACACAAAGTCTTCAACACAGACGAAGGTGTTTTGAGTATTTCCACGAATAAACTTTTCCCCTCCATGTGGGACGGGCTCGAGCTGCTTGAGCGAGTCTGAGTCGACTGTGGTCTATGTACGTCTGTGGTCTATGTACGTCTGTGGTCTATGTACGTCTGTGCGTCCGACCGTGTGAAATTGGATTTTTACATGACGACGTGTGGAATTGAATTTTTACACGAATCGTGCTCGTATAAAAGCAGTTAAAGATATAAACCCATCTCATTCAAACAAAAGACTCGACTAAAAATGACATCAAAAGTAATCAAAGCCAATCAGTTCCAAGCATCTATCATCAAATTCTCTGACGCGATCAAGATCAACAAGTATGGTGGAAAGACCGTGTATGCCAACTACGGTGGCAGCCCTCTCCGCATCCAAATGCCCAAGATGAATATTCCCTTTGGAGTATCAAAGTACCAGAACCCAGACAAGCCCGAGGAGATCAAGTACTCTCTTGAAATGTCCTTTGCGAACCTCCCCGAAGAGATCTTGTCAGAGCTCAAGAAAATGGAGGATATAATCATCGCCTTTGCCGAGGAAAAGTCCAAGGAACTCTTCAAGAAAACCCAGTCCAAGGACCTCATCCTCGAATTTTACAAGTCTTTCATCAAGTATGCTGAATCAGAGGACGGGGAGCGCAACGACAAGTATGCTCCTCGTTTGAAGGCTAAAATCTACACGGACGGCAAGGATTTCAGGGTTGATGCCTATGAAGCAGAGAAAGTGAATGGGAGCTACCCAAAGGTTTATATCACCGAAGACAATGTGGATGAAATTATTCAGAAAGGTGGGAAATGCGAGGCTATCATTGAGTGTATCGGGATCTGGGTCGTCAATAAATCCTTTGGGGTTTCTTGGAAACTCGCTCAGTTGAAGCTTCATCGGAATGAAAACCAATTGGCTGGCTACGCTTTCGAGGATGACGTGGAAGACTCGGGCGCTCTTAAGCCTGGATTCGAGTCCGAAGCCCTTGAGTCTGTTCTCGAAACTGATTTTGGAGTCCTCGGCATCCATGAGGAATCCCCAGTGAAACCCAAGCGAAAGGCCCGCGAGTCTCGCGACTTGTAAATTTGACTTGAAATGACTTTCTTTTAAAAATAAAAATGTTTTTAAATGAAATTGAATGACGCTTTCTGCTCGTTGTGCTCGTTGGACCCGACTTAAATTTTCTTTGGAACCATTGCTTTTTCTCGTTCAGTCTGCATGATGGCAAGCGCATTTTTTTGTAAAAAGTGTCTGTATTCACTGCCAGATACTTTGTTGCTGCTCATCAATTCGCGATTGACTGAGCAATTTGCCTTGTAATCAGTCAAAGCTCGTCCATCTGCAAGGAAAGTAAAAACCATAGTTAGTAGTTAGTTGGTAGTTGTGTGTAATCTTATAATAAAAAAAATATGAAAAAATCACATGACGTATCACTTGGCCGCCGTTGCATTGGTTTCTTTTATTTCCAATTTTACATGATCGCATTCACCGAATCTCAGCTCAAGCTGCTTGACATCTTCCTCAAGCAATTTGAAATCAAGGACGCAATAACGCAGTTCGATGATTTCAATAGAACCTACAAGAAACCCGTCAAGAAAAGACCTCCACTCGCTCCAGAAATCCGCTGCCATGCACTCAAGAAGGACCACTCTCGGTGCAATGGGCGCAAAATCGGAAAGGGAAAACTCTGTGGAATTCACATCGCTCGAGGAATTCCTTATGGTCTCTCTCGGGACCCTGTCTCCGATGACCAACCTGCCGCCTTCTAACCTCTACCTCCTATGTCTCCTATGCCTACCTATCAACAACTTTTCTTGCTTTAATAAATGTACTATCATCATATCTCTTTTGAACTGCCAGGCGCTGCCTGCCGCTGACGTGTGAAAATGTATTTGCTGACGTGTTAAAATACATTTTCACACGACAGCGCGGGGTTTTTTATTCTCGAACAAATGGTGTCATTCAATGAATCTCAGCTGGTCTTCCTCAACACTTTCTTTGAGATATGTGAATTGGAAGACGGGTTAGCTAAATTAGACGAGTTCAATAAAACGTACAAGAGACCCGTGAAAAGGACTGTGCCAGTTGAGGACTTTGCTCGTTGCCATGCATTGACCAGGACTCGTCAGCAGTGCAAGAACCGCCAGATGGAAGGCGCACGGCTCTGTGTCGCACACTCGACTAAAGGTGCGCCCTTTGGCACCAAAGACACCAAAGACACCAAAGACACCAAAGACACCAAAGACCGGGACGACCGTGGGGTGTCTCTTGAGACGCTTTCCTTTGAAAATCTTACTCTCAACGACACACCTACACCTGGCACATCTGGTACACCTGGCACATCTGGCACACCTGGCATGTTTCAGACACCCATTGCTCAGGAACCTCGCGTTTTTCAAGAACGCCTCGCTCTCATGGAGCCTCTTGTTTTCCAGCCCCCTCTCTCTCTCCAGGAAAGACTCGCTCTCAATGATGGCATTCAAGAAATCGAGGAGCCTACTACTACTACTACTGTCGATGAAATCGAACCGCCAATGTCCATTGAACGGATGAATGAAATGATTGATGCCTTCTTTGACTGATTTTCCAATAAAATTGCTTTCACTCGACGCCTGGTTACTGTGCTGTGCCATGTAAATATTGATTTTTACATGGCACGCGACGTGCATGTGATTTTCTTTTTTTACACGCCTGGACCGCCGCAAACAAACCATCGCATCCCATCACACAACGACAAAAATGGCAGTGCAGGCATTTGGTGTAAAGAAACGATCTCGATTCCACAACTATTCTCGCTGTACGGCGCTCAGAAAGGATCTCCGCCGGTGCAATGGATACAGGACCGGGCCTGGGCAATTCTGTAGCTTCCATCGCGGGACTTTTGAGTTTATTAACGAATACGACGACGAATACAATAAGGACGACGGATCCGACAGCGACGACAGCGACGACAATGAACTCTTTGGTAATTTTTGAAAGTATCTAAATTTTAGCCGTATTCCTATTTGTGATATTGACATTCTTGTCTGTTATTATCTTTGTGTCATTGACACAGGATGGCGTGCTGCGATCTATTCTTTTAAACTGAATAAACTTTCATTTTAAGTTAATCAGTTGTCAGTTGTGAGTTGTCAGTTGTGAGTTGTCAGGGGCCAGGTCAGGGGTCAGGGGTCCCGTTGAGGGGTGTTGTGTTGTGTGAAATTCCTTTTTTACACGAACCAATGGTCTCTTTCACAAAAGTTCAGCTGGAATTGCTCGACGAGTTCTTTCAAAAGTCCAAGCTAAAAGATGGGTTGGCGAGGCTCACCCGGTTCAACAGCTCTTACAAGAAACCCACAAAGAAACGAAAACCCCTCGATCCCTCTGTCCGCTGTCGCGTTATTATAAAGGACGGCTCCCGGTGCAACGTGCACAAGATCCACGACGGGGATGTATGTGGTCTCCATTTGAAAGGATCTTATCAGCTCGTGAAAGACTGCGAACCCGCGTTTCCGACTCTTCCAGACAACCCCGAAAATACCCCTCCTTTGAATGAAGAAGTCATTCCTCAGGTTTTCACTGGATTTAGTGCCGATCTTGCTGGCTTCGGGCAACTTGCTGATCTATTTCCCGGGTTCAACGCTGATTTTAGCTCTGGTGGGCTTTCAACCTACGCTGCTACTGCTGCTACTGCTGCTACTACTGCTGGGTTTTCAACCGACGCTGGTCTCATTACTGATATTGGTTTCGACACTGATGGCACTGCCGCCGACCTTGAATCGCTCTATCGTTCTGTTGATAGGTTTAATGCTGAATACGGGCCTCTTGAAATTCACGAGACAACACCACTGGATGAGCATCAGATAGAAGAGCTAATCAAGTCTTACTTTTCAATGGAGTAGTAA
>Ga0105051_10008016_pt1 | contig 10822 bp, 7 predicted proteins | sample FRY02_FD_78383 | JGI IMG/M metagenome (GOLD analysis project Ga0105051, IMG submission 78383) | Freshwater microbial communities from Lake Fryxell liftoff mats and glacier meltwater in Antarctica - FRY-02 (megahit assembly) | ecosystem: Environmental > Aquatic > Freshwater > Ice > Glacier...
ACCTTTGAACACCTGAGCCATACCTGGAAAATCCCGGGGGTTCGGGGGCTGGCCCCCGAGCGTATGCAACACCACACACTAATTACAAAAATATGTTGTCTCAAAGTCATTGACACATTCCGTACTGGGACGAGGCCAAAGAATTCCGAAACGGTTCCCCGTTTCAAAAAGCAAACGCTCCTACAGTTCCACGGTTAAGTGTCCGACGTTCAAACACCCAACGACGTCCTGCCCAAAAGCGCCAATCCTTGACCTTGTGATAGCCCTCGCCCGGTGGGCTACTAGACATTTGAATACTGGAACCATCAGCGCATAAAAAAACCCCGGAAAGGAATGTTTTGCATTCAAATCCAGGGTAAAAAATAAAACCGGCAATACCTACTTTCACGCTTGCAGCACTATCATCGGCTCAAGGTGCTTAACTACTGTGTTCGGGATGGGAACAGGTGTGGCCACTTTGATATAGTTACCGGAAAAGCAACGTCTGACTTATTCATCCAGACGTCACTAGATATTCAATTGTATTCAATTTATGTAGCTTAAGTGAAATAACCTAGCAGCGTTGTTAAAACAACTTTGCTGACCAAACAACTCATTAGAACCGTACTTGTTCAATGTTTGGAAAGTCTGAAATTCAGACTATTTGCAACCCGAAGGTTACTGTACAGGACTTATCGCTTGGACAAATCCTTAATGCGTTGCCTGATCACTCTCAATAGCATATAAAAACGCTAGATATAAGTGGTCAAGCCTTCGTCCATTAGTACTGGTTAGCTTAATACATTACTGTACTTACACACCACAGCCTATCAACCTGGTAGTCTACCAGGGGACTTTCGCAAAAGCTACGAAACCTAATCTTAGGGATGGCTTCACGCTTAGATGCTTTCAGCGTTTATCCTTTCCGAAGTTAGCTATCCAGCCATGCCACTAGCGTGACAACTGGTACACCAGAGCTTCGTCCAACTAAATCCTCTCGTACTAAAGTTGAACCCCTTCAAGTTTCGAACGCCCACGGCAGATAGGGACCGACCTGTCTCACGACGGTCTGAACCCAGCTCACGTACCACTTTCATTGGCGAACAGCCAAACCCTTGGGAGCTTCTTCACCCCCAGGATGTGATGAGCCGACATCGAGGTGCCAAACCGCTCCGCCGCTATGGACGCTCGGGAGCGATAAGCCTGTTATCCCCGGAGTACCTTTTATCTGATGAGCGATGACCCTTCCATTCGGAATCACCGGATCACTAAGGCCTACTTTCGTATCTGCTCGACTGATAAGTCTCGCAGTTAAGCACTCTTCTACCTTTACGCTCGACGTGTGATTACCAACCACACTGAGAGTACCTTTGCACTCCTCCGTTACTCTTTCGGAGGAGACCGCCCCAGCCAAACTGCCCAACTGACAATGTCCTTCGCCAGGTTTCACTGGATCGAAGTTAGAACTAAAACATACCAAGGGTGGTATTTCAAGGACGGCTCCCTAATCACTAGCGTGACTAGTTCAATGCCTCCCACCTATCCTACACATGTTAAATCTCAGCCCAATATCAGCCTACAGTAAAGGTTCACGGGGTCTTTCCGTCTAACCGCGGGTACGTGGCATCTTCACCACGACTACAATTTCACCGGGTCGGTGGTTGAGACAGTATTCCAGTCGTTACGCCTTTCATGCAGGTCGGAACTTACCCGACAAGGAATTTCGCTACCTTAGGACCGTCATAGTTACGGCCGCCGTTTACTGGGGCTTCGGTCGCAAGCTTTACCCGAAGGCTAACCTACTTCCTTAACCTACCAGCACCGGGCAGGCGTCAGTCTCTATACATCCACTTGCGTGTTAGCAGAGACCTGTGTTTTTGATAAACAGTCGCTGGAATCGATTTACTGTGGCCTACTTGCGTAGGCACCCCTTATCGCGAACTTACGGGGTCATTTTGCAGAGTTCCTTAACCACCGTTCTCCCGAGCGCCTTAGTCTACTCGACCCGCCTACCTGTGTCAGTTTTAGTACGGTCGACTTGCTTCAACCCTAGAAGCTTTTCTTGGACGTCCTTCAAACAACTTCCCCCGAAGAGTCGGTCAAAAACCTTGTATTCCGCGGGTATTTTAACCCCCGCCAACTCAGTTTTCTCCACAGACATTTCTAATCGTCTGATTGTTATCTGGACGCCGTCCCTCCATTGGTCCACAAGTCGGCGCAGGAATATTAACCTGCTGTCCATCGTCTACGCCTTTCGGCCTCGACTAAGGGTCCGCCTAACCCTGGGCGGAATTACCTTCCCCAGGAAACCTTAGGCATTCGGCGAACAGGATTCTCACCTGTTTAATCGTTACTCATTCCGGCATAATCACCTGTATGGGCCGACAACTGTCGTTACCGTCAGCCTTGTATCTCCCATACAGCGCTCTCCTACCACTCTTTCGAGTCCACGGCTTCGGTTTCATACTTACTCCCGTTCATTATCGGCGCAAGTCTGCTCGACCAGTAAGCTGTTACGCACTTTTTAAATGGTGGCTGCTTCTAAGCCAACATCCTGGCTGTCACTGCAGACTAACCTCCTTAGTGACTTAGTATGAATTCGGGACCTTAGCCGATGGTCTGGGTTGTTTCCCTCTCGTCCGCGAAGCTTATCCCTCGCGGACTGACTCCCGTGATAATTTCACCGGTATTCGGAGTTTGGCTCGGTGGGGTACCCTGGGAAGGGCCCCCATCCAAATCAGTCTCTCTACCCCCGGTAAATAGTGGCACGAGGCTAGCCCAAAAGCTATTTCGGAGAGAACGAGCTATCTCTGCGTTTGATTAGACTTTCACTCCTCCCCACAAGTCATCCCCTCGGTTTTCAACCCAAGTGGGTTCGGTCCTCCACAAAGTGTAACCCTTGCTTCAACCTGCTCATGGGTAGATCACGCAGTTTCGCGTCTACGGCCAGTGACATTCGCGCTATTAACACTCGGTTTCCCTGGGGCTACGTTCCGTAAGAACTTAACCAAGCCACTAACCGTAACTCGCCGGATCATTATGCAAAAGGCACGCCGTCACACATTAACGTGCTCCGACCGCTTGTAGGCACATGGTTTCAGGTTCAATACCTCCCCTTATCGGGGTTCTTTCCATCTTTCAGTCGCCCTACTGGGTTCACTATCGGTCGTTAGAGAGTATTTAGCCTTACGGGATGGTCCCCGTCGATTCAGTCAGGGTTTCACGTGACCCGACCTACTCAGGTGCTACTCGAGAGACTCACACTTTTAACGTACGGGATCGTCACCCTCTGTGATTGGCCATTCCATGCCATTCCGCTAAGTGGAGTTTTGTAACTCTCATATGAATAGTCCTACAACCCCGCGAAGGAAACCTTCACGGTTTGGGCTATTCCGCTTTCGCTCGCCGCTACTTACGGAATCGATTTTTCTTTCTATTCCACCAGGTACTTAGATGTTTCAGTTCCCTGGGTTCGTTTGAGGATCTCGGGATCAACGCTCGTTTGTCAACTCCCCCAAGCTTATCGCAGACTTCCACGCCCATTCTTCTAACGCCAAGACATCCCCCATGTGCCCTTAATAGCTTGACCACCAATATCTAGCGTTCTCAAGTCGAACCCGACTAACTCAAAAAGAGCTAACACAGAACCAACCTTTGAAATCTGACATTGACAATTAAACCACTTTATAACGATATCGTTCTTATTTCTCGTAGAACTCAATCAACGACTCTTACAACATTGATTGACATTCTAAGACGCTATCAAAGAGTCGCAAAAGAAACTTCACAACACTTTATGAACCAGCAATCAGTCCGACCAAAGCCAAACTAACAACCAACCCAAGCAGTGCATGACATTTCTCTGCTAGATGTCATTTCTTTACTTAAGCTACCAAATTGTAAAAGAACATCACTGGCTCATATAGAACCAGAACTGAATTAACAGCGAATCAAGACCTGACTTAAACCACCAACGCCAAAGGCGTTAGCACCGATGAACAAGATCAGCCAGGTCGCGTTTCGCAATCAATTCCTTAACAGCGAAGGAATAAATTTAGCACAACCACTACTGGTTAGTCAAGAGCAACTTGAAAGTTTTTCTTAACCGTATGCTCGCGGCGACAACTGGTGCCACTCGCAGAAACAACACAAGGAAGTTTCGCAAAGCATATCCTAAATGCAAAAACACTCAAGGCATCTTTTACATTTTTTTAGGAACCCGTCAAAGGAACTTAGTTCGCTTGACCACTCTAAATCCTACACTACTACCACACCCAAAATTTCAGCAAACAAACTTTGCAGCGACTCATATCCTTAATCGGTTTTTGTCGGTGCCAGTCGGTTTCCCCAACCTTTGAGGCGTCAGTATACGGATACCGTGGAAACTCACAAGGGGCAAAAACTAGTTTTCCTTGATTTACCCGTTTGAGTCGTAAAACAGGGGGTAAACCTGGGTGGGAGCCTAGGATATCGTCGAGTCGGTGATGGTAACTTCAATGATTCTGACGATTGAACCGATTTCTTTTGGCAACCTCCTCCAGCGATCCAGCGGGAATCAAGTGAATAACCGAGCCCAATTAAATCCTGAGCCAGTGAATCTGCCGAAAACCTCGCCCAACCTGGAAGACATTCTCTGACTTCAATTCAGTGTCGGCCACCGCTCTTGGCCTTGCTTGGATCCCTTGCTCCAGCAACTCCACAAGGTGGCTGCGACCGAACACGGAATGCCTAAATCACAGAAGTTAAGTTTCCAGGAACAGCCGAGGAGCGGAAATCGTTCCCGTTCTACGGGCCTTGATCCGTAAGTACGGAGCAACGAAGCAGGAGCGATGCCCGAAGCTGCCCAATTCCGCTCCGGTATCGGCATGGAAGGGTTCCACTAAGTCCTCAACCGTCATGCCGGCGCGACATATCCCGCCAATGATCTCTTCCACGCGATGCACAAATTCCAACGTGCCGGGCTCGCGCAGCGTTGTCTCCGGCTCGGCCGCTTCCACTGGATTTTTGTCATAGTAGCCATGGTGAAAGACATAACTGCTGCCCAGACTGCGGCGACTTACTTGCAAACTGGTTGGGGACTTATGTTGGCTGACGTACACCCCTCCGGCCCTCAGAACTCGGGCGACTTGCTGGAAAACCACTTGAATATTCTTCAGATAACACGTGCTAACCGGGTGGATCACTAGGTCAAATTCGCCTTCACCCAACATCGAGAGGTCGTCCATCGACCCCTGCAGAATTCGCATTGGAAGTTTTCGCTGTTGCGCGACCTGGCGATCCAAAACAAGCATTTCATCGCTAAGATCGACCACGGTTACCTTGGCTCCCGCTGCCGCGTACAAGGGCGCCTGCCGTCCACCACCCGCAGCCAAGCAGAGCACGGCTTGCCCTACAATCGACGGGCCCAGCCAACCCAAACTATCCACAGCAGCCAGTGGATTGGCGAACGCTGCCTCGGTTGCAGTACTGGTGAAACGATTTCCAGCCCGTACCAGCCGATTCCAAGCGTTCTTGTTGTGGGTCAGGATTGGGTCGTCAGGTATCTGCTGATCCGATTTCATACTGCTACTGGCCATTAAGTCGTTGGATGATTTCACCTTGCCAATGATATACGGCAATTTAAATCCAGCCAGTCCCGACCTCTGACAATGAATCGGACAACGCAATCGAAATGATCCTGAACCCAATTCCCAATAAGATCCATGCGTAATGAAGCCGTGAAACCGCCAGCCATCTGCGGAACCCCAGCGATCGAAACACCCTTCATGCACTCATACGGCCGCGATCACAGAAACGCGGCGAGTGAATTTGATTTTGACGATTCGCCAATTTGCCTCTAACGGTTTGGCGAAGATTGCCATTGCTGGGCTGTGGACGGGACCACGTTGCTAGTCGTCATCGGCCGTCCATTCAGACCATATTGCTGACCACTTAGGCCGTATTGCTGACCACTTAGGCCGTATTGGGGCGATGGATAGGGATTGGCAGGGGCCTGTGAATTGTCCATCACAGCCTGGCTATAGCCCAATTGTTGATTCCGCTGGGCGGTTGCCGGTAATACCTGAGCGTAGATATTGGGCGGCGTTTGGTACCCAACTTGGCTAATGATTCCCGGGTAGTTCGCCGCCAAGTCCTGAATGCTCTGGCCGGCAAATCCCTGTTGATTGTAGATTTGCTGGCTGTAGCTTTGCCCATTGATCGAATCTCCCCAATTAGCGGTCGCGATCCCCTGCTGCCCGCCCAAGTCTTGAAAGATTGGGTCCACTCGAATATCCATGAGTGTGCCGTTGATGATCGGCTGTCGCAACAACATCGCAACCTGCTGCCGAGCTGTTTTGCCGGCTCCGGCGGTTGCCAGTGAGTACTTAGCGATTGAATTATTGTACTGGGTGACCCGACCGATGAACAACAAGAATGCTCGTTGGTGCATTTGCAACGATGCCGCCAATCGGTCCACGCTGCCTGATGCCGGTGCTTGTTCCCAATTCGCCTGGGCCCAGCGAAGTACTTTTTCATCGTCAACCACGTCTTTTCGCAATCGGTCCACTTCGGCTGACCACGTTGACCAAAGGTCCATCGCAGTTCCCTGGGCACGCAATTGTTCAAATTTGGTCGCATAGGGCCCCAAGAACGGCGAATCTACGGGCCGAACCGGTGTGGGCACCGAATATTTTCGCAGCCAAGAATGCAAATGCGATTGGGCGACTCGAATTTGGTCGGCGGCGTGACGCTGATCTTGTTGCAACATTTCGCCCATTGCATCAACCATCGAATTCGCGGCTACGCTGTCGGCTACCTGCTGCCATTGTTTGACCGATTGAGCATGAACTTGATGAATCGCAATGGCCTCGGCGACGCGCCAGTATTCGGCGACCACAACAGTCTGGTCCTGCGGCGAAATCCTTTGCAACAATTCGTGCAATTCCAGCGGCTGACCCTCAATTTCGGCGTTTCTGAGCGCATCTCGCCACCATTTGCCATATTGTTCCTCCAACGGACTGAGCGCAAGTTCAACGATCTTGGCTTCGATCCCGGACCCCGGATCCAGCGCGGGCAAGTTGCCGCCAACCTGTCGATTGTTTCCAAATATTGCTTGTCTTGCGGCCTGTTCAGGGTCACTAAATTGGACGACACCGTCTTTCATTACTCCGCTTCCACCCTGATTCTGCAAAGGTGCGTTGTAAACGACTTGCTGGGTTTGACCAGGCAAACTTTGTTGGTCCCGGTTGCCAAGACTACGGATCGGCAACCCATTCTGGCTGCCGCCGTTCAAATTCCCGGCTTCCGGTGGAGCCTGCGTTTGCGAGCGATTCGAGCTAGGCAATTCCGCCGCTTCCGCCGCTTCCATCGCCTCCAATTGCTGCATCGCTAACGGTTGCTGGCTTAGACGCGTCTGCGCAGGCCCATTTCCCGCGGCATTGAATGGCATAGAAACAGGCGAGGAGTTTTCATTGTTGGGGTTTCCGCCCAAAATCGGCAACACTTCCTGTACAAACCGATGATCCGGCCGCGAAGGCGGACGCCGGACAGCAAGCCCAGGCGGCGGGCCCAAGGTTTCCATCGGTCGATCAACATTGATATTCGCGCTGCCTGCGGTACTGGGAGTGCCATCCAACACCGAGGGCAGGGCACCTGGCAAGTTCCAGTTATTGGCTGGCGCATTAGGTAGCGAGTTAAGTAGAGTATTGGGTGAATTACTGGGTGAATTACTGGGAAGCGGCCGAATCAGAGGCCCGACACCTTGATCGGGACCTGGCTGCAAACCGCTTGGTCGTAGACTATTGGCCGGCAAACCACTTGCCGGGAACGTGTGCGCAGGCAGGCCTGTTGTTGGCAGGGGACTTGCGGACTTGGCAGGGTCAACCGCTTGCCACGGTTCGGCGAAGGCAGAAAGTTGCGCCACGTGCAGAATTGCGAAACCTAGAAGGGCAGCAAATAAAGACTTCATTGCAAATGTGATTAGAACTTTACCCATCGCCAGCGTCCTCCATGACTTTGACTTTATGCGGTGTTCGATCCTTGATCACCACATGACTTCTGGGCCTGTCACTAAGAATGCCAGACCAACCACGCCATCACAAACGATGCAAAGGTGGGTCTTAACAATGTGTTCCGCATCGGTTTTCCAGGTCAATCCGAATTCAAGAACTTATCGCCCAACGCTAGCGACCCACCACGCATTGGAACCCCTGCTTTGAGTCCCAATCCGGCGCCCAGCCTTGCCCAAGTTCCCCTTGGCAACCACCGTCCGTGCCCGATCTTGCCAGTCGACAATCCATTTGGCACCGTTAGGGTCGCTGCACCACGTTCGCCCGATCTCGAACATCGATCCAAGCCATTCCAGCAGATCTTGCCGCTTGAAAACCTAGCGGTGAATCTTCAAATACCAAACATTCACTGGGCGGAACGCCCATCCGTTTGGCGGCTTCCAAAAAAACGTCAGGCTCGGGCTTGTGACGGTCCGTGTCTTCAGCAGCGACCAAAATTTCGAAAAATGAATTCATTGCAATCAATTCCAATTGAGCCCGAACGATATCACGAAATCCACCGCTGGCCACGGACATGGACTTCTTCCCATGATTTTGTTTCGCGATTTCACACACCCAGTCCACCGGTTTCAATTCCGCCATGACTCGCAAAAATTCGTCTTCTTTCTCCAACCCAACCGCCATTGCATCCACGCGAAAACCGTGTTCGGCCGCCAAAATCTCCACTATCGTATGGCTGGGCATCCCTCCCATGGCGTAAAATCTATCTTCTGGAAACACGATTTGATATCGCTGCAAGGTGTCTCGCCATGCCACATAATGCAGAGGCATCGAATCGGTCAGCGTTCCGTCGCAATCAAAAATCAGTCCCGTAAATTCTTCTGTCACCGTTGCATTCTACTTTCAGCAAATTAAATCGTAAGTTTAGTAAGGCTTGCCAAGCCAAATACGTTTCTCTTTCTCCGATTGTAAACCTAAGACGCCATTCCCCAAGCACCGGGGACGTGATTTTTCGTTCACAATCCTGCAGAATCATTATTTCGCCACTCAGCCAAGCGGCGAATTTCAAATCGCGGACCTCAAATGCCAGAACACTCGCGCATAACCTTTGCCACTGGCACTCAAGTGGTGATCACGACACACGTCAAAAATCCAGACGGACGAATTTTGCAACCTGCCGGTTCGGTCGCGGTTGTGGTGTCGACGGTCACAAAGGCAGAAGGCTGGACCTATCAAGTTCGCTTTTCGGACGGCCTGATTCAACCGCTGTCCGCTGCCGACCTGGAACAGTTGGATGTCTACCGTCGCGGGCAGATCTCAGCCGGAGACACGTCAAAGCAAAATGTTGATCTCTTTGAACGAGTCATCTTGCGTTGCGTGATCGGTTCGCGAGCCTACGGGCTGGAGACCCAAACCTCAGATACGGATTACCGCGGCGTCTACTTGCCGCCGACCCAAGCTTATTGGTCGCTCACAAGTGTCCCCGAACAATTGGAATGCGATAGCACGCAAGAAGCCTATTGGGAGTTGAAAAAGTTTTTGGTCCTAGCACTCAAGGCCAACCCGAACGTGCTCGAATGCCTCTACTCGCCGATGATCGTTCAAGCGTCGGCACTGGCAAGCGACTGGTCGAAATACGCCAGGCATTCTTGTCCAAGCTAATTTACCAAACCTACAACGGTTACACTCTGTCGCAATTCAAGAAGATCCAAGCTAACTTGCGCAACCAAGGCCAAGTCAAGTGGAAACACGTGATGCACTTGATTCGCCTACTAATTTCTGGAATCCACGTGTAGGAAACTGGGCAAGTTGCTGTGCGTATGGACGAACATCGCGATGAATTGCTGTCCATCAAAAGCGGGCAACGCAAATGGGAAGAAGTGAATCAATGGCGAATGGATCTGCAAAGAAAATTTGACCAAGCTTTCCAAACCACAACTTTGCCCGAAAGTCCCAACTACGACGTCGCCAACAACTTCCTTTCCGATGCTCGCCTAGCCGCGTTAGAAAACAAGCTGCCGTAAACACGTCACCAACGCCGCGATTGAATCTTCCTTGGGACCCACCCCTGGGTCGCGTCGCTTTTTTAATCCACACCAAAGAATCCATGTCACAATCAATCATAATTAACTCGCAAGTCGATCCTTGCCTCCGAAAACAAGTTGCCCAGCATCCGTATGCTCTGCTATTTGCAACCATCAGCGGAGCACACCTTTACGGGTTCCCTTCGCCCGATTCCGACTTCGATTTGCGAGGCATTCACTGCTTGCCACTTCAAGATCTGTTGGGACTTCAAGTGACCAATGAAACCGTGGAAAAAGCTGGCATCCACGACGGATTGGAGATCGATTTAGTGACACACGACGTGCGGAAGTTTTTCAAGCTTTTACTCAATAAAAACGGTTACGTCTTGGAGCAACTTCTTTCGCCCCTGATTCTTCATAGCACTGCCTGGCACCAGGAATTAGTGACTTTAGCCCCAGGCTGTATCACCAAACATCACGCTCACCACTACTTAGGATTTGCCCAAACCCAATGGCATCTGCTTCTGAAAAAGCCTAGGGTCAAGGCACTTCTGTATGTGTTGCGAGTCCTACTGACAGGGATTCACCTGATGCGAACCGGCCAGATTCAGGCGAATGTAACGATCTTGAACCAGAATTTCAAACTTGGCTACATCGATGAACTGGTCCACGAAAAATGCACCGGTCGCGAGAAAATCGAATTGCCTGCGCAAAGGATCCCATTTTTTCAAAGCGAATACCAGCGACTACTAAGTGAACTGGAAAACGCACACAAGACTTCGCCCCTGCCACAGCAAGCCACCGCAACCGCCGCCGTCAACGACCTATTGC
>Ga0105051_10008019_pt1 | contig 10817 bp, 9 predicted proteins | sample FRY02_FD_78383 | JGI IMG/M metagenome (GOLD analysis project Ga0105051, IMG submission 78383) | Freshwater microbial communities from Lake Fryxell liftoff mats and glacier meltwater in Antarctica - FRY-02 (megahit assembly) | ecosystem: Environmental > Aquatic > Freshwater > Ice > Glacier...
CGGAAGCTTTCCACGAGAGAAAACATTAGGGATACGAGTTACATGCTAGCATTAGCGAGTGTTTAGCAAGTGCGATTCCTCGTTGCCTCGGAATGACAAACAGGGTGGGAAAGCATTACGGGGTACGAGCTAGAAGGTCTCACCAGCGCGGTTTAACAAGTTCGATTCCTCGTTGCCTCGGAATGACAAACAGGGTAGAAAAAATGAAGCGTTTATTTGTTGATTTACTTCAACTCCTTAATTGCATCGGCTTTAATCCAACCTTCGGTTTCATCTGCCAATTGAATTTTTCGCCAGTCGTCCAGGGTTTCTAAAACCATGACTTTGGTTCCTTCATGAAGTACAAAAGCGGCTGTGGCGTTTTCTCTCGGTTCGTTTTTGATGGAAACAGCCTCTTCAAACACAATGGCCGGCCGTTCATTTTGATGTAAATTTTGCTCCATCACCGCAGCTCCAACAGCAATAAGTATCAAAAACGGAATAAAAAACATGCCAATAAAGAAAACACGTTTTGATAACGTTGTTTGTGAAAAATAATAACCCATAAAAAATAATAAAAACAAGAAAGCTAAAATCACCGCAATATAAGCCCAGGAATTCACGTGAAACAAACTGGTAAAATTGCGAACTACTTTTTCAAAACCTACTTTTTGAACTCCCTTAATGTCGTCAATAGTTCTGTTTTTGGCAAATTTTAAGTTGTTTTGAATGTCTTTATCATTTGGACTAATCATCAATGCTTTTTCATAATAATAAATGGCGGGTGCAATTTTATTGAGTTTGTAATAGCTGTTAGCCAAATTATAATACACATCACACGATTCTTTTTTATCATTTAAAATTCGCTCATAAGCGGCAATTGCTTCTTGGTAATTTCCTTTTCGATAGTGCTCGTTGCCTTGATCAAAAACACTTTGTGCCCAAAACGTTTGGGTTAGGAAGAGCAATAAAAATAGTATTTTCTTCATGGTTTTGAGGATTAGGAAATTTGTTTTTCGAGTTCAGAAAGTACTTCCGCCGCTTTGTCAAAATCCTGCTGCATCGCCACGACTGATGATGGTGCATAACGAGCCATTTCGCAATTTTCTTTTAATTGAATAAAGTGAGCTATCGTTTTGGGTTGTGCTTTTTTATCGGCTAAAAATTCGTTGATGCTGTCTTTGCTCATTTCTGAGGTTTCAATTTTTAGTTTCGCTTTTAAGAAATTGTGTAATGATTTTTCTAAAGCCACATAAAATGGTTCTTTATTTCCGATTTGTTTTTTAGCTTCTGACAAATATTTCTTCGCTAATTTATTGTTCATTTTCAATCGATTGCCCATGACATCGCCATCGATTGCTTCTTTTTTCTTTTTGAATAAAATGATAAACGGAATTAATAAAAACGGAGCGGCAAGTAATCCGTAAAATAAAGTAGAACCAAAAAATTCTGATTTATTGGTCGATTTCAGGTTAGTTTTTAAATGAATAAATTTAAATTGGTCGCCCGCTTCAACTGTTTTTTTATTGACTGAATTTGTGTTATTCGCTACCGCATTTCGGCTAGAGATTGGGCCATCTGCAACCTCCACAATAATTTCTGACGAAGTAATGGTTTTATATTTTTGTGTTCCCAAATCAAAATACGAAAATTGCATCGGTTTGATAGTATAGCTTCCTTTGAATTGCGGAATGATGGTATATTTATCTGAAATCACTCCATTCATGCCTGAAAGCGGCGTGTTCACCGTTTCTGAATGAACTGGATCATACATTTCTAAAGCCGATGGAACAACTGGTTTTGGTAAACTAAATAGTTTTAAATTGCCATTTCCAGAAACAAGGACTTCTAACTCCATGCTTTCACCATTTTTTAAATTGGTTCGTGATACCGAAACTTTAAAATCAAACTTACCCACTGCTCCACCAAAACCAAGCGGCTTTCCGTTTTCTGGCAATGGTTTTACATTGATAACTCTGCTTCCAGCAGAAACGCGTTTGTGGTCTTTGGTCAGGATAACTTGACCAAAAACATTTCGACGGTTTGTTGGTAATTCCACATCGATATCTAACGACAAAGGTTCGATTTCAAGTTTTCCCTCTTTTTGCGGATACAACACTGTTTTTCGAAGGACAACATAACGAAAACGCTCACCGTTATACATTCCTTCTTCGGCTACTAATTGCTTAATATCAATGTTTTGACTCCAAAAGTTGTTATATTTTGGTTTGTTTAATTCTTGCCAATTGGTTATCCCGATATTATGACTGAAATATAGTTTATAAACTACGGTAATCGGTTCATTTAAATACGGATCTGCTTTACTGACATCAGCCACCAAATACAAGGCATCGTTAATGGAAACAGAATTGTCGTTCGGATCGCGTGGCTGCTCGACAGCATCGGAAACTTTTACAGAAAGTGGCATCGTTTTATACACTTGACCGTTGTATTCGATAGAAGCTTGCTTAATGGAAATCGTTCCTTTTTGCGTAGGCAATAAATAATACGAATAGGTTTTATTAAACGAACTTTTGCCGTTTGCCCAAGATTGACTCACTTGCTGACTTGGTCCAGCGATAACTCGAAAACCATCAAAAACAGGTGGCATAAAATTATCGCCATCAAAATTCATAGTGAAATCTACACGCAAACGCTCGTTGAGACCTAAAGTGCTTTTACTCACTTTCGACTCAAACTGAACTTGTGCATAAAGTCCCTGAAAACATAATAATACTAGTATAACAATCTTTTTCATTTACCTAAAACTCCTTTTCAATTTACCAATCTTTTTCAGTTGGGGTTGGTTTTCCTTTTTCTTTTTGAGCATTTACTTTTTCTTGTACTTTTTTCTCTTCGTTATTCACGGCATCTAATAAATTTTCGACACTTTCCTTAGAAATTCCAGAAGGTTGTGGCTTTGGCTGACCGTTTTCATCTTTTTCTTTATCGCCGTCTTTTGGTTGCTGCTTTTGCTCTTCGTCTTTTCCTTCTTTCTTATCTTCTTTTTTATCTTGGTCGCCTTTCTTTTTATCCTTGTCTTTATCTTTTTCGTCTTGCTTATCGTCTTTTTTATCTTTCTCTGGATCTTCTGGATTATTTTTTAAATATTCTTTCGCAAGTGCATAATTGTATCGCGTTTCTTCGTCCGCAGGATTATTTCGCAATGCATTTTTGTAACTTTCAACTGCTTTACTGTATTGTTTTTCACTCATAAACACATTGCCTAAATTATGAAACGCTTTGTGTTTTTCTTCTTTGGTTTTGGCTTTCTCTAATGCTTTTGCATAAGCGAATTTGGCCTCACTAGGATGTTTTTGTTTATAAATGGCATTTCCTAAATTATAAATTGGCGTTGCTCCAGAAATTCCTTTCGAAGTAGAAATTCGGTACTGAGCTTCTGCTTCTGCAAAATTGTTTTCCTGAAAAGCTTTATTGGCTTTTGGTAAAACCTTATCTTTTTCTTTTTTTGCTTCTTGTGCTTGCAAAAAGAAAGATAAAAATAGAACTAGTATGGTTATTTGCTGTTTCATGCTTCTTTTTCATTAAATAAATTCAACTTGTTGATCCAATTGGTTTTTCGTTCCAATAGGAAAATATCTAAAAATAACAATAAAAAAGCAAATCCTAAAAACCATTGAAATTGCGATTGATAATCGGCAACTTGTGTAGTTTCAAATTCTGTTTTTTCGATATTGTCTAATGCATTTTTTATATATGCTAATACTTCTTTCGTATTCCCGCCATAAATATAACCCCCTTTGGTTTCTTTTCCAATCTGTTTTAAGGCTTCGGTATTTAATTTGGTGATGACAACCTCATCGTTTCGATCGCGTTTAAAGTTTTCTACAATGCCATTTCGTTTTAACGGAATTGGTCCTCCTTTTTCAGTACCAACACCAATGGTGATAATTTTGGCTTTTACTTTTTTAGCTTCTTCAATTGCCCCTTCAAAACCTTCCGAATGGTCTTCGCCATCAGAAATTAAAACAATTAACTTATTTGTCGCATTTCCTTTATCAAAATAATTTGTCGATAATTTAATCGCTTCTTCCAACGACGTTCCTTGTGAAGAAACCATATCGGTATTCATGCTTTGTAAATACATTTTGGCTACACCATAATCAGTTGTAATTGGCAAAATGGGAAAAGCACTTCCTGCGTAAGCCACAATTCCAATTCGGTCACTTCCTAATTGGTTAATGATTTGAGAAACCAATTGTTTTGATTTGTCTAATCGATTGGGAGCAACGTCTTCTGCCAACATACTTTTAGAAACATCAATGGCAAAAACGACATCAATTCCCTCTCGTTTGACGGTTTCTAATTTTGTTCCAATTTTTGGATTAACCAATCCCATAATTAAACCTGCTAAACCAAAAAGGAAAACAGTCATTTTTAAAATGGATTTAAAGCTAGACTTTTCTGGACTCAATTTCTTTACTAATTCTAAATCACCAAACTCCCTTTGTTTTTTTGTTTTCCAATAAAAATTGAAAAGAAACAACAAGGCAATGACGGGAATAACTCCCAAAAAGTATAAATATATTTTTTCGTCGAACTCGTACATATTATATAAAACTTCTAAAAATAGTTTGTCTAATTAAAATTTCAAATAACAACAATAAACCTGCAATCCAAACCAAGGGACGAAATTTCTCGTCAAAATTGTAAAATTTTTGTTCTTCAATTTCGGTTGTTTCTAGTTTATTAATTTCGCCATATATGGTCTCTAACTTGCTATTGCTGGTGGCTCTAAAATATTTTCCGTCGGTTTTTTTAGCGATAGATTTCATCAAGGCTTCATCAATTTCAACCGGCATCATCCTAAATAGAAATCCGCCATTAGGTGCGTACGCATACGGAGATTCAGCCATTCCGTTTGTTCCTAATCCAATTGTGTATACTTTAATTCCAAATTCTCGAGCAATATCGGCAGCGGTTTCTGGTTCAATAAAACCCGCATTATTTACTCCATCAGTCAACAAAATAATGATTTTACTTTTGGCTTTGCTATCTTTTAATCGGTTTACGGCGGTGGCTAATCCCATTCCAATTCCGGTTCCGTCTTTTATTACATTATCATATTGTATGCCTTTTATCGCATTTATCACCACCGATTTATCACTAGTAACTGGCGTTTTTGTATAACTTTCGGCTGCGTAAACCACGATTCCAAAACGGTCATTTGGACGGTCATTCACAAAATTGGCCGCTACTTTTTTGAGCGATTCCAATCGATTTGGTTTTAAATCTTTGGCCAACATACTTCCGGAAACATCGGTTGCAATCACGATGTCAATTCCACGAGTCGTCTTGGTTTTATTACTCACATCAACCGTTCGCGGTCTCGCCAAAGCAACAATTAAAAAGCTTAACGCTAAAATTCGAAGTACAAAAAGAACTGGTTTTAATTTGGGTAAAATAGAACTTTTTACCTGAAATCCTTTTAATGAACTAACTTTTAACGTGGCGGTTTGTTTATTTCGTTTCCAAATATGCCAAGCGATTGCAATGGGTAATAAGGTAAATAACCAAAAAAACTGAGGATGTAAAAAAGTGATGTTTTCCATGGTTATTTCATTTTTGCAATTTCAACCGAATTCATAACGCGTTCTGTAATTTGATTGGCCATTTCGTCACCTTCTTCATGCAAAACCATTATTTGTTGTAATCCGCCTTCTTGGGCAAAAAATATTAATTCATAATAGGCTTTTCGGCTTTCTTTGGTTATTGGATCTAAAACTATCATCGTTCCAAATCCTCTCAACCCATTAAAACCTTCTTTAGAACTAAACTCTTCTTGTTTTAATAAGATATTTTGAGCTCCTCTAGCTTCCATCATTTTCATCGAACCTTCCATCGCAACTTTTAAATCTACTTCAATTTCTTGTTTGTATTTACTGGTCAAAATCATGACATAATAATCGCTCAATAAGCCACCATAACCAAACATTTGAATGTCTTTCATCAATACGGCGGTTTCTTTATTTAAATAGTTAGAAACATCCAATCTCGTTAACACTTTTGGTGTTTCAATTTTTATGGCGGGATTTCCATATTCACTCAAAACCCATTCGCCTTCCAGCAATTCTTTGGTTGGATTTCCGATAATTTTATCTTTTACAAAATCAAATCCTTTGGTTACTACTAAAATAGTTAACGAAAGAAAAAGTACAAATACAACGGATAAAACAAGCGTAGTGATTTTACGTTTTCGTTTTTTTCTAGCTAATTTTTCTTGGTTTAAGGCGTTTAAATCATCGAAATCTTCTTCTTCTTCCACTTCTTCCGGAATGGATTGATGAATTTTAAAAATCGTTTTTTCTATTTTCGTTTTATCATCTTGAATTTCGTAATCTAATGGTTTTGATTTAGCAAATTTTACTAAATCGGCCTGTTTTAAAACGCGTTCTAAATGTTTGATGGTTTCATCCGTTAAGGATAATTTTCTTTTTATAATGGCAATTTTAAAAGCCATAATCAATTCATCCGTCGTACTTTCCATAGCTGGAATATTGATGGCTTCTTCTATATATGTTCGAGCAATATCGGTCAATTCTGAATAATAGGCTTTGACTTCTCCGCGTTCTACTAAACTTTTATTTGCTAAGGTTTTTAGATGAGCCGTAGCTTTTTCAATTGGCGATGCAAAAACAATTTCTTCTACTTTTGGTTTTTTATTTTTTTGAATCCAGTAATAAATCAAATAACCTAGACCGCCTAAAGCAAAAAGTATCAGTACATAAACCCACCAAGGCCAACCGTTACTTTTTACCAATGTTATGTTTTTAATATCATAAAGTGGTTGCTTGAGCGTGTCGACTGCCACATTTAAAATTTCAACAGGAATACTATCTGTAAAAAACGGTTTGGAATTAATGATGACTTGCAACGAAGGAATTACGAATTTTCCACTATCAAATTGGGTTAAACCATATTTTTTGATGAGTTGGTATTTGAAATTTTCTTTAATTGTATCCACTGGATAACTTTCTACTACTTCCAAACGTCCAAATACTTTCGCATCCGGAAATTTAACTTTCGAAAGCGTATCAACTGTTGTTTTTAAAGTCAAATTAATTTGAGCTCCAATTTTAACTTTCGTGCTATCCACAGAAGTACTCACTCTTTTTGGCTGAGCAAAAAGAACCGCGGTAATCAGAAAGAAGAATAGAACTATTTTATTTTTCATTTGGTTTTTCAACGTATTTTCAGTGTTAAATTTAAATCGAGTGCTGTTTTATCTCGACTTAAAATAACTTAATAATTTGGTCACATAACTTTCGTCCACTCTCGTATTTACAACTCCAGAGCCGCAACGCGAAAACGTATCTTTAAAATAGTCAACTTGTTGGTGATAGTGTTTTTCATATTCAAACCGAATACTTTTTGAACCCGTGTTAATCAATTGTGTCTGCCCTGTTTCGGCATCTAACATATTGACCATTCCGATGTTTGGCATTTTTTCTTCGCGAATATCATAGACTCGAATTCCAGTAATATCGTGTTTTTTTCCAGCAATTTTAAGCGTTTGTTCATATTGCTCTTCTACCATAAAATCAGAAATCAAAAAAACAATCGCCTTTTTTTTCATGACATTCGACAAAAATTTCAACGCTTGAGAGAGATTTGTTTTTCTGCTTTTAGGTTGAAATTCAATCAATTCACGAATAATTCGCAACACGTGTGATTTTCCTTTTTTGGGTGGAATATAGAGTTCAATTTGATCTGAAAATAAAATCAACCCAATTTTATCATTATTTTGTGTAGCCGAAAAAGCCATTGTAGCAGCAATTTCTGTTACGATTTCGCTTTTCAATTGATTTTTTGTTCCAAAACTTTCAGAACCAGAGATGTCAACCATCAACATCATGGTCAATTCACGTTCTTCTTCAAAAACTTTGATGTAAGGCTCATTGTAGCGAGCGGTTACATTCCAATCAATCGCTCTAACATCGTCGCCAAATTGATACTGACGCACTTCGGAGAAAGTCATTCCACGTCCTTTAAAGGAAGTATGGTATTCGCCCGAAAAGATATGATCGCTCAATCTTCGGGTTTTGATTTCTATTTTTCGTACTTTTTTTAGTAAGTCTTTGGTTTCCATTTCGTTTAGTTTTCAATTGCAGTTGGTTTTCAGTTGCAGTTGGTTTTCAGTTCTAAAACTGATAACTGTGACTGAGCACTGTAAACTAAATTAAGGTACTTCAATCTCGTTTACGATTTTGTTGATAATTTCAACGGTTGTTACGTTTTCGGCTTCCGCTTCGTAGGTAAGACCAATTCTGTGACGCAATACATCGTGAACCACGGCACGCACATCTTCTGGAATTACATAACCACGACGTTTGATAAAGGCATAACATTTTGCAGCAGTAGCCAAATTGATACTTCCCCGTGGAGATGAACCAAAACTGATTAACGGTTTTAGCTTTTCTAATTTATATCTTTCTGGAAAACGCGTCGCAAAAATAATATCTAAAATATATTTCTCTATTTTTTCATCCATATACACTTCACGAACAGCTTCTTGCGCTCTTAAAATTTGTTCGACAGAAATAACTGGATTTACTTTTTCAAAACTTCCTTTTAAATTTTGACGAACAACCATTCGTTCATCTTCCATTTTTGGATAATCGATGACTGTTTTCAACATAAAACGGTCAACTTGAGCTTCTGGCAAAGGATAGGTTCCTTCCTGCTCAATTGGGTTTTGCGTTGCCAAAACTAAAAACGGCTTGTCAAGTTTAAAAGTGGTATCGCCAATGGTTACTTGTTTTTCTTGCATCGCTTCTAAAAGAGCGGATTGCACCTTTGCGGGAGCTCGGTTAATCTCATCGGCCAAAACGAAATTGGCAAAAATGGGTCCTTTTTTAATAGAAAACTCATTTTGTTTCATGTTAAAAATCATAGTTCCCACTACATCGGCTGGAAGTAAATCGGGTGTAAACTGAATTCTACTAAAAGAACCTTGAACGGCTTGCGAAAGGGTATTGATTGCTAATGTTTTAGCTAATCCAGGAACACCCTCTAACAAAACGTGTCCTTGGCCTAAAAGACCAATTAACAAACGTTCAATCATGTGTTTTTGACCCACAATGACTTTATTCATTTCATAGGTGAGTAAATCAATAAAAGCACTTTCTCTTTCAATTTTTTCATTGATTGCTCTGATGTCTAATGTTGATGTGTTTTCTTCCATAAATTATTTTTTAAAAGGCTCGATTTTGCTATGATTTTTAAAACAGTGCAAATTGTAAATTTTATTCGTTTTAAGATGTTAACATATCGTTAAAAGTTCTTTGAAAACCTTGCTTTTAAGAGTGATTTGTGATTTAGTTTTTATAATTTTAAGACCTCAAGAAATCTGTTGAAACAGTTGCCTATAAAGCATGTTAACTTTCTTGAAAACACAGACTTAATTAAAAACATTCATTAAAATGAAAACAACCTTATCTTCTGTCATTGCAGGAACCATGAATTGGGGAACCTGGGACAAAAATTTAAGTGCTACAGAAATGGCAAATTTAATTCACGTTTGCCAAGAAAATCACATCACAACTTTCGATCTTGCCGACATTTATGGAGGCTACACGACAGAAGCGACATTTGGCGAAGGCTTAAATAAAAGCAAAATTGACCGTTCTAAAATTCAGCTCATTACCAAATGTGGCATACAACATATTAGTGAAAATAGGCAAAACCGTGTTAAACATTATGATTATTCGAAAGCATATATCCTTTGGTCTGTTGAAAATTCATTAAAAAATTTAAAAACAGATTATGTTGATGTTTTTTTGCTTCATCGTCCGAGTCCGCTCATGGTTGCTGATGAAATTGCAGAAGCGGTAGAACAACTCAAAAAAGACGGTAAGATTTTATCCTTTGGTTTATCTAATTTTACACCTTCGCAAACCGATTTGATTCAACAAAAAACGAAGGTTTCCTTTAATCAGATTCAGTTTTCGGCTACACATTTTCAACCAATGCTAGACGGAACTTTAGACCACATGCAATACCATCAAATCACGCCCATGGCTTGGAATCCGTTGGGAACCGTTTTTAGAGAAGATACTGAACAAACGCGACGTTTAAAAAAACTGTTTGCTGGCTTGATTGAAAAATATGAAGTAGGTTCTGATATTCTTTTATTAACTTGGTTATTGAAACATCCCGCTAAGGTAATTCCGGTAGCAGGAACGGTGAACGTTGGCCGAATTCAACAATTAAAAAAAGCAAGCGAAATTAAAATGAGTCAAGAAGATTGGTTTGAAATTTGGACTGAAAGTTTAGGAAATAAAGTGCCTTAACATTTTAAGCAGTTTTTATAAAGTACTAATAAATAATTTTTTAGTTAATAAAAACAGTAATGTCAAAAAAAAATATTAATTTCCCCACTCATTTAAAAAACACTTATTTTATGAAAAAATTTTACTATTTATTTTTGATGTTGGGCAGCTTTAGTTATGCTCAAGTAACTGTGTTTGATCAACCAGATAATGGGACTAATGGTATTGTGAGTAATGTATTATCGAATGGCAACGCTGTTTATGCTGCAGACGATTTTACGCTTGCACAGACAACAAGATTAACAAAGCTTACGGTTAGAGGATTTCAAAACGAAGGAAGTTTCTTGACATTTTACCAAGGACTTAGAATGGTTATTTATACCAATGATGCTGCAACAAATATTCCGTCAGGAATTCCATCAGGAACGCCGGGAACAATTCTTGCTGAATTAAACGTTGGCGGAGTGAGCCCTGGTGTGGACGTGTTTCAGGAAGTAGGTGCAGGTCCAGTATCTATTGAGATTGATTTTGCATCCGCTTTTGCCA
>Ga0105051_10008025_pt1 | contig 10814 bp, 8 predicted proteins | sample FRY02_FD_78383 | JGI IMG/M metagenome (GOLD analysis project Ga0105051, IMG submission 78383) | Freshwater microbial communities from Lake Fryxell liftoff mats and glacier meltwater in Antarctica - FRY-02 (megahit assembly) | ecosystem: Environmental > Aquatic > Freshwater > Ice > Glacier...
CCCAAACCCAAAAAAATCAGATGTTTGGGCCGCCGATCTTGTCTGCCATGATGGCATTTCGATGCGTTGGTTAAACGCAACACATTGATTTTGTGTGATTAGTTTCGGATCGGCCTCTAAGCGTCACTTTCAAAAACCGGAACGTAAGTGACGGGAAAATTCACCGACCGGGCAATGAAACATACGGCGTGGATGCGTTGATGGATCGCTGCCGCCACGCCCGGATCCGCCCCATGCGCAAGCCCGATCACCGGGCGCAACTGCGCCGACACAAACCGTCCCGCGCCGCCCTGTCCAAGCTCACCAAGACCGACCGGGCAATTTGCATAACGCGTCACCACAATCCCCGCCTCTGCCGCGAAATGCAAATACCACAGCATATGACAGGCCGAGAGGGCCGAAAGCAGCAAATCCTCCGGGTTCATCTTGGCCGGATCACCACCCAGAAGCGGGTCATTGGAACACTTCACCACAGGCTTGCCTGGCACCGCTATATCCCAAGTGCGCGCATAGCCCTTGTAAGTGGCCGTCCCACCCCCGGTGTTGCCCGTCCAAACCACCCGACTTTTATACTCATGCATGCCCTCGCCTTTCATCTTGGTCCAAATACCTAAAAATCGCTTGGTCCAAAAGTGCGCTGCAAGATGTCAGCGCCCCTTCCAAACCGGGTCGCGCTTTTCCGCAAAGGCCCGCGCGCCTTCCAATTGATCATCCGATGAATAAAGCCTGTCCACGGTTGCAAATTGTCGCTTGGTGATGCGGTTCAGCGCATCTTGGAACCGCATCGCCTCTGCCTCGCGCACGACTTCCTTGATTGCGGCATAGACCAAAGGCGGGCCGCTTTCCAACAGACGCGCCAGGTCCCAGGCCTTTTCCAGCAAATCGGCGGGGGCACAAATCTCCTTGATCAGGCCCCAGCGCTGCGCTTCCTCAACGTCAAACCAGCGCCCGGTCAACAAAAGGTCCATAGCGACATGGTAAGGAATGCGCTTTGGCAGTTTGAGAGAGGCCGCATCTGCCACTGTGCCAGAGCGGATTTCGGGCAAGGCGAATGTGGCAGTCTCCGAGGCAAGGATCAGATCGCAAGACAGCGCCAATTCCAACCCACCGCCGCAGCAAATCCCGTTCACGGCGGCGATAACGGGCTTGTTCAGATGGGGAAGCTCTTGCAGCCCGCCAAAACCACCCACGCCGTAATCGCCGTCCACCGCATCGCCACCTGCTGCCGCCTTGAGATCCCAGCCGGGGCAAAAGAATTTTTCACCCGCCGCGCGCAGAATGCAGACCCGCAAACTATCCTCGTCGCGAAACGCACGGAACACTTCCCCCATGATGCGGCTGGTGGCCAGATCAATCGCATTGGCCTTGCCCCGCGCCAGCGTCACTTCCAAAACCGCCCCAATCCGGCGGGTCAAGATCGGGCCTTCGGTTCGCATATCCATCAGTTAGTATCCTTCCAAATAACCGCATCCGCAGCAATGGCACCTGCCGCCCGCACCATCAGAGGGTTGATTTCAATTTCAAGCAAGGTGGGCGCTTGCAAGCCCGACTTCGGCAAAGGCGGCACCGGCCAGCGCGCGACCTCCATCATGTCTTGCAAACGCAGCGCCACCGCCACCAGCGCCGCCACATCAGCCTTTGGGCGGCCCCGATAGCCATCGAGCAAGGGCCAAAGCCGCAAGCGCTGCAAACCTGCCAGCACCTCCGGCGCGGTAACGGGGCAAATAAGCGTCACTGTGTCGGCCAACAGTTCCGCTGTGACGCCGCCAAAGCCAAGCGTCAGGGTCACACCGTAAACCGGATCCTGCCGGATGCCGACCAACATTTCGGCGACGATGCCGGTCACCATTTCCTCGGCCAGATAGCCAATTGCGCCTGGCATCGGGGATTGGCCGTTCAAGCTGCTCAGCCAAAGCCGCACCGCTCCATTCTCGGACTTGTGGGCAAAACCAAGACCTTTCAGCGCAAAAGGCGGTGTCAGATGCTGCGCCAAACCCTCCAGCGCTGTGATGTCCGCCGCCGCAACGCCACGGGGCACCACAATGCCAAAGCCTGCAAGTAAATCTTTGGCCGTCGCCTCATCCAACAGGCAGGGACGGGCCGGCTTGCGCGACGGCCAGGGCCGCCACCCCGCCCGACCCGGCGGCGTTTGCGCCGCAGCCAATGCCCCCAGCGCGGTTTCCAGCCCCATCAGCGGCACAGTTCCGCGCGCAATCATCGCAATCGCCAAATCCTCGTCGAAATTCTCGGGGAGGGAGGCCACCGGGAACGCCGGTTTCCCTGTAATTTGCCCCGCCGCCTCGATCGCCTGCAAGGCGGGCACAAAGGAGGAGGCATCGCAAATATCCGGACGCGGCGGGTCGATGATGAAGATCCCCGCATCATATCCCGCCAGCATCGTCGCAAACACATCCGTGGTACGGGGGCCGTCACCCCAGATGAAGGTATGATAATCCAGAGGATTGGAGATGGTAACAATCGGACCGAGCATCGCTCCAAGCGTCAGGTGTTGGTCCGTATCCGGCGGTGCGAAGGTGATCCCGAAGGGGGCTGCCAGATCCGCGACTAAGCCCGCCTCACCGCCTGAACATGACAAAGAGCACAGCCGCGCACCAAGCTGCGGGCCGTGCATGTGGAAGATCTTCAATGTCTCCAGCAATTCCGGCAAAGTGGCGACCTCTGCCACGCCCGCTTGCCGCAAAAACGCCGAAGAGGCCGCCCCGCCCCCCGCCAAAGCCGCTGTATGCGACGCGGCAGCCGCACGCGATGCTTCGGTTTTGCCCGACTTAATGCAAACAATCCCCTTGCCCGCACGCTGCGCCGCCTCCGCCAAGGCGGCAAAGCCGAGCGCGTCATCAATCCCCTCGACATAAAGCCCCAATGCCGTGACCCGGTCATCCGCCAAAAGCGCCGCAGCCAGATCGGAGAGCCCGACCTGCGCCGCGTTTCCCAAACACGCGACATAGGCCACCGGCAGCCCCCGCGCCTGCATGGTGAGGTTGATGACGATGTTTGAAGATTGCGACAGCAGCGCCACGCCCCGCGCCACCCGCCGCCCCCCGTGCTGATCGGGCCAAAGCAGGGCGCCATCCAGATAATTGATGACGCCATAGCAATTTGGCCCCAAAATCGGCATATTGCCCGCCGCCGCGACCAATTCAGCTTGTAACCCCGCCTCGCCCGCCTCAGTCCAGCCAGAGGCAAAACAGATGCCCCCACCCGCCCCTATCGCTGCCAGTTCAGCAACAACGCCCACAGTAGCGTGGCGGTTGACGCCGATGAAAGTGGCATCCGGAGGCTCTGGCAAATCCGCGAGGCCGGGATAGGTCTTGATGCCGCCAATCTGCGGCTTGCTGGGATGCACAGGCCAGACTGGACCGGCAAAGCCCATCTTTTGGCATTGAACGATGACATTCTGCGCCCAAAGGGAACCCAGAACGGCAATGGAACGCGGGCGCAGAAGACGGGATAGGTCCTTCATTCCAGCACCCGCTTTTGGGGCTGGCCGCCGGGGCGCTGCCCCGGACCCCGGGATATTTTCAAACAGCTGATGGGGTAAAGACGTCGCCCTGCCCCCATCCAAGGGAGCAGGGAAACATCACCTGTTACGGTCATCGGCGTCCCCGCCTGTACCGTGGTAACATCTTGCAGGCGCATGGTTAATTTTCCACTATCATCTGTTCAAAAATATCCTCAAGGGGTGAATTGGCCAAAGGCCAAGATGGGGGCGCGAGCGGCCCCCTACCCTGCCTCAGCCCCCGTACGCGCGCAGAAGTTGGCGACTGATGATGTGGCGCTGAATTTCGGAGGTGCCTTCCCAGATCCTTTCCACCCGTGCATCGCGCCAGATGCGTTCCAAGGGCAGATCCTCCATCAAGCCCATCCCACCATGGATCTGGATCGCCTCATCCGCGACCATGGCCAGAACCTCGCTGGCTTTCAGTTTGGCCATCGACATATCGGCCTCGGTAACGGAGCCTGCATCGAACCGCCATGCGGCATCCCATGTCAGCAACTCCGCCGCTTTCAGCTCCATCGCCATATCAGCCAGTTTGAAGCTGATGCCTTGGAACTTGCCGATGGTTTGGCCGAATTGCTCGCGCCCGGCGGCATATTGCACGGCATGGCCCAACGCGCGGTCGGCGCGGCCAAGGCAGGTGGCTGCAACTTGCAGGCGGGTCGCACCAAGCCAGGCATTTGCCACCTCGAACCCTTTATGGACCTCACCCAGCACCTGGGCATCGGGCAGGCGACAATTATCGAACTCCAGCACCCCGTTGGAATAGCCCCGGTGGCTGACATTGCGGTAGCCATCCCGCACCGAAAACCCCGGCGTGCCTTTATCGACAAAAAATGCGGTGATCAGTTTCTTGCGGCCTCGCGAGGTGTCCTCTTCGCCGCTCGCCATGAAGACGATCGCGAAATCAGCGATGTCGATATGGCTGATGAAATGTTTGGTGCCGTTGAGCACCCAATCGCCGCCGTCACGCCGGGCAGAAGCTTTCATCCCCCGCAGGTCGGACCCGGCGCTGGGTTCGGTCATCGCCAGGCAATCCCATTTCTCACCCCGGATACAGGGATAAAGGTAACGGCTGCGCTGGTCCTCATTCCCGGCCAACAAGATGTTGGACGGGCGGGCCACGCAGGTCCAATGCAGCGCGTAATTGGCACGGCCAAGTTCGCGTTCATAGAGCAGCCATGTCAGGGTATCGAGGCCCGCCCCCCCCACCTCTTCGGGCATGTTGGCGGCATAAAGCCCCGCTGCGATGGCCTTTGCCTGCACTTCGCGGATCACCTCCAATGGCAGATGGCCCGTGCGTTCCACCATCGCCTCATGCGGGTACAGCTCCGCTTCCACGAAAGCACGGGTGGTGTCCACGATCATGCGTTGCTCATCCGTCATGCCAAAATGCATCTGTCAGGTCCTTTGTCCGGTAAACCGCCCAACCACCTGTGGGCGCGGCAATTTTGCATGGGCGGCAGCAACCGGGGCCACCCGGCCGAGTATTGCTTTGGGGGCCGCCACCGCACGCCCCGCGGTCATATCGACATGCAGCAGCATCTGCTCAATCGTCGCCACATCCACACCATCCTTCTGAATCGCAAGAAATATATGCAGCCGCTTGTCATCTGCCGACAGCACTTGCAATGTCCCGGTCAGATGGTCGCCCAGCTTCGCCTCACCCTTATGCATGATGTGGCTTTCGGCGGTGTAATAGCTGAACCCCCTGGCCACATACTCCATATCCGCGCCGATAAAGCGCAAGAATGCGTCCGAGGTTTCCGACGCCGCAAACAGATAGCGGCTTTCGGTCATATGGCCGTTGTAATCAATCCAGGACGGCAAAACCTGCATTCGCGCCATAACCATTGGCGCGCTTTCAGGCGGCGCATCGGCAAAAGCAAGGCGGCGGCGCTCGTCGTGTTCGCGCAACACCTTTCCCGCACCCCAATTGCGGTCCTTCAACGCGCGCAAGAAACCCACAAGGTTGCTGTCTCGGATCCGCTCCAACTCGCGGATCGTATGGTGGCCCGATTGCGCGTCCGACTGTCCCGCGATCAGGTCCACCAACTCCTCCGTGAACTCCGGCACATCGGTCAGCTTGGTCCAAGGCCATTGCAGACAGGGGCCAAATTGCTCCATGAAATGCTTCATCCCCGCCTCACCGCCAGCCACCCGGTAGGTCTCGAACAAGCCCATCTGCCCCCAGCGCAACCCGAACCCCATGCGGATCGCCTCATCAATCTCCTCGGTGGTGGCGATGCCGTCCTTGACCAGCCACAGCGCCTCGCGCCACACCGCCTCCAGGAAACGATCTGCGATATGGGCGTCAATTTCCTTGCGGACATGCAAGGGGAACATGCCGATCTCTCGCAAGATCTCCTTGGCGCGTTCAATGGCTGCCGGATCAGAAGCAGGCGAAGGCACCACCTCGGCCAGCGGCAAAAGATACACAGGGTTGAAGGGGTGGGCCACAAAGATCATCGCAGGGTTCGCAGCGTTTTGTTGCAATTGGGAAGGTTTGAAGCCAGAAGTCGACGATCCGATCAAGGTATCAGGGCAAGACTGTTGGATTTGTGCAAAAACCCGATGCTTGAGGTCCAGACGTTCTGAAACGGATTCCTGAATATACTCCGCCCCTTCCACCGCTTGCGTGATCGTATCGGCAAAGATCAACACACCCTCCGCCAGCATCGGTATGTCGGATAATGCCGGCAAGGACGCCCGCGCATTCGCCATAACCTCACCGATTTTGCGCGCCGCCTCTGGGTCGGGGTCAAACACCGACACATTCCAGCCGTTCAGCAAAAACCGCGCGGCCCAACCGCCGCCAATAACCCCACCGCCAATAATTGCCGCTTTGCGTGCCATCGCCCCCACCTCTCGTTTGTTAGATCAACGTTATCAGAAAAACGCAAAGCGCCAGCATCAGCGCCAAGCCAGACAGGCGGATGCGCTTGACCTGCGCAGGGGCTTCGGCGCAAAAGAACGGCTTGCGTTCCCAAGCCAAAAACTATCCCCAAAGCGCCGATCAGCCCGTAGGCCAACACCCCCAACCCGCCCAGAAACTGCCCATTGCAGCACCCGTCAGCGACCAAAATAGCGCCCACAACCCAAACCAGCAGCAACGGGGCAGAGCCGTACCACATTGCCCAACTGCGCCCCAAGGTCGCCAACCAGAACCCACCCAAAAGAACCAGGGGGGGGAGAAGGAAGTCCATAGCGCTTTGCATCCTCGCAGTTTTTGGGCGCACATGTCACAAAATCAGCCTAGCGCGCCACCGGTGCCCGCTTTTCCAACCCCAACCGCGTGCGCACTTCGGCAGGCGTGATCACCCGCGCGCCCAACGCGGTGATAATCCCCACAGCACGGTCCACCAACTGCGCATTGGTCGCCAGAACGCCCTTTTCCAACCACAGGTTATCTTCCAGCCCCACCCGCACATTGCCGCCCGCAAGCACAGAAGCGGCAACATAGGCCATCTCGTTGCGCCCCAACGCAAAGGCCGACCAATGCCATGTGTCCGGCACATTGTTCACCATTGCCATGAAGGTGTTCAGATCATCAGGCGCCCCCCATGGCACGCCCATACACAGCTGTACCAAAACCGGATCCGGGATAATCTCCTCCAATGCAAGCTGCTTTGCCAGCCACAAGTGCCCATTGTCAAAGGCCTCAATCTCAATCCGAACGCCGCTTGCCACCATCCGTTTGGCCATATCGCGCAGCATGCCCGGCGTGTTGACCATGACATAATCGGCCTCGTTGAAGTTCATCGTGCCGCAATCAAGCGTGCAAATCTCGGGCCGGCACTCCACCACATGGGCCACGCGTTCGGCAGCCCCCGCCATATCCGAGGATGCCGCCATCGCGTTCATCTTTTCGGTGCCATCAAACATCAAATCGCCGCCCATCCCGGCGGTCAGGTTCAAGACAACATCGGTTTCACTGTCGCGGATCCGCTCTGTCACCTCGCGGTAAAGCGCGGGATCACGGCTGGGCTTGCCGGATTCGGGGTCGCGCACATGGCAATGCACCACCGCCGCCCCCGCGCGTGCGGCTGCAATGGCACTTTCGGCGATCTGTGCGGGCGAGCGTGGCACATGCGGGCTGCGGTCTTGCGTGCCGCCCGATCCGGTCACGGCACAGGTGATGAAAACCTCACGGTTCATTTGCAGCGGCATAAGCGATTCCTCCTGAATTTGGGCCAGCTTAACGGGCTTGGCAAAGCCTGTTTTGCAATTTACGAATAAAGCATGGCACAATCCGCAACTATTTTCACACCCAGCAGCAACACTCTGGATCTTGCCGTGCTGGTCCTGCCGCAAGCCTCGATCTTGGAAGTGGCAAGCACGCTGGACCCGATGCGCTCGGCCAATCGGCATCTGGGCAGCCCAGCTTACCGCTGGCGCATCCTCAGCCCGGGGGGCGGCCCGGTGCCGCTGACCTGTGGAATAGAATTACCCGCTGCCGGCACGCTGGAACAGGCGTTGGGCGCCGATGTACTGGTGGTGATCGCAGGCTTCAAACAAGCCGAAGTGGCAACCCGCCCACTTATCGCCGCCCTGCGCCGCGCAGCGCCCCGCTTTGCAATGATCGGCGGCATTGATGCGGGGCCTTGGGTGCTGGCGCGCGCCGGGCTGCTGGACGGCTACCGCGCCACCGTCCATTGGGAGGATTTTGAGGATATGGCAGCGGCCCACCCCGAAATCGATCTGGCCCCCGACCGCTTTGTAATTGATCGCAATCGCTTTACCGCAGGCGGTGCTGCCCCCGCGCATGACCTGATGCTGCACCTGATCGCGCAACGCCAAGGGGCGGGACTGGCCCGCCGGGTTGCGGGCAGCTTCATCACCACGCCGCGCGATGCGGCAGAACCACAGATGCAACCCTCGAGCCCCCGGCTTGATCCGCGCTTGGCCCAGGCTATAGCCCGGATGGAAGCAAAGCTAGAAAACCCCGAAACCGTGGCCAGCACAGCACGCGCCCTTGGCCTCTCTCCGCGCCGGCTGGAGACGCTGTTTCAAGCCGGGCTCGGCCAAAGCCCCGCCGCCTACGCCCTGGGCCAGCGCCTCGCCGCCGCCCGCCGCCTGATCACCGACACCCACCACCCGCTTGCCGAAATCGCCCTGCGCAGCGGGTTTTCCAGTCAATCAACCCTAAGCCGCGCCTTTCAACGCACCTTCGGCCACCCACCTTCAAGCTTGCGAAAACCGCGCTGAATTCGCCTGTTCGGAAATATCCCGGGGGGTCCGGGGGGCTGGCCCCCCGGCTTTTGTCCAGGCCCGGGGGGGCTGACCCCCCGAGATTTTGACCAAAACCGGGGGGGACTGGCCCCAACTCACGCCATATCCAACAATCCGCGCCCTTTCAGCAAAGGCTCCACCCCCGGCATCCGGCCACGAAACTGCATGTACAATTGCTCTGCATCCTGAGACCCGCCCGCCGACAGGATAAATTTCTCCAGTCGCGCTGCCACATCGGGGTCAAACGCGTCCCCGGCTTCTTCAAAGGCAGCAAAGGCATCGGCGTCCATCACCTCGGACCACATGTAGCTGTAATAGCCGGAAGAATAGCCATCGCCTGAAAACACATGCGCAAAATGCGGGGTCGCATGGCGCATCCGGATGGCATGCGGCAGGCCCAGATCGGCCAGAACCTTTGCCTGCATCACCATCGGATCGGCGGGGGCTGGCCCTTCATGGAAAGCCAGATCGACCAAGGCGCTGGCCAAAAACTCCACCGTGGCAAAGCCTTGGTCATAACTGCTCGCGGCCAGCAACCGCGCCAGCATATCGGCGGGCATCACAGCCCCTGTATCCACATGGCGGGCGTGTTTTTCCAAAACCTCCGGCACCTCCAGCCAATGCTCGTACAACTGGCTAGGCAGTTCGACAAAATCGCGTGCCACCGATGTGCCGGAAATAAACCCATAGGTTACATCCGACAGCATCTGATGCAGCGCATGGCCAAATTCATGAAACAAGGTCCGCGCATCATCATAAGACAGCAGCGCAGGCGTCCCTTTGGCGAAGTTGCACACATTCACCACGATCGGACGCACCTCGCCGCCCAGCTTTTTCTGGCTCCGCATCGCAGAACACCACGCACCCGACCGCTTGGACCCCCGCGCGAAATAATCCCCGATGAACACGGCGATGTGGCGGCCGCGCCGCGTCACCTCCCATGCCCGCGCATCCTTGTGGTACAAAGGCACATCGAGTTCCCGAAACTCCAGCCCGAACAGGCGGTTGGCGCAATCGAATTGCGCGCCCAGCATCGCCTCCAGCGACAGGTATGGCTTCAGCACTGCCTCATCCAGATCATGCTCGGCGCGGCGGCGTTTTTCGGAATAATATCGCCAATCCCATGCCTCCAGCGGGCCATTCACGCCGTCCGCCTGCATCATCGCCTCCAATACGGCAGCATCCGCCTCGGCTTTTGCCTTTGCAGGAACCCACACCCGCATCAGCAAATCTCGCACGGCGGCTGGCGTTTTCGCCATCTCCGGCTCCAGCTTGAAATCGGCAAAACTGGCATAACCCAGCAAATGCGCCCGCTCGTCGCGCAGCGCCAACGTCTCGGCGGCAATGGCGCGGTTGTCATTGGCATTGCCGTTCTCACCACGTGCAACCCAAGCCGCATAGGCTTTTTGCCGCAATTCCCGTTGCGGTGAAAATTGCAAAAATGGAACAATAAGCGAGCGGTTCAGCGTGATCACCGGGCCAGATACACAATTTTCCAAACCTGCGGCCCGCGCCGATGCCACCACAAAATCCGGCAGGCCAAACAGATCGGCCTCGGCCACTTCCATGAACCAATCCCGTTCATCCGCCAAAAGGTTCTGGCCAAACGCGGTTCCCAGCACCGCCAGCCGCGCTTTCACAGCGGTCAGCCGCGCGGCCGCATCGCCCTCCAGCTCCGCGCCCGAACGCACGAACATCTGCCGGTACAGCGTCAGCACCCGCAGTTGCTCCGCGCCCAAACCTTCGCGCGCGGCCCACACCGTATCAATGCGCGCAAACAGGGCTTTGTTGTTCGTCACCTCCGATGAAAACGCGCTCATCTTCGGGGCCAGATCGCGCTGCAACGCTTCGCGCGCGGGCGTACTGTCGGCCCCCGCAAGGTTGTAAAACACCCCTGCTACGCGGTCCAGCATGCCTTCTGCCTGTTCCATCGCCTCGATCACATTCGCAAAATCCGGGGCTGCGGGGTTTTCGGCAATCGCGCGGATGTTTTCGCGGGCCTGCGCCAGGGCCGCATCAAAGGCAGGGGCGAAATCTTCATCCCGGATCGCCTCGAACGGGGGGA
>Ga0105051_10008026_pt1 | contig 10813 bp, 10 predicted proteins | sample FRY02_FD_78383 | JGI IMG/M metagenome (GOLD analysis project Ga0105051, IMG submission 78383) | Freshwater microbial communities from Lake Fryxell liftoff mats and glacier meltwater in Antarctica - FRY-02 (megahit assembly) | ecosystem: Environmental > Aquatic > Freshwater > Ice > Glacier...
AATCCTTGTTTCGATCTGTGCGATCTGCGTCCTCTTCTGATCGGCTGAACGGTTACTGTCCGCCTTCACCTGTGTCCATCCGCGGCTCAATGCTACCGTCTGGGTACGGCCTGGCCTCGGCGCGCACCACGAAGCCCCACAGCCCAAAGGACAGCAACGCAGGCACCGACACCACCAGCCAATCCGCCCCAGGCGCAGCCCACACCCAGAGGAGAGCCAGGAACGTACCAACCAGGGCCAGAAAGCTGTAGAGCAGGGTGACAAAACGATGGCTGTAGCCAGCGATGACCAGACGCTGGTAGAGATGCGAGCGATGGGCGGCAAAGATGTTTTCGCCTTTACGCCAACGGCGCAGGAGGGTAAAGGTGCTGTCGAAGACAAAGGGCCAGACTAGCAGGATACCCACTATGGCCATGCGCGGCGCGCTCTGGGCCGCCACCACAGCCAGGGCCGCAAAACTATAGCCTAAAAAGGCGCTGCCCACGTCGCCCATGAAGATGCGCGCCGGCGGCCAGTTGTGGGCAAGAAAGCCCAGCGAGCTGGCCGCCAACAGCGCCCCCAGAACCCCACTGAAGGGGTCACCGTTGGTCCACCCCAACAGCAGCCAGCCTACCCCGGCCAACACAGCCTGACTGCCGGCGATGCCGTCAATGCCATCCATGAAGTTATAGACATTCGTCAGCCCCACCATCCACACGAAAGCAGGGAGCATACCCAGCCAGCCCAACGTCACCAGTCCTAGAAACGGCATCTCTACTTCTGACCAAAAGAACCCCGCACCGATGAGAAGCAGAGCAGCGACGCTATGGGTTGCAAAGCGCACTCGATTGGAGAGAGAGCGGAGGTCATCCAGCCAGCTCACCGCCGCAATCATGGCCGCTGCCAAACTGTAGACGACGAGCAGTGACCATGAGATGTGGGACACTGTAGCCTGGAGCACAAACAAACCCAGAAGTGTTGTTACAACGATGGCAAGACCACCGCCGCGGGGTGTAGGATTCGTGTGGGAACTGCGCTGGTTCGGGATATCCAGCATTCGGTGTTTGGCCCATCGCAGCAGAATCTGAACGCCGATAGAGGAACATGCAATTGCTGCCACGCACAGGCCGAAATAGAGGAAGATCAAACTGGCAATTCCCCCCTATCGCGCATTTCTCGAACCGCCTCTTGCCAACCAGTGTACAGATCATATTCAGGCTGAAATCCAAGCTCATCCTGAATGCGCTGTCCACTCACCATGACATCCTCGGTGTATTTGTCAATCGTCGCACGGTTGATGGGTGATTGGAGACCCACCAACCCCGCTACATTCTCGATGAGGCCAGCAACTTGGCGCACAGGACCGATTGGGATAGAAAAGCGAGGCGGTTTTCTTCCAATCGCTTCGCAGATTGCATGATTGATTTCAGCGACTGAATGGAATTGACCATCAGTGACATTATAAATTTTGCTGATAGCTGCCGGATGCTGTAGGGCCAGCAGGGCGGCGCTGGCAACATCCTTCTCGTATACGAGTGTGCGTCGGTTGGCACCGTTGCCGACAGGAACGAATTGGCCACGGGTGAGGGAGCGCACAAGCCGCCGATAGTTGCCTTTGACATGAGCCCCATATACGGCACCAAGACGTAACACGATACCCAATGGCTGACCGTCTTCACGCCTCGCTGCTAACACGATCTGCTCGCCATCCAGCTTAGTCTCTGCATAGAATGTATTCGGTTTAGGCGGACAATCTTCGTTCAGAACCGGTCCTCCTCCCGATCCATATATAGCTATGGTGCTAAAGAATACCAAACGCTTGGCACCGGCAGTGTGAGCTGCTTCAACAATCAGTTGAGTGCCTTGGACGTTGACACGTTCGTACTCTGAACGCACAGCGGGCGATGGGTTGGCAATATGTAACAGCGCCGCCATGTGCATCACCGCATCACAGTTTTCCGCGGCTGCTTGCACTGCCTGTGCATCGCTAATGTCACCTATATGCACTTCGACAGTGTCGGGTAGCACCCCCTGTCGTAGAGGAATACGTGATAGAACACGGATTCGATATCCTGCTTCGCTCAATGCACTGACTACGCAGGGACCAAGCGCACCGGTGGCACCCGTGACAAGAACCAAGTGACGAGAATCGCTCATGGATATTCACTTGAAACAACGTGCCGGATTACCTGATCATAGCTATCAATCACAGCTTCCTTGCTGTAGTGGTCAACAACCCACTGACGGGCATTCATCCCCATCTGGTGGGCCAACTCTGGAGACGAGCGTAACTGTCGAATTGCCTCCACCATTTCAGACACGGATTCCGGCGTAACAACGATACCGCCATTCGACTCCAGGAGCAGAGAGGTCGTCTCTGTATCCGTTTCTGCTGCTGCAACAACAGGACGAGAAGAGGCCATTGCTGTATATATCTTGGACGGCACTGTGTCGTAGGAGAACCCAAATTGCATGGGAGAAACACTCACATCGGCAGTTGCATAGGTTTGGGGTATTCGTGCAAAGGGTTGGAATGGAAGCAGACGAATATTCTGTAAACCAGAGGAACGAATGGCCTGTTCAAGTTTGGGGCGAGCAGCCCCATCCCCGATGATAAGAATCACAACATCTTCGTCCTTTTCGAATGCCTTTGCAACCTCTACCAGAAGCTCCAAACCTTGGGAAAGACCGATATTCCCGGCATAAAACACGACAAACTTGTCCTCCAAGCCATGTTCTCGGGCAAAGTCATTCGCTTTGGCAAGCGGAACCATCTGCCCCACATCGACGAAGTTGGGCGTAAAAAACAGCTTCTCTTCGGGCACGCCGCGCGCCGCCAAATCTCGATTAAAGCTGCGCGCGATTGACGTAATGGCTACAGAATGGCGATAGACAAATTCTTCGATTACATAAGCTAATCGGATCCACAGTTTGTTCTTCAACAACCCCATACGTACCGGCGCATCTGGCCACAACTCTCGCACATCATAGATCATCTTTCCCCTGAGGAAGTTTTTTAGAAGAAAGCCATTCAACCCCAGTGTGATCGGTGGCGATGGAACAAAAATGACATCCTGCTGCCCTGCCTTCAACAAGCCAATCACTAAAGTCAGTGCTTGAAACCAGACATAATCCAGAGCGCGCCTCCATACCCGCTGACCCTTTAGAGGCATATAGACGCGAAGCACACGCACGCCATCCTCATTGACATCCGTAAAGAGCCTTGGGAGATTCGCCCGGTAGTTTGGATTGCGCAGGACTTCCGCAGATGGATTGTAGTGAGGAAAAGAAGTCAGAACAGTAACGTCATGTCCCTTATCGTGTAGCCCGTGGGCAACTGCGGTCATCATATTGGCTGTAGAAACCGTATCCGGGCCATACACGAGGGAAAGCATCAATACTTTTGCCACTTTGCATCACCAATTCCAGAGGCGATTCAAAACGGCTTGGCGGGCAAGCCCGCCAAGCCGTTTTGAACACATCCTAATTTCAGTTTAGTATAGATTAACAACGGCATCCTTGCTTGACCCATTGACAATCTGGTCGTATATCCACGCATAGGTCTTTTCCATTCCCTGGCGCAATGGGATAGAAGGCTCCCAACCTAACAGTTGATCGATTAATGTATTGTCACTGCTGCGTCCACGCACACCTTTGGGCGCGTCAAGTTTATAGCGTCTTTCCAAATGAACACCGGCAATCACTTCAACGATATCCACAAGTTGGTTGATCGACACCATTTCGGCGCTGCCTAGGTTGATGGGTTCACGGATGTCACTCTGCATAATGGCTTGCACACCGTGCAGACAGTCATCAATATACATAAAGCTCCGTGTCTGTAGACCGTCACCCCAAATCTCGATTTCATTTGAACCTGCAAGGTTCGATGTGATAACTTTGCGACAGATCGCAGCAGGCGCTTTTTCGCGACCACCGTCAAATGTCCCATTCGGTCCATAGACATTATGAAAGCGCGCCACCCGTGTTTCTAAGCCAAAATCCTCACGGAAATGGCGGCACATGCGCTCACTGAACAACTTCTCCCAGCCATACCCATCTTCAGGGTCTGCTGGATAGGCATCCGCCTCTATGAGACCAGGATTATCCGTGGTTTTTTGCCTATAACCGGCGTAGACGCACGCTGAAGATGAGTAGAAAAAGCGTGTGGCCCCCACATCCCTGGCTGCCATCAGCATATGTGTATTGATGAGAACGGTCAACATACAGAGGGCCTTGTTGTTTTCAATGAAACCCATACCTCCCATATCGGCAGCAAGATTGTATATCCAATCATAGCCATTGGCGGCCATATAGCAATTATGTTTTTCCCGCAGGTCAAGGGTGAGATTGTCTGCCTCAGGAAATCGCTGGTACCATTGCCACTGCGGCTTAATATCCACGGCTCGAACGCGGTGTCCCTGCTGAAGTAACGTGGAGACCAAATGGCCGCCAATGAAGCCGCCAGCACCAGTGACCAGAATTTTCGATTTTTTGGATGAATCTGCCATGAATTTCCCCCTTTAATTGTTTGGCTTAATTGTTTGGCCTATTAGCGATGTTATCGCAAACTCAATTGAAACTCGTCGTTTTTTCAGGCTTGCTTTCCTACCCGTAAATCTACAGCAAACACGAAGCAGAACACCCGTTTTTAAGGTGGATAAACTACAGCTTTGAGCTTTGACAAGAAAAATCACGCTGCATCCCCAACCACCTGTTCCGCAGCTTGACATAGTACAACATCGAAGGCTTTTGCAACTTCATTCCAGTCTTGTGGAAATGCCTTTAGACGTTGAATCACGCGCGACCGATAATCATCGCCTCTTTGAAAATCCAACAATGACTCTATTGCATCTACAATCGAAGAAGCGTCAAAAGGATCAAAATATATTGCCAAATCTTGACACATCCATCGCGCAAAATCCCGATCAGAAGTCAGAATAGGTCGGCCACAAGCCATCGCTTCCAGGTATATTAATCCATAGCTTTCAGTAATTGTTGGCAGAAACAAAGCCGTTGAAGCCCGCAGGGAATCACCCACCTCTGTAGGCAATAACCTTCCTAGATTGGTGATGCACTCACTATACTCGGCCAACTCATGCTTGATTTTGCCCCATTCGTTAGGGGAATCTTCCAATGTTGTAAAGATATGCACCCGCTTAGTCAAATCCCGTCGCTCTAGCTCTCTGGCTACGGCAGGCAGAACGGAGTGATTTTTGTGCGGGTAGTAAGCTGCCAAGAAGAGTAGTCGCACTGGTTTATTGATGATCTCAATTCTTGGATTTACAGCGATGGTATCTGAACTGTGGGTGATATGGTCAGGGACCGGCTGTGCGATTTCAATAATGCGTCGTGGGTCGATTGAATAGCGCTCTGCCAGGCGTTCCGACATAACCGATGTTTGTACAATTGTACAACAATGTAACCAGCGTATTTTATACTCCATGCAAAATGCTGGGGCAAATAATGGCGCTTGACAGGAGGCCACGCTTTTCCATTGAGTTCAGCAGAAGAATAAAGAAATAACGAGTTATGTAGAAAGATAACATGTCGACAAGAAAGGCTTACTGGTCCTAGGTCACCTAGTGTCAAGCACACATCTGGCTTTAGCCGACGAACCAGTTGGGGTATATCATAGTAGAGTTGTTTGAGCCGATGAATGTCATTTGTCACACCACGCTTAGACTTTACCTAAATGGGACGAACGCGCCGATCCAATAGCAATTCCCGAAAAGCCGCCAAAATCAGGCAATAGCAGGTCGAAACTACCGCCGGTGTTCGTTTTCAGTAGTGCAGGTAATAGACTCCGAACCAACGCTTGCGGCCCAGCCGCGGTAATATTGCCAGCACTAATTAGGACGCGCATTGTGAAAACCATCCCCCGCAGTCAATACAATGTATCTGAGACTGGCGCTCACGCCATGGAGCCTTTGCAGCACACCAAAACTTCGCTGCCGACACGACATTGTCGCCATGGATAATCCGTCGATACAGATTCGTCAGCGCCCAGACTCACACCACATGGCGCATCAGTTCGCGAACAGTGACAGTCGCTGTGCCAACCTTACCAACCACTATCCCTGCCGCCTTATTCGCCAAACACGTCGCCTGCTCCAGTGTGGCACCCGCAGCTATAGCCAGAGCAAACGTCGTGAGTGCCGTGTCACCTGCGCCTGTCACATCATACACATCACGGGCTTCGGTCGGAATATGCACCGGTATTTGTCCCTGAACGAACAGTGACATACCTTGTGCTGCGCGGGTGATCAACAGTGCACTCCCTTTAAGATTGGCAAGCAACTTGTCGCCGACTGAATGCAACGAAGATTCATCATGAATTGACATCCCCGTCGCTTGTTCAGCTTCGAATTGGTTGGGTGTGATCACAGTTGCGCCTTGATACTTGCTAAAATTATTCGTCTTTGGATCTGCAATCACTGGACACCCTATGGAATGCGCCATAGCGATGAGCCTCTGCGTCAAACCAAACGATAGCACGCCCTTTGCGTAATCGGAAATGACAACAGCGTTTACAGTTGCTAGTTGTAGATCTATCCAACTCAAAAGGCTTGTTTCAAGTTGCACAGATAACGCATCACACGCTTCAGTGTCCAAGCGTACGACATGTTGATTGTGCGCGACGATGCGCGACTTGACGGTCGTCGGTCGGGATGCATCTACAAACATTCCATCTATTCCAACGCACTGCTGTTGGAGAACAGTGCGTAGTTGCTCTGCCGATGGATCTGCTCCAACCACACCGCCAAGTAATATTCGCGCCCCCAACGCGACGGCGTTAGCTGCGACGTTAGCCGCGCCGCCAGGAACATATGATCGCCGCCTGATTTCGACAATCGGCACAGGCGCTTCCGGCGATATCCGCCTGACATCACCCCAAATATACTCGTCAAGCATCACATCACCAACGATCAGTAATGTCTGCATTGGAAACGCTGCGATGATTTCCTGCAATTCGTTCATTCAATCTCCAATATGCAGAATCCAATCGGCTATCTCATCCCAATCGTGTGCAATAAGATCGGCCTCCCTGCAGCCCACGGATGAATCATTTGACAAGAAAAACACGGTGCGGCACCCAGCCGCCTTACCCGCTTGAATATCACTAGGTTTGTCGCCAATCATAATTGAACGGGCCAAATCGATCTGCATATCAAGAGCGGCTTGCAGCAGCAATCCTGGCGCTGGTTTTCGGCAGACGCAGTGGTCATCTGGCACATGTGGACAGTAATAAACGCCGTCAAGACGAATCTGCCAATCGGCCAATAGTTCGACCGTTCGTTCATGAACCTGGCGCGCTTCTTCGTCGGTGATGATGCCACGTCCAATTCCGGACTGATTGCTGATAAAGATAAGGGGATAGAAGTCCTGAACCTTCCTCAATGCCTCACCAACGCCAGTTATTATTTCGACCTGACGCCAGTCTCTGATGTAACCAGTATCATGAATCAACGTGCCGTCGCGATCCAAAAAAATGGCCGGACGAAGCATGGCTGGATTCATCCTTGACCTCGCGCCTGAATCCGTTGAATTAAGTCAGTCGTAGAAATACCTTGGCTCAGTGGCACAAACGCGATTCGCCCACCGTATGATTCGACAAGTTCTGCTTCTGGAATGGGTTTCCCATCCGGCGGAGCATAATCCATGCCTTTGCAATGCACATCCGGTTTGAGTCGAAGTAGCGCTATTTCCGGTGTGTCTTCATTGAATACCACCACATAATCTACACAGGTTAAGGCAGCCAGCACTTCGGCCCGTTCTTGCTCTGGCATAATCGGACGTGCTGGCCCTTTGATACGCTGCACCGACGCGTCACTGTTCAAGCCCACCACCAGCAAGTCACCCAACTGGCGTGCGGCCTCGAGATTGCGGACATGACCAACATGCAGCAAGTCAAAACAACCATTCGTCCAGACAACTACACGATTCTGTTGCCCCCAGCGTGACCGCAGTCCATCCAGAGTTTCCCAGTCCACAATTTTGGCCTGCCGCGAGATAACAGGCAGATCAGGGGCAACTGCAAACTCTACATCTACAATCTCGCACCAAATGTGCCCAATCGTGATATGCACTTCTTGGATACGCGCAGTCACACTTGATGGCACGATAATAGAGATATCAGCAACCTGTGCCAACATGCCGCCATCTCCTCCGGTTAATCCAATAGTCATGATGCCACGCGCACGCGCTGCTCGCACTCCCGCCAGCACATTCGCTGAGTTACCACTTGTGCTGATCGCAATCGCTACATCACCGGCATGCCCCAATGCTTCGACCTGGCGTGCAAAAATCTGTTCAAAGCCATAATCATTACCGATTGAGGTAAGGGCCGAGCTATCTGTTGTCAATGCAACAGCCGGGAGCGGTCTTCGTTCGTTCACAAAACGACCCACAAACTCTGCCGCCAAATGCTGTGCATCCGCCGCGCTACCACCATTGCCAAAAAGCAGCATTTTGCCACCTGAACGCAGCGCCAAAACAATTGACTCGCCAGCTTGCTCAATCTCAGTCACGCACTTAGCAGCAACACGCCGCTTCAATTCACTACTTTCTAACAAGCTTTGGTTTACTCGATTGTTCATAAACGTATTTGTCCAGAGGTTATTATTGCAACAGTCTTCTTAAGTACGACAACCACACTTCGGGTTTTCAGTCGGTTTTGAAGGCTGAAAACGGCAAACCGCTCGATCTGCCGTCAGAGGTACAGCGCTTCTGATTTCAGCCGAAATTGCCATCTGCGGTTGTAGTATTAAGAAAACACAGTCTGGGTAAGCACTCGCCATACCTGCTCGAACTGAATCGCTTCCATGCAGTTGTCATGAGGCCGTATACAGCGCTTCTGGTTGCAGGGCCTGCACGGGAATCCTTGTGCCATGATGGTAGTAACTTGATCACCCCAGGGGCGCCAGCATTCTGGTAGTTGAGGACCAAAAAGACTTACCACCGGCGTTCCAACTGCTGCCGCCAAATGTCCGACAAATGAATCAACGGCAACTACGGCTCTAGCACTACCGACCAGTTGAACTAGATCTGATATAGACCCACGCCAAATAACGTCATAATCCTGGGAAGCCGGATCGGGCATAGCCTTACCATCATAGACGACAAGAGTCACATGCCAACCAGATTGCCGCAGCCGGTTCGAAAGTAGCGTCCAATTCTTAGGTGTCCAGAATCGCAATTGATTCGACGCCTCTGGAGCAAGCACAATACGCCTAGAATCATTCTTCAAGCAATCAAACCGATAGTTTCCTAACCATGGCCATGCCAGTTCCGCTTCGTGCGATATTCCAATCTCTGACGCGATCTGACGCAGAAACATCTGGCGATTTGTAAATACATGGGATGAGGCAATTCCCCGCCATGCATCACTCCATTGCGCACTCGACCGATATTGGATAAAACGACGAGGACACAGCATACTTGCTGTCATTGCATGCCGTATGTCTCCGCGAGGATCAAATGCCACAAAATCTCGAAACTGCTGCCCATACTGCATCTTCAACGCAACCATTGCCTGCAGCAAGTTCAACGGATGCCGATGCCAGCCAACGTGGCTCCACGGGAAATCAAAGTGGTGAACAGTGACATCAAACTCCCGAAAAAACGGAAAACCACGCGTAGCGTTACTGGCTAACACATCAATTTGCATTGTTGGACACTGGGCACGCACTGCTTGGAGCAGTGTTCCTAGGTAAAGTAGGTCGCCCAACAAAAAAGTTTCAATGAAAAGCAGTTTCGGATTGATTATAACCTTCCTTAGCACAGGTGGCTGGCTTCTCAAGGTGTAACATAACGCACCCAGGTGTTAGGTTCCGAAATTGTGTGCCATAGCCTGGACTGCCTGCCAGACCATCTCGACCGTAATTCCGGTCATACATGGATGCTCATTGACCGGACACGGCTGCATAATGAGTCGACACCCTGCACACGGTACCGAATGGCGCAGGACGATGTGCCCATCACCCAGTGGATAAAAACGTCCCGGTTCCTCACGGCATCCGTAAAGCGCCACACAGGGAACTCCTTGGGCCGCCGCCAGATGTGTCGTACCTGTATCCACCCCGACCATGAACGCACACTTCGCCAGCAGTGCGGCTGAACCCAGAGGCGGGAACACCCCTGCTGCATTGAGGCCGGCACCCCAAACCTCGACCATCCGCTGACCCATCTCACGTTCAGCCGGTCCTCCAACCACAACGAGTTCAACATCTCCTTGTTGCACCAATCTACGCCCGACTTCGATAAATCGTTCGATCGGCCAGACGTTCGCTGGCTGTTTGCAGCCAGGACAGATTGCTACCAGCGGCAACTGTGGGCTTGCGCGGTTAACAGACAACCACTGTTCTGTTTGATCGATAAAGCGCTGTGGTAAAGATAGAAATGGTTTACTCAAATCCGATTCAACAGAGATGTCAATTCCATCGCGGCGCAACCGTTCCAGCCGAAACCATGCCTCGTGCGGAACCGATGCAGGTAGCCCTTTGGCGTCGACCGGGTGCAGCGCTAGCGGTGGAAACTCACCAAAACCAATCCGGTGGGAGATTCCACTAATGCGAAAAAAGAACGCATCCCGTCTTACTCGCGACACCGATCGTTCGCTTGGTGCAAGATAGATGACTGCATCAAATCGCCGAGCTTTCAACCGTATAATTAAGGCTGCTGCACTCAAGTAACTTTGGATGGGCTGGGCATGAATTTTATACGGGAGAAATTCATTCACCAATCCCAGACCATCTAGTACCTGGCCAGGCGTAGTCACCAAACCCGCCCGAACTTCGTGCAACAATGTGATATGTGCTTGTGGTCCATAATATCG
>Ga0105051_10008030_pt1 | contig 10810 bp, 6 predicted proteins | sample FRY02_FD_78383 | JGI IMG/M metagenome (GOLD analysis project Ga0105051, IMG submission 78383) | Freshwater microbial communities from Lake Fryxell liftoff mats and glacier meltwater in Antarctica - FRY-02 (megahit assembly) | ecosystem: Environmental > Aquatic > Freshwater > Ice > Glacier...
ACACGCTTTTAATTTTAGATTCCTTAAAAGTATGAGCTATCAGATGCATTTAGAACTAAATATTCTCTTATAAACAGTTTTTAATTTCATCTGAATAATTGATAATTTTGATCAAAAGTTAAATCAACCCATTAACCAAGTAATTATTTTTATTCTGACTATCACTCAAATAATCGATTGAATCAAAAGAATTCTGCGCCTAATTTTTAGGAATAGGATTAATGCTGTAAATCAAACTCCTAACAATCCAATTCGTCAATTTATCAAGCGGCTCATTATCAGCGAATTAGATCTATTGTAACAGTTTGAAAAATTCTTGGCATTAGTAAGCGTATTGGAAAATATCATCGTTTAGGAGTTCGAATAAAATACTGAATAGATAAATGGATTCGGGAAACTTTTTCAGTATAGACTGAAGAAAGTCTAAGTAATTTTATCGGATGTCTATATTGCTACGTAAAATACCTTAAATATTTAATTAAAATTATATAGGATACCTTATTGGATTTATTATTTTTGTTTGTCTATAATTGTGTCTATTATTTCTCTATTATTTATGCATGATTCCAATATCAAAATCAAATTTAATTTAATTAATTCAGGTTGTGATTATTTCGACAAATATTCCTCCTAAATTTTAAAACTCTACAGCATAATAATATTTTGATTATCCTGAGATATAAAAGAGTTTTTGGTGATAATGATAAGTATTTTAAAGAGTGTTTTTAAAAAACTTTCATCGTAGTTTGTGAACAATAAAAGAAGATCACTGAGTCCTTGTCTATTATTGAACTCTATGAGCCAACCAGTCTAAGTCTGTAGAATCTATTCCATGACCATTAAATTATAATTCAATGTTTTGATGTTAGTCTGCTCAAACAGCTCCTCAAAAGTAATCTTCATAAGTATAAATTACAGTGAATGTTTCCTACCGTTTTCTGATTTTGTTGCTGACTGGTAAACAGTACAGAATATCTTCGATATCGCTGTATATTTCAATGTAGCGAATCATGGTTTGGATGAATCCTGGTAGTTCCACTATCTACCGCTTCAGTTTCTCAATTTTCATTTAGTGCGTGGTTTTGGAATATCGCGCGGTAAGATCGACACCGTCTTCCCTTATTTTTACTAATAATTAATTGATGGTACTTAGGGCTTCCACTGAATAGTTTTCGGATATTTCTTAACTAATTTTGTAATTATTTTTCATCAGACTGATTTCCATTTCCTTATTACCAAATTATTTCTGAATTATTTATTTTAGATGGCTTATCGTGCAATTTTGAGGAACATTAAAAGTATGTAATTATCCTTCTATCTAAACAATTATTTCTTGTATTATGGGAGATGGTGTTTATTACAAATATTTTCGACCGTCAAGACTAATTATTTATAAACAATATAATTTTTTACTTTGATACAAACATTTTCAAGATTGATAGTAATTATAAATGCAAGTCAGTGTTTTTTTCTAAATAATGTAGAATCTGTAAAACTAGTTCCAAACACTTTTCATCATTTTTATCACTTGACTATTTCTGATACAAGTTGCACAGATAAATTTGAGATTCATAGACTATCTCTGGCACTTTACAATATAATGATAAATTCCAGAACAAAGTAAGTCCAAATATTTTCTTAATATTTTTTACTTTAATCTTATAATTTATTATAATATACATGTTTTGTTGTAATGTCTATACTGTCTTCAGCGGCATTGATCTATTCAAATATCAAAAAAATGCATTAATAAATATCTTTAGTAATATTTTTATAGTTACCCATCATTTTGGAATCACAGAAAATCTAAATAAAAATAAATTACATCACTGAAAATTAGCTTTTACATATTCAAACCAATATTCTAAGTTTTTTGTCCTTAAAGATCTTAACAAATCCAGTTCAAAAATATTTAAGGTTCCACCTATTAAATTATATAAATACGTTTGATATTTTTTGTGAGACACATATTTGCCACAGTAATTTAATGTGTTCAATCGACAAATCGTTCTTTTTCAAATTAATGTTTATATTGGATAGGAAATTGAGTCTTAATTTAATGAAATTTACCTGTGAATAATTTAAGATCTATGATTAATTTTTCCTTCAAAAATCTGTAAATCCGCCTCTTTATTTTTTATATTGGGTGATCTTTCAGCTATCTTTAAATATCTGGATAAATCACTAATAACAATATCAAAAAAATTATATATTTTGTTCATTTAGTAAATTTTTTCTTCCACTAAATTAAAAAAAATAACTTTAATTTTGGAAGAACATGTTCTATTAATTGAAAGTAGTAAGTATGGTAAAACTGATAACCAAGGATTGCGCAACTGAAAATCCCTTTTTGACGTTTTCAAAGCATTTGGTCAAATAATTATCTCTGAGTTATTTGTAGTTCACATCTTTAATTAAAGTTTGAAAGGCATCCACTGCATTGTCGAATATATAGTGTTCTATTTTGCTAGTGTCTTAACATAAGTCCCAGATATATTCTATTCCGAAATTCACGTTGAAATGGGTACGTTTTTATTTTCCGAAGTAAGAATTGTCTATTTATTAATGTAGGTAACTTTATTATTTGGCCAAGTTTAATCTTGTGTTGATTGAAAATTCAACAACCAAATTTATCATATTTAAGCTGCATACCTTTTGACTTATTTTTTATAATTGTTTTGAAATAAATTCGATGGAATCCATTTAGAAATGTTTCGATAAATCGACTATCATTTGGAAAACTACAGCTTCATCGTATTCAATTGCTTTTAATATCAATTCTATCTAATAATTATTTTACCTAGAAGTTTAATCGAATGTCCTGATTCGAGTAAAAATTTGAAAATAGTGAAAGATCGTTTGAAAACTTCTGAGTGGAACTTTTCTCCTAAAACATAATCTAGTATTTTATTATCTAAAATAAATTTTTTTAGCACATCTTGTTAGACACATATTTTCCTTGACCTAATTTAATTAAATAATTTACCCGTCTGTATATTCTTTCAATAATGCTATTCCTTTCATCATCTTTTCAAGCGAATCGCTTTATAAAAGAAGAATTGAGATGCGTAATTCAGCCTTCTCCAAAGTTTCTTATTCATGTTCTTCTATAAATTTGTAATGGTTTTTTATCAGTTGGAATATTATATTTGTATCGAGTGTTTTTATTTCCTATCATAAATACGAGATTTTTTATACTACCTATGATGATAATGAATCAATTCTAAAGAAAAAAGCAATATTTATATTCAATAAAATAGTATTTTTAAAAAATATTGTCATGAGTGGAATAAAAAATTCGCATAATTCTATAATAGCGACTACTATTTAAAATGGCATAAAAATATTATTATCCTTAAAAGCAATAATAGATGGAAGAATTGAAAACCCGGATTTTTCTCCAAACCAATTGATAAAATTAGCAATTTGATTATAATTGCTAGTATGTCGATCTCTAGGACGAGTCACAAACATAGTTTATGATTAATTAAGTATAAATTCTCTTCGCTAAAAATAGTTTTAATAAACTTGAAAGAAAGGTTAGAATCTGATTTGGCCTCCAAATAATTTTTACAAAGAATTGATTATCTCGGGATAACTTTGGACAATAGCCACACTTTCCATCACCAAATACATCATATTATTAACTTTCCTAGCTTCATTATACTTACTTAAACAATATTCCTACCTCTATAATATAGGAGGGAAGACATTCCAAATATTTGACTGAAAAGGTTATAAAAATATCCAAAAAGGAAATAACTTGTTCGAGCTGAGAAGGTGACCAGTTTATGGTCATCAAACTGTCTATCAATATATACAATTCTCCACTATTATTTTAATAAATTTACCGCAGAAACTATGTGATTTAGAATGCATCTTCCACCTTGAATTGATATTGAATATAGTTATCCATCTTAAATTCAACACTTTTCAAACTATCTAAAATTTCATTTTTATCTTGTTCTCTAATTGCTATTTTCTACTATCCAGTGTAATTTTAGGAATGTTTCCTGAAAGGAGCTATTTTATTCATATTTTTCAAACTAATCTAATAAAATGAAAATTATTACATCTTTCGATTGCGTGGCCCAACCATCGAAAACAACATTAATTTTGTCGGGATATATATGGAGGACTTTTGTGACTCGCCAGACCTCCGTCTCATCCTGGCAGTCTATAAAACAACCCTGTCGGATAAACTAAAAATTAGATAACTGGGCAATTTTCTCTTAAAGTAACTATTTGGAATTATCCATTCAATGATTAAATAATAAATTTATTATTATGATTAAACATAATCACGAGAAATTGAAGAAGCTACTGCCTTTCTCTATGCCCAGTAACTTCTTCAAATCCAACTCTGAAATATTCTCAAATTTATTCGCTTTTACATCTTTAATGACTTGTAAGTCACTTAGCAACTGAGGCTGGGTTTGAACATCAACTGATTTTTTACCCAAATAAGGCTAAGTCTAGGTTTTCTGATTCTGCATTTGAGTGAATCCAGCCAAAGTACTACTCATCGTATTTTGGCTCTACTGGGCGCTCGGTTATGAATTCTTAACTATGTTCTGTAGTTCGGTACTGTTGTTCAAACTATTCAGATTAAATTTCTATTGATAGTTCTCACTGTTCTTGTATTGAGGTTCGCCTGTGAAGAATGGCATTTGGAAATTGTTCTAACTTATTTAGAAGTTATTGTGAGTTATTTGGTAATTAGGAATGCTGAATATTTGCACATTCGATACTTATTCTTGATTCTTGTTGTAGTTTTCAAATCCTTGTGGTTTTTTTATCTCTTGTTAGTCAATTTATAATAAATCCACTATAGCTTCGTCTTATATAAAAGCAAGTTTTATAACTTAAATGGGTTGGTATTTGAATTATTGGATGGAAATAAATGATTTTTATTATTTCCAGGAGATCTGTAGAATGGGTGGGAAATACTAATCTAAATTCCAGACATCCATATCCACACTAGAAAACGGACCCTATATTTTCTTTTACGGATCTTCGTAATACCAGGTATTATCATTAATATCTAGTTTAGTCATTTACCTGGTGAAATCTATAAACAATTTGATTTTGTTATACTCCTTTTAAGTGGAATATATTTATGAGCATTTTTGCTCCAAAATAGGGTAAATTGAGTGTGATTCTAATCTTTTGGACTCAATTTTAGGGGCTTCGGTGGAGTTTCTCTTTTGAGATTTCTCCAAAAGCTGGTCGAAATTTATTTCGTTATCGGATGAATTTTCAGATAACTGTTATTTTGGTGTTATTGTTTTTTCAGATACGTCTTTAAATTTTTGTTCAAGTATTTCATCGACATCTGCAAATAGTTCTTCCGGAGTTTAGTTTTTCAATCTTTCAGAAAGATTATTTTTCAAATTTAGAACTTTTTTGAAATCGTATTGTAAGGTATTTTGCTGAAAATCTAAATTTTTAGCAAATAAATATTAATTGAACCGTTGAGGTCTGGGAATATCATATTAGAGTTCATCCATTCAGGTTCATCGTCTTAATGAGCTTTAGTTTCATAAGCTTCCTTTTTATAGTACTTCTCAAATTTTTTTTGTTCTTGATATATTGGCAACTTTGAAGTTTCCGATTTTTTTCTTTATGGCTTCTATTCTAATTTCGATATTTTCAACAAACATTCGTCTATTGGAATATTAGGATTCACTGCTTACTCTATTTTTTTAGTTGAAAAACAATTTGGATAATCTTAAATTAGCTAAAGTAAATGTTCATTTGGAACTATTTTTTAAGCAATCTTTTAGTATTATTCTTCTTTCTTCGGATATTTATAGCTGCGGTGGTATTTTGTGTCTTCTTTAGTTTGTTATTTAGATGGATATTGTTTTGATTTCCAGTTTTATTTATCCTCAGACATTTTATTAATTTTATTAATTATTATCTAGCGAATTTCTATATGGATCAGAAAATTAAAGAAGAATAGAGATTGAAATAATTATAGGAAATTGAAGAGAAGAAAAAAAAGATAGAGCAGTAAAGGCTATTTAATATTAAGAAAAAAGAAGGAGATCCTTGAAAGGAAGCGAAAAAATCTGGAGGAATAGATTAAGAATTAAGAGTATTTAATATTATTACTTTAGAATTCCAAAATTTGATATCGATAACGTGCTGAATGAAATAATATAATCTAAATAATAATTTGAACCACAATAATAAGAAGATGCTGTAAAACATGTAAAACAATCTTTGGAGCAGAAAAAAAAAAAACTTACAAAATAAATAAATATAAATGAAAATATATTCAATGCAGATTAGAAAGTATTAGTATTATTGAAAGTTAAAAATAGATGTGAACATATAAGTAATGCCATTATCTCAACAAGAATAAAAAACAATTTAACGAACATCTTGTATAATGCATCACAAGCCAGAAAATAGTAAAAAGTAAATAATTTAGCCAATTTTTACAATATTTTGATGGATAAAGTGAAAAACCGTAAATCAATAATTTTAAACGAGCATAAGAATCATTACAGAATGATTACATAACTGGAATCGTAGCTAATTTTTGATTCTTAAGATTTCATAGAATAATTTAAACGAATGGGTAGGAGAATGGAATATCAATTGAATGATGAAAATAATGATGATGATTTAGAGAAATTGATTAACCTAGATTGCGGTATTAACGAAATGGAAGAGTAGAAAATCATCCACAATATCGACGCAATCAACTAAATTTGCTAAAACCGTGTCGTAAACTACATTTACCCAATCCCAAATGTAACAGATTTTATATTCGCAGACTGAGTAATTTGTGTCGAGCTATTCGACAAACCCGATGGGACACATAAACGACCCAACCGGCCTACTCCTTGTATGGTCTGTAAAATCCTCAGCTAAAATAGAACACATCTTGACCTGCCACTCCTCCATCACCTCCTGTGCCGTCGCTCCTTTAGACCCACATTTAATTATAGGGGGGTTGTATTCCGGCCAAGTCGTATTGTGGGATAGCAGGGCAAAATAGACCCCTTTTCTAAAAAGCACTTTGTAAAGTGGAGGTCATACTTATCCTATTTATACTGTTAATTATATCGGCAATTAGCAGTAGATTGTCACTTGCTGTAGCGAGGGGAAAGTGTGTTTGTGGAATATCAATATGTTGAATCAGCCATTTTAGACCTTCGATTTGTCGAGTAAGAGTTTGTAGGTTAATACAACTTGTGCGGTGGTGGGAGAGGGCGACTAAGAGGGCATGTTTTTGGGCACTGAGAGCGGAATAATACATATGATAGATTAATTGGAAAAGTTGTTTATTAATTAATATAAGTGAATAAAGCAAGGATAAAATATGTAATACTTACGAAGGACACTACGGGCCCATTTCCTCCCTTTCATATTCACACACCTCTTCCTCCTCAATCCGACATTCTAAAGTAGCATCAAAATATCTTTTAGGACTTGCTCCTTTCGAGTTCCTTTGACTGGTCAATAAACCTTTGGAGTCCCAAATTATGCAATGAGCCTTTGACTAGATTCGAATCTTCGGAGGATTATATTTTCGATGTGTAGTGGAATCCGGCATGCCCGTATTTGTTCGGGTCCGTGGATGGAGAGGGCTTCATTGATATTTGGGCCTTGGATAATATCGAGGAACCTAAAATAAGGCATTAATTGGAAGGTTGTAATATGGATATTAGGTAGATAAAGTTGCTTTGAATAAAATCAGGTGGAATAAAGAGGGTAATAAAATATTCGTGGGTGATGCGGTTGGAAAAGTCTCTATTTTTGACATGGATAAAAATGTATTCGTAGTATAATAAGGAAGTTAATGACGGGCCGAGAAGAAAAAGTAGAATAAGTGCTGAATAGCTTGGTTAGGAGTGGAATGGAAAAATAAGGAGATTCAGATCAAGATTGATATTATTATATTTATATAATCTATTATTATAATATTAGATTGAAGTTATAAAATATTTAAAAATTAGCTAATAATAAAATGAGATTATTAAAAACTCTAAATTTTTATAGCACATTTCAAAAAATACCAAAATAAATCTTTAGTCAAAATTCCTCCATCTTTACTCAAAAAGTTCCATACCAACTTTGTTAAGAACTATTCTAATATTTAATCCAAGACCCTTACTCCGTCGAAGAGTTTCCCCTTTTGCAAGACGATTCTGATATCAGTGCTAATTTCATGGCAATGCATTTGCATTTGCTGACTCAAAGGATGAGGATGGAGAAAGGTGCGGAATCAGATGTTAGATTTCTTATTTTTTATTGGTAATTTACGAAATATATCATAGTTAGGAGATGTTTGTCAAATTTGCGGAAAAATACAATGATCATCTTCCGGTAGAAGATTTTGCTGATCATTTTATTGAATAATATAACAATAGATATAATATAATCAATCAAGAACTGTTTAATTAGAAAAGTTAGAATTTCAATATAATTCTAAAAAAAGTTGTATTGATGAATCAGTTTGAATTGGAAAGTGGATTTGTCAAAAAAATGGGAATATATTATTTAGCTCATTATAATTATTTGAATTAAAATAATTATAGTGATTTGACTAAATACAAAATATATTGGGGTTTGAATGATGTAAAATAGATTGGAGACTCTGCTTGATTTTTATTCAAAATTTTATTAAGTTTTTCTAATAAATAATTAATAAGAATTTATGTACTGTTAGAAGTACAAGAAAATTTATATATTGAAATTATAATGATTTTACATTATTTTATTCATTATTAAGCACATTGAACATTCTATCTTTAGCCTTATTCCTCTTCTTCATCTTATTCTTTTTTCTTTCCTCCTTCCTCATTCGGGTTCAAATCTTGCTCATAATAGTCATCCAAATATTCAAATTTTTCTCCTTTCTCCAATTTTAAAGATTTTGGACCAGGTAAAATCTAATATTATTATTATAACTTTTAATAAAATTTATTATATAATATTTTTATAATCAATATAAATATTACTTTTGAAAGTTCATCAGCTTGGCTCTCACTAATTTCTCCTCTTTTTGGGAATTGAACTTGGAATTTAAGATAAAGATTTCCATAACTTAAACTATCTTTGAAAAAAGGCATTCCTTTTCCTTTGACACATTTGATTTCGTTATGGCCCAAAACTTCTTATGGCAAAGTAGAAACCTAAGTATATTGATAATTACTTTAAGGTTTTTTCCGTCTAAGTGTTTGATAACGAAGTTAGTTCCAGAAAGAGCTTCAATCAAACTAATCTTTTTTTCCATGAAAAGATCAGCTCCTTTTCTTTCAAAAGTAGCGTGTTTTTGGACATATACTCTGACATGAACGTCTCCCCCCATGATTCCTAATCATAAAATAAATAAAAATGAATAATAACCTGGAGCTTCATCACCCATTCCGCTTTAGATATAATCATGTTCATGAGGACATCCTTATTCAACTGAAATTTCCAAAGTGCTGCTGGCCTAGAAAACTTTTTTTCCTTTGCATTTCGAGCAAATATCTTTTTCGTCCACAGTTACTCCCTGTCCACGACAATCTTGGCAAGCTTATTGAGATTGTTAGTACATTCCGGGTCCTAATCATTAATAAAAATTATAAAAATAAATAAAATTAAATTAAAAAAATTTTTAAATATTTATAATAATGATAAAGTCCCTATCATTTGCATTTTTACAACAACTCCTTATCCCTTACATCCTGCGCACTTCTTCTAGTTTGCTCCTCCTTTTCCATCACAACCTGAACATAATTGTTATCTGTCATGTTTGAGTTTGAAAAGTTTTCCTTAATAAACATCGTCCAGTTTGACTTCCAATTTTTTAAGAACTGCTTTTCCTTTTTTCACCTGTTTTCCACCACCTTATCTTCCTAATTATATTAATTTCGGTTTATTAGAGAAATATTTACCTCCTTGCATTCCGAACATTGAAAAAATATCACCGAAATTTTGGCCTCCTCCTCCTCCGCTTTTAATCCCTTCCATTCCATATTAATCATAAAGATCTCTTTTTTCAGGGTTAGATAGAATCTCATTTGCTTCAGATATTTATCTGAACTATTAATTAAATAATGATTAAATTTATCAACTTTTTCCGGATCTCCTCCTTTATCGGGATGGTGTTTCATGGCAAGTATTCTGAAAGCTTTGGTAATTGCTTTCTAATCAGCTTTTTTGTCCACTCCGAGAATTTCGTATAATTTACTATTGTCCACACTCTGTGAAGCCCCTTTTATTTAATTAGGTTACCCATGTGGTCGGCATGACCACCCATTCCGCCAAAAGGAAAGCCTCCTCCGAATGGAAATGACATTAAATATCTTAAATAAAATTCAAATTTATAGCTCTATGCTTATAATAAGAAAAAAATCAAATGAATAATTAATATAAATCATATATCAAATAATTCTAATAAATATTTAATAAAAATAAAATTAATAATTAATTAATAAAAATGTCCACAAAGGAAGTCGCTTAGAACGCAATAAGAAAAAGACAAGTTGGAAGTGTTGCAAAACCTGAAGGAAAGGGAAACTAGGAAGATTTGAAATTCTTTACTTAGGATTCCACCGGATTACAATTACACCCAAAGACTGTTCTCCTGGTTTCCATTATCTATATGGGAGTGGTCGTATTGTTACATATCTTCGGAAAATTGAGATAAAGTGAACCTGAAACTTTGTGAAATATTATTATTCTAAAATATTTTTGGATTTTTATTATGTTTATGAAATGTAATTTTTATTTGCGTTTATAATTTAAGAGAAATTATATTTTTTAATTAATATAATCTTATAAAAATGTATTATAATAAAGTTAA
>Ga0105051_10008033_pt1 | contig 10809 bp, 2 predicted proteins | sample FRY02_FD_78383 | JGI IMG/M metagenome (GOLD analysis project Ga0105051, IMG submission 78383) | Freshwater microbial communities from Lake Fryxell liftoff mats and glacier meltwater in Antarctica - FRY-02 (megahit assembly) | ecosystem: Environmental > Aquatic > Freshwater > Ice > Glacier...
AAAAGGGTAGTATAATTGGGAACTAGACCAAACCCCGACCCTCACCCCCCCAGTGGGTGCAAATTCAACTCCCTCGGCCCAGCGTAGGCCAATATGTACTCGGACCACTTCTCATCCACGACGCCCGCTGGTATAGGGGTTTTCCATTAAACCTTGTAACTTTTGAGCAAACAGACTTGCCACTTTTTTTGTGGACTCAAAAGATGCGTCCCAAAAGATGCAGTTCTTAGGTGCAATGAAAAAAGTGGCAAGGCCGTTCGCTTCTACACAAAACGCAAAAGTGGCGGGAAAATTTCACATATTTGGCCGTCACCGAAGCAAAATAGGTCCGAATCCCAATGTTCTTGCATAATCCAAGAGCTTATGAACAAGGGCAAATATGCATATTCGGGTTTATGGGTAAAATATACGTTGGTAAAAAGTTTTGGTGTTTCTAAAATCACACTCGTGCTGTCAAAAAACCGGACAATAACGGTTTCCGTGTTCCTATCCACTTTGCAACTAACCGCTTTACTTTTGAAAAAAATCCTCCTCCGCCTCATGGTTACATCATAAATTACTCCATCCGAGTAATCCTGGCCTCTTCCTTCTTCGCTCTACCAGAATTTCTCTGGAAGGGGCTTCAATTTTCACCACCTGTTTTTTGTAAACTCGGAATGGATGAACTGCTGGTTTTTTTTGGACTTCATTAAATGTGTACGTGGGAGATTTGGAGGAGGCGTAGCGTGCTATGTAGAAGGTACGGATGTGGTAAAGAAGTGGTAAGGGAGTGATTGTGACAATCGGGACTATCAAGGGCGCCATGGTTGATTTTCACTCTGACAGTGCCCACCCCTGGTGAGCACGGTCGTGGGACCATTGACCTGGGGGCATGGGACCTTCGAACCTGAATAATGATGACAACGGGGCGTTCACTTCAGTAGGGAATGTTATGTAAAACTATTTTGCGAGAATCTTTGCGATCATGAGGCTCAACATGTTCTGTTCTAACGTACCAGATTGATTGAAAATGATTGCGTCAGACTTTTTTGTTTGTTTTCAACATTACTCCACCTCATCCTGTCCTTTTCCTTTTCCGCTCCAGCAGCCCGGAATTTCTCGGAAGGGGAAAAATTCCTAGACGAGCTTTTCAACATGCTCGTCAAAACTCTAACCAGTGAACGGTTATTCATTGCACCCAGGATGCCATGGTGTGGCCCGCGGCCGAAACTGTGGTGGCCAAGGCGTGAAAACAGATGTACCCATAGTGCAGCTTCTTCCTGCGAAGCAGATCACGACAGCAGTGAGCCAGGACAAGTGCATAGAGACGTGGACAGAGAAATGTGTGGAAAATGGAGCAGGACGCAGCTATCCAGCTGCGGCCAACCAATGACAGCACGGCCAAATTTGTCTCTTCGGCAGCCATTCTTTCCTCGTCCGAAGACTCTTGCCTGGCTGCTGCGGCTGGGCATTCTTGCGGCCTCCGTCTCTGCCGTCGCCGTGCAGACAGCACCACAAAGATGGTGCAATTCTGACACCGAACCTGATAATCCCCTGACTGAGATATGTTTTGAACCGAGTGTTGGTCCAATGGCGGGTGGTGTCATGGTCACAGTTAAAGGAATGCAGCGTGCGGCAAACATGCAGGCCCCCCTTGCGGACTGGCGCAGCAAATGCGACGACGTATCATGGTGGCTCTGCACGTTTGCGCAACCCAGCGGCAACTTTGCGCCACCAGTGAGGGCAAACCGCTCGAACTGTGCATACAACTTTATTGTGTGTGAGGCACCCGGTCAAACAATGAGCGGCGATGTCTTCGTCACTGTCTCAACGAAGGACAATGGGTATGTCCTTCCATCTCCGTCTGGAAACAAAGGAGTATTTTCCTACTACGGTACGCTGCCACCCCAATTGCATAACGTGTGCTATGCGTGTGGTTTTCTGTGTGTTCATTCTTTCATGGCCATACAGGCGTCTCCAAGATCGAGCCTATCTCTGGTGTCGCAGGGATGCGCCCAGCAGTGGATATCACTCTTTTAAACCGCAAGGAGGGCTTAGAGTCTTGGAACTGCAAGTACATTCCCATTGGCCCTGGATGGAACAAGAGCAATCCTTTGCCGCCCATCCGCGCAGCAGGTTTCAACATGCAGACAAAGCGTCTCACTTGTGGCATTCCCGATGACATCCTGAGGCTTGAAGATGGTGCTCCGTGGGCACAGGTACGTTCCCCTTTATTTTGCGGGCATGGTCGAGCTGCACGCCGCGGGGGCGCGTGGTGGTGGAGTTCTTTAGCGCGCAGCTGCCGCGCGCCCACTGAGTGGACCATTCACCTGAGGATAGCGCAAGGTTTTATAATAAAAACAGTAGCAAGAGAGCAAGGTAGGTTCTTACAATATTTTATTACCCATCTTTTTTATTACACTACCCTGCGCTATCCGCAGGTCAATAGTCTGCTCATATGGGCGTGCGGCAGCTGCGCACTCCACCGCTGCGCGCCCCTGGTGCGTGTGGCTTTGCAGTGTACCTTCCTGTCTCTAACGTTTGGTCCGTTTGCAGCTGTGGGTAGAGGTTGCTGAGGTGCAGACTGCGGCCAGCCAAATGAGGCCCACATACACCCGTGCGGAGAAGCAATTTACGCTGGTCAGACCGTACAAATTGAACAGTGTCGATTACAAATCAGGCCCGTACTCAGGTGGAACCGAGATTCTTGTCCACGGCGAGGTAACAATATTTCCCACCCCTCTGTGCCTGTCAATGAAAAATGAGACCGGACTATGACTCTAATTTACTTCTTCTCTCCGCCGCTTGTACAGGGCTTCCAATCCTTTCCTCGCCTAAGGTGTAGATTCACGTGGTGTCTGGATTTTCGCGACGAGCCAACCTGCAAGACGGCTCGCTTTCTAAGCGCCCGTTTTATCAGCAACACCATGATCGGTTGCACCACGGATTCTTATATTCCGTTGGATATCGACTGCAGTCAACTTGTAAGTATGGCTGTGTGCCATGCGTGCCGTTTGTTCTGAGGGCCTATCGTATTTTATTCTCACACTAATTTGAGTGCGTCACCGTGCAGTGTCTTTCAGGTGGAGCCGATGCCGGTTACCGTGCTATTTCAGCAGTCAGCAATACAAAAATGCGCCAAGACCAAACGATCCATTGCTGCGGGAACACTTGCTGCACAGAAGTGGCACGAGTGCAAGTGGCCTTGGATGGAAATCAGTTCTTGCCAGCATTCGACAATCGTGATGCCCCACTCTTTGCAAGATTTTCAAATTCGCCGGAGGTGATCTTGACAATGTATGTCGATCCCGTCATTACAGGCATTTTTCCTCCCACCGGGCCAAGGACAGGCGGCATACCCATTACGATTTTTGGTCATAACTTTTTGGTGGCCTCCTACGATTTTTCAAGGAATCTTACTTTCTGCAGGTTCCGAGTTAGGCAACAGGGTGCTTCTAGCTTGAGTTGGACGTGGACTGTCGCCTCATTTATAACAGATAACTCGCTCTTGTGCATGACCCCACGAACTTCAACGTCTGTTAAAAGTGAGCTTGGCATCACTTTCAATGCGCAGAATTTTCAAAGCAACGCTGATGTGACATATCAATACTTTTCTGTTGCCCGTGTGGATCCTCCATTTGGTGGTTGGCTGGGAAACACAGCTGTTCGAATCAGCGGCAGTTTGCTAAATGCCATGGAAAATGAAACGGGCCGGGCGGAATATTTGTGTAAATTCACCGATGCTAGCGAACATAACATAACCAACCGTACAACCATTGTGCCGGCATCATTCTCGTCACCATCCACCATAATATGTACGGCGCCTGCTTTCAGAATAGGACGATCTCTCCTGAGCATCGCCCTCTATGGACGATCCTTTTCTGAAGATCCAGTATATTTCCAATACGTTGATGAAGCATTCGTTTATAGTGCAATCCCCGGCACTGGACCTCGAACAGGTGGATATTTAGTATTGATTTCAGGAGAGAACATCATGAATTCGACATTGTTGGCTTGCCGCTTCAAACTAGATCCGGGACTAGATGTTGTTGTTCGAGGAGCAAAGTACCTCTCGCCGAACTCGGTAGAGTGTATGGTGCCCACAACACCTGTATCAGGGCTGGCCCGCGTCTATCTATTAAATAATGGCCAACAAGACAGCGCAACATTTGCAGATTTTACCTATTTCACCGTGGTTGATGTTCTTCCAGATGGGGGCCCTACAGGTGGGGGCACTGAGGTGAGAATAACGATATCAACGGACACAGAAAAGGGATGGTGTCGATTCGGCGAGCCCAGGCACACTGTTGAGGCTATTGTAGTAAATAGTACACACGATGACCTCAAAAATAGCTTTTACACACAAGAGGAAATGAAAACCTGCCATCGAATGATCAATGTAACAAATAGCTCAAGGGACAACCAGACAAAATTGAGCTCTCGGTCTGGCATAATCAGCTTCAATGTCTCTGGCAATTGCTCAGCGTGTGTGTGCAGTACTGCAGGAATGCCGAGCTATCAGACGCCGTATGTTGCACTGCCCATGGTTGCTGCATTCAGGAATACGACAGTTTTAACGAATACCTCGATAATTGTCACAATGAATAGCAAAATGAACAGCACAATGAACAGCACGATGTCTAGCACGAAAGATGGCACGATGAACAGCACCATGTTGCAGGACTCGGTATGCCAGCGTTGTGCTTGCGACGTCAAAGGAGTCGTTTCAAACGCAAGCAGCAACTGTTCCCAATGCATGTGTGAGGCACAGTCGTGTCAATGTAGCTGCACTCGCTGGAATCAGACCATCCTCCCGTTGAATGCGACGTACCCGTGTTTGCAGAATGTCACATATCGGAATTATACACTTGGTAGGGTTTTAGTTTGCAGGACATTGCAAGGCATGGCCCCGTCAATTGCCGGTTCAGAGGTGATATTCAGTGTCTCGCTAAATAATCGAGATTTTGCTATTGCGACAAATTTTGCAGCATTCACGTTTTTCCCGGAGGGGGTTGTCGACCGACTTCTTCCAGAGAGTGGCCCACTGAGAGGTGGCACGGGAGTCACAGTGGTGGGCTCAAATTTCTTTAGTCTCTGTCGCACTGCGCATGATGCTATCACGGGATTTTGCTATGGCTGTGCTGACGAGAGCCGAAACACTTTCTTATGGGGGCCTAATTCAAGCTGCTCAATAACAGTGCCGGGAAGTACAAATAGAGGCAAGCTCCCGTGGCCATCCAGCCGCCCGTGTGGACTCCCTTGCAGAGTTGGCATGGATGACAGAGATGCCTTTGGAGTCACTGGTACCATTTATTGCAACTTTGGTAATGTGAAAATGCCAGCGCGGTATATGACACCAAATCGTATCAAATGTTTCTCACCACGGACACCAGACCCTGCAGTCGCCACGAGACTGCATACCACGGTGTCGGTCAACGACCAGCAGTACACACCACAGGGCAATCTCTTCAGTTACTACACTATTACGGGCGTTTCTCCTTCTAGTGCACCCACATACGGGGGCACTATTGTCTCCGTTGAGGGGCACAATTTATTCTCGGGCGCAAGAAATGGACTGGAAATTCAATGTTTATTTTGGCTGGATATTTTCACTATTGGAGGATATGATCCAGTTTCCGATCGTGTGCTTTGTCGGGTACCGGAGCAACCAGCTGAGATGCGTGACAACCTCATAACATTGATCGATTTAGCTATCTCTTTAAATCGTAACATACAGGACCAGTACACAGATGCTCGTCAGACTGTCGAGTACTTCCAAGACGATCTTCCAAAATTGATGTATCCCCACAAAGGGCCTATGAATGGGGGCTCTGAGATATACTTTGAACTGCCATATAGACTGCTTCCAGTTCCTGACTACGTTCACGTCAATTTTCCATTCAATTATGAGCATTATTTTTCTCAAAGTTATCGGAACGATACAGCTAAACCGGACCGCCGCACCTTGTGCTTTGGCACGTTGGAAACTGTTAAGGAAAAGATCACACAGCTTCCGTATACATGCTGTGATAATATTGCGACAGAGGCAGTGTGCGATGGAGTTGTTGTACCCGCCCGATTTGACAACAGTAGCTTCTTGTCTGTGAAGCTACCTCCGTACCCAACGCCGCAGACTGTCAACGTGGATGTTGCGCTCAACGGAATCAGAGGAGCTGGAATCAACCCAACAGCACAATTCTCAATGCAGGCATTTTGCATGAAAAAGATCAATACATGTGCGCAAGCAAACAGAAACGCCCAGTGTGTCGAGCATATTGATTGTGGTGGTTTGGTTTTCCACTACTGGGGTATTGAAGGAGTATTTCCTGTTGCCTTTGACGTGAAAGCTGGTGTTGATATCCGTCTGATTGGAAACAACTTTCCGCACACAGAAGATGAGATAGGCACTTGCGTATTCTTCAAGGAATCAGACAATACAGAAATTGCAAGAAGAACTTCATATGTGATTGAAAAAGATTGCGATGAGTGCCCTCGAAGAGATGAGAATGACTTATGCGTTGTAGAAAGGTACTGTAAAGCAGTCAACTGCCCCGTGCCACCTGCACCAGGTCTTGTGCCCATTGATGCATACGTCGAGGCTCAATTCGGCATCCACCCTATCACTGCTCAAAAATCAAAGATTCAATATTATGACTCTGCGTCAGTGACCCGCCTAGATGTCTCTGCAGGTCCAACAACTGGAGGTACTGTAATTCTGGTCCGGGGAGTCAATTTTGTCAACAGTTCAAAATTGTTTTGCCAATTTTCAAACGTAAACACATTCTCGTCAGACTTTTTATTTTCCGAGGCATCCTTTGTCGATTCAAGCACCCTGCGATGCCCTTCACCCATGTGTCAGAAACTTTTCATTGGAGTCACCCCTGCTGGAACGTGTGATTCATGTGAACAGTGCAACGCACCTGTCAAGATAACCATGAACTTTCGCGACTTCTTGCCCGGGACTATGCAATTTGCCTACCGCCCAGCCCCCAAGATGCATGCCATCGCGCCCATTCGCACGCCCTCACGAATGCAACCACGTACATCTGTCACGGTGACAGGCTCATCTTTTTCAAATATTGGATCTGCAAATGATATTGGGTTCGGTCTGAGTTGTCGCTTTGGCGAACCGACTGCAATAGTACAAGGCCTTTTCCACAGCTCCTGTAATTACACTGATGAGAGTTATTTGTGCAAAATGCTGACTTGCATTCCACCTCGGAACAATTTGAGTATACACGTTCCTGTGTTCGTGGGTATAGATACTCAGCAATGGAACGGAATTCCGGCGGTCCAGAAGAAGGGTGGTGTTTTTAATACCATTGCCAAGAATTTTGCGTACTATACTATTACAAGTTTACATCCTCGGTATGTGCTATCTTCCGGCGGTGCTTTGCTGGCAGTGACGGGAATTAACGTGGATCTGGGCCGCGCCTACGCTTGCAAAGTTTTTGATTCTACAGATGCAACATACTCGCAAGCGATCTCTATAGATGACCATACGGTGGGCTGCACAGTGCCTGCGTTGAAGCTGGGATTTTACAGTATTTCTGTTTCTCTGGATGGCAACGAAGTTGAATTGAAGAACAGAGACTACACAGGGGATTTTCTTCTTTTTGAAAATTATCTTCCATCGCTCGTACACACAATAGAGCCTACAAAGGGAGAAGCTGACGGAGGCATTGTTGTAACTCTGACAGGACGCAATTTTTGGGATTCACCCCTTTTGGTCTGTAATTTCGGACATCTTCGATCGGCTGCTGCTGTCTTCGTCGATAATGTGACTGTTGTTTGTACTTCGACGCAACAATTCGGACCAGTGTTTGTCGAGGTCTCATTTAATGGGCAAGAATTTTCAAACAGTACCCAATTGTTTGTCAATTATTATGAGGCAGAGGTTGTACGTGTTGTTCCAGACAGAATCCCTGCTGGATATTCTCGCGACATTACCATCAGGGGATTGTACTTTGAAGATTTCGATGAGGCAGCTTGCATTTTCGACGTGATAGATGCTAATCCTGTCCCCCAGTACGTCACAGCATACTTCATCAACAGTACTGCATATCGGTGCCAGGCACCACTAGGCATTCAAAACACCGTGTCGCAAATCAAGGTTACGCTTGATCGTGTGGAAATATCGAGGTCGTTTGCACATCTATATTACTATGATGTAATGCTCATGGAGCCATTTGCTGGGCCTACTAAGGGGGGCACCCATGTCACCGTAGATGGTTACTTCTTGAACGATGGGGATACACCAATGTGCCAATATGCCTCCCAACACGGCTTGGAGTTAGCGGGGCTGGATACTTTCGATGTCGGGAGCAGTAGTACAATAACTACTGCCAGCAGCACCCGCTGCACCAATGGAATCAATTGCACCAACAGCACCAGCAGTGGCAGCAGCAGCTTACTTAGTATGTCAAGGAGGGAGGCAGTATACTTTCTAGAGGTGGTATCAGGGGGTTCGAATTATACAGACGGGACATTCCCCTTAGTCATGGGAGAATGCGTGGATGACAAAGATATTGTGTATGCCATCGAAGTTGGAAATCTTGCTACAGGTTACACGGATGGAATTTTCGATCTAGAAGTTCTGTGCGAGTTGCCATGTACAGGCACCAGTCTCGCAGCACAGTACCGGGTACAGGGAGAGGTTGTTACCAACGTTTTGCTGATTGAGCCTGGAACAGGATATAACATCTCCCACCCTCCTCTGCTGAATGTAAGAGGGTGCAATGGTGCAGGCATTGCAGGGACATGCACACCTGTTACATTTCAAATCAGCATGGGCAGAAGTTGCGTGACACCAGGTTGCTGTCAAAACACTGTCACCGGGAAGTATTCGGTTCTGAAAGGGCAAGTTCAATCTGCTACAATCACTGATGGAGGCAGTGGATTCAATCATCGATTTCCTCCAGAGATGATTATGAGCGGCTGCAACGGTTCTCGTTCAAGCAGCGGGGATGGGTGCAACAAATGCATCAATGGACTCTTCATACCCTCTGGCACCTGCACGAGTGGCGCTGCATGTGCTTGTTCAGGCAGTCAAGTGTATTGTCAAGATTCTTCAACCGGGTCGGTTAATTGTCAGTGCGCTGCCCCAAACGCAGGCGCTGAGTGCCGATCTTCATCGGATTGCACGGGTGATGGCAAGTGCTTGCATTCAGCAAAGCTTCGGGTGCTTGTTGCCAACGTGACTCAAAGGCCAGGAACACGTGGCCCACAGAATGAGATCATTTGCTATATTCCTCGTGTAAGATCTCCTAGTTCTGTGCAGAGCTTCTTTCAGTACCAATCTGTTTCAAAACAGTACTATGGTATGGCTCGAATTTTTATCAGGGTGAAAATTCACAAAGGAGAAGAGTTCACTGCAAAAGCACTCATTTATCACTTTTACGATCCACCGAATGTGAACACAGGTTATCCTAACAGCGCATCAAGCCGCGGAGGATCCCGCATCACCGTGACTGGTGCACTTTTCAAACGTGAAACGGATTTGACGACAGTCAGATTGCCGGATGATTCTGAGGAAGCACTGCGCGATATGAAGATTACTTGCAGATTGCATAACAGTCTCAAATCGCAGCCAGGAATTTTTATCAACTCAACTCATGTATATTGCCAGGCAAACCGGATTTGTTTCGATGGCAGCACTATGTCGGGATGTAAGGAATGCATTTTGGAAGGATGCCATCAACCAACTTTTGATTACTCTCACAGCTTACCCACCAATACTTATTTTAATCTGCAAGTGGCTCTCAATGATCAAGACTTTGCTGACGACAAGGTCCGTTTTCACGTTTATTCCATCTCGTCGTTCAGACCTTTCGGGGGTGTCTACAATGGTGGCACTCATGTGTCTATTGCAGGTATCAATTTTGACCGTGACGGCGCGGGTCCATACGATGCTCACTGCAGATTCTCTCGAATTATTGTGCCAGCCAGATACGATCCCGTGCAAGAGCTTATCAAGTGCTTGTCACAACCGTTGTTGGATATTTACACTGTTCTTGAAGTACACTTGGGCTCTAACCTATCTGACACCACGCTATGGACTGACAATGGACAGATCTTCAACATGTACACAGCATATCCTCCTGGCCTTTCTGTTAGCCCTGATTCGGGTTCTTTCACAGGCAAGCAGCCCCTTCGCTTTGATGTGCCAAGGCCGCACCAGTTCAACCATTTTCGATTTCGATCATTTGACTTCAATACAAATTTTGAAGGAGTTGAGGCTAGTCTCATTGTCAGTGGACAGCGAGATGATGACCCGCGAACCGACCCTCATTTGATTACGATCGGTCGAATTATCTCTATGGAGGTGAATCTGTTTATGTGCCTGGAAGATCTTGCTTGCGACGGGGGTGCTGCCTGCCTCAAAAAATGCAAGATCAGGACGCAGCATTGCATCTGGGAGCGTATCTGTCCACCGAGGGGGGATTGCCAATGCCGATATCCTGATATGCTGACGAAAACCTATGTTGAGGATTCCGATGTGTCCTTCGGGTATCGAAGGAGGATAGATGAAGAAACCTTTGAAGTGAGCTTCCAAATTGAACCGACAGATCAGGTTAACCTCATCACAGAAGCAGTGGCACACGTTTTGGATAGTGGCCTTATCAACACATTGATTCGTAGTGACTGGGTACAAAAGTCAATCGTCATTCTGAATCACCCGACACTTGATCATTTGAATATCACCCAACAAAAGCATCCAACGCCATCCAAATTTTTTACGCAACTCGCAGCGTTTGCAAGGGTCGGGCCACTGATTACAGAGGGCTGGGTCTCAGAGCTTGTAGCAATGGAAGCTGAGATAGCAAAATC
>Ga0105051_10008037_pt1 | contig 10806 bp, 7 predicted proteins | sample FRY02_FD_78383 | JGI IMG/M metagenome (GOLD analysis project Ga0105051, IMG submission 78383) | Freshwater microbial communities from Lake Fryxell liftoff mats and glacier meltwater in Antarctica - FRY-02 (megahit assembly) | ecosystem: Environmental > Aquatic > Freshwater > Ice > Glacier...
CCACCGATGTGGAACGTACGCATTGTCAACTGTGTACCTGGTTCGCCAATCGATTGGGCTGCAATCACACCAACCGCTTCACCGACGTTGACCAAGTAGCCACGGCCCAAATCGCGACCATAGCAATGTGCACACAAACCATGCCGTGTTTCGCATGTTAGTGGTGTGCGAACGCGTACTTCGTCAACACCAAGCTTGTCGATGTAATCAACCAGATCTTCGTCAAGCAACGTACCCGATTCAATCGCAGTTTCCTGCGTATCTGGATTCACAATATCGACTGCCGCGACGCGACCAAGGATACGCTCACGCAAGGGTTCGATGACTTCGCCGCCCTCAACCAAAGCTTTCATTGTGTAACCATGCGTTGTTCCGCAATCGTTTTCAGTAATCACCAAGTCTTGGGTCACGTCGACAAGACGTCGTGTTAGGTAGCCAGAGTTTGCTGTCTTGAGCGCAGTGTCTGCCAATCCTTTACGTGCACCGTGCGTCGAAATGAAGTATTGAAGTACGTTCAAGCCTTCGCGGAAGTTCGCAGTAATAGGCGTCTCAATAATCGAGCCATCTGGCTTGGCCATCAATCCGCGCATACCTGCAAGCTGTCGAATTTGCGCAGCTGAACCGCGCGCACCGGAGTCCGCCATCATATAGATGGAGTTGAATGACTCTTGACGCACATGATCACCATGGCGATCCACAACAGGCTCGGTTGCCAGCTGCTCCATCATGGCTTTACCAACTTTATCGCCGGCTTTACCCCAAATATCCACCACATTGTTGTAACGCTCTTGCGAGGTAACAAGACCCGATGAATATTGCTTATCAATTTCCTTCACTTCACGAGTGGCTTCAGCCAGAATGCCAACCTTGGCTTCAGGAATCAACATGTCACCCATTGCGATGGAGATTCCACCGCGTGTTGCTAGGCGAAAGCCAGCTTGCATCAACTTGTCAGCAAAAATCACCGTGTCACGCAAACCGCAACGACGGAATGATTGGTTAATCAGGCGTGAAATTTCTTTCTTTTTCAACGCACGATTCAGCACGGAAAAGGGCAAACCACGTGGCAGAATTTCCGACAGTAATGCTCGACCCGTCGTGGTCTCTACACGCTGAACACCCGCAACCCACTCTCCATCAACATCACGTGTCCACTCAGGCAAGCGCACGGTAATGCGCGTTTGCAATGTGGTTTCACGATTGTCGTAGGCACGCTGTACCTCAGCAACATCAGCGAAGAACATTCCTTCGCCTTTACCATTGGTGCGTTCACGTGTGGCGTAATACAAACCCAACACGATGTCCTGTGAAGGAACAATCGATGGTTCACCGTTCGCAGGGAACAAGATGTTGTTTGAAGCCAGCATCAACGTGCGTGCTTCCATCTGTGCTTCAATCGATAATGGCACGTGAACTGCCATCTGGTCACCATCGAAGTCGGCATTAAACGCCGCGCAAACCAATGGGTGCAATTGGATTGCTTTACCTTCGATCAAAACTGGCTCGAATGCCTGAATGCCCAAACGGTGCAGAGTTGGAGCACGGTTCAACATGACCGGATGTTCACGGATCACATCTTCAAGAATATCCCAAACCACAGGCTCTTGGCTTTCGACCAATTTCTTGGCGGCCTTGATTGTTGTGGCAAGACCCATTAACTCCAGACGACTGAAAATAAAGGGCTTGAACAACTCGAGTGCCATCAGCTTTGGCAAACCGCACTGATGCAGTTTGAGCTGTGGGCCCACCACAATCACAGAGCGACCAGAATAGTCGACTCGCTTACCGAGCAAGTTCTGGCGGAAACGTCCGCTCTTGCCTTTGATCATATCGGCGAGGGACTTGAGCTGGCGCTTATTTGCGCCTGTCATCGCCTTGCCGCGGCGACCATTATCAAGCAAGGAGTCAACAGACTCTTGCAACATGCGCTTTTCGTTGCGCAGAATGATTTCAGGTGCCTTGAGCGCAAGCAAGCGCTTGAGACGGTTGTTGCGATTAATCACGCGACGATAAAGATCGTTCAGGTCAGAAGTCGCAAAGCGTCCGCCATCGAGAGGTACCAATGGACGCAAGTCCGGTGGCAACACCGGCAAGACTTCCATGACCATCCACTCAGCTTTAATACCAGATTTTTGAAATCCTTCCAGCACTTTGAGGCGCTTGGAAATTTTCTTAATTTTGGCTTCGGACGTTGTGGCGTTCAGCTCACCACGCAGAGTTTCTACTTCGCGATCGATATCGATCGTGCGCAATAGTTCGCGCACAGCCTCAGCACCCATCAGCGCGCGGAAATCATCTCCGTACTCTTCAGTCTTGGCGATGAAATCATCGTCCGACATGATTTGACCGCGTTTAAGCGGAGTCATGCCAGGCTCGATCACGCACCATGCTTCAAAATAAAGTACACGTTCGATATCACGCAAAGTCATGTCGAGTACCATACCCAGACGGGATGGCAAACTCTTCAAAAACCAAATATGCGCGACAGGACTCGCCAACTCAATGTGGCCCATGCGTTCGCGTCGAACCTTAGCAACTGTTACCTCAACGCTGCATTTTTCGCAAATCACACCACGATGCTTTAGGCGTTTGTATTTGCCACACAAACATTCATAGTCCTTGATGGGACCAAAAATTTTGGCGCAAAACAATCCATCACGCTCAGGCTTGAACGTACGATAGTTAATCGTCTCTGGCTTGCGCACCTCACCGTAAGACCACGAACGGATCTTTTCGGGTGAAGCGATGCCAATCTTAATGGCATCGAACTGTTCGTCTTGCGAAACCTGTTTGAAAAGGTCGAGTAGCGCTTTCATTATTTACGCTCCAGATCCATGTCAAGCGCCAAGGAACGAATTTCCTTGACCAACACATTGAACGACTCGGGCATGCCCGCATCGATCGTGTGATCGCCTTTGACAATGTTTTCGTATACCTTGGTACGGCCGTTAATGTCATCGGATTTAACCGTCAACATCTCTTGCAACGTATAAGCTGCGCCGTACGCTTCAAGTGCCCAGACTTCCATTTCACCAAAACGCTGACCACCAAACTGTGCCTTACCGCCCAGAGGTTGCTGCGTCACAAGTGAATATGGACCTGTTGAACGTGCGTGCATTTTGTCGTCGACCAAGTGGTGTAACTTCAGGTAATGCATGTATCCCATCGTGACGGGGCGCTCAAACTGCTCGCCCGTGCGTCCATCGTAGAGCCAAGCTTGCGTACGTGACTCAGTCAAGCCCATTTGTTGAGCAACTTCATCTGGGTACGCCATCTCAAGCATCTTGGTGATTTCAGCTTCAGTTGCACCGTCAAATACAGGGGTTGCAAACGGCACGCCGTTTTTGAGGTTTTGAGCAAGCTCAATGACCTCGTCATCATTGAGTTCATCAATGCGTGCGCCGGTTCCACTACCGTTATACATTTTGTCGAGGTAAGTACGGATCTTTTTAACTTCGACTTTTTGCTGATCGCGCAGCATGTCACCGATGCGTTGACCCAACCCTTTTGCTGCCCAACCAAGGTGAACCTCGAGTACCTGTCCCACGTTCATCCGTGAGGGCACGCCTAGAGGGTTCAACACGATGTCGGCTGGCGTACCATCGGCCATGTGCGGCATATCTTCGACTGGCGTAATACGTGAAACAACGCCTTTGTTTCCGTGACGACCTGCCATCTTGTCACCTGGCTGTAAGCGACGCTTAACAGCTAGATAGACCTTGATCATTTTGAGCACACCAGGTGGCAACTCGTCACCCTGCGTCAGCTTTTTGCGCTTTTCTTCAAAAGCGAGATCAAATTGATGGCGCTTTTGCTCTAGAGACTCTTTTGCCTGCTCGAGAACAATCGCATGCGCCTCATCGGCGAGACGAATGTCAAACCATTGCCAACGATCCAAGTCAACCAAATACTCTTTTGTAAGAGCAGTACCTTTAACAAGCTTACGTGGACCCCCATTGACTATTTTTTTAATCAACAGTTTTTCGATTCGATCGAACGTATCATTTTCAACAATCCGAAGCTGGTCGTTCAAATCTTGACGATAGCGGCGCAGCTCATCATCAATAATCGACTGAGCGCGTTTGTCTCGAACTATACCTTCGCGCGTGAAGACCTGAACATCAATGACCGTACCAACCATACCAGATGGCACGCGCAGTGATGTATCTTTCACATCAGAAGCTTTCTCACCAAAAATTGCACGTAAAAGCTTTTCTTCAGGCGTCAGCTGCGTTTCACCTTTCGGTGTCACTTTACCAACCAACACATCATCAGCGCGCACTTCTGCACCAATGTGAACGATGCCAGATTCGTCGAGGCGATTAAGCTGAGTTTCAGCCAAATTGCTAATGTCACGCGTAATTTCTTCTGCACCAAGCTTGGTGTCACGCGCAACAACTGTCAACTCTTCAATGTGAATAGAAGTGTAGCGATCATCTGCTACGACTTTCTCAGAAATCAAAATTGAGTCTTCGAAGTTATATCCATTCCATGGCATGAACGCAATCAACATGTTTTGGCCGAGCGCTAACTCACCCAAATCCGTTGATGCTCCATCAGCCAACACGTCACCGGCTACAACAACATCACCACGGCGCACAATAGGACGCTGGTTAATATTGGTGTTTTGGTTTGAACGTGTGTATTTGATCAGGTTATAGATATCGACGCCAACTTCACCTGCGACGTTTTCATCATCATTGACACGAATCACGATACGGTCCGCATCTACGTGATCAACAACACCACCACGCAAAGCCTGAACTGTTGTACCTGAGTCAATCGCAACCGTACGCTCAACACCCGTACCAACAACAGGTTTTTCAGGACGCAAACATGGTACAGCTTGTCGCTGCATGTTCGCACCCATCAATGCACGGTTTGCATCGTCGTGCTCAAGGAAAGGAATGAGTGATGCGGCAACCGAAACGATCTGCGATGGCGCAACGTCCATGTAATGTACGTTTGCTGGAGCAGTAAGCAAGGTCTCGCCTGCCTGACGACATGCCACCAATTCATCGGTGAACTTGCCTGTCGGACTCAACTCAGCGTTTGCTTGCGCAATCACATAATTGCTTTCTTCGATAGCAGACAAATATTCAATTTGACTCGTCACGCTGCTATCAACAACCTTGCGATAAGGCGTTTCTAAAAAGCCGTATTCATTCAGGCGTGCATACAACGCCATTGAGTTGATCAGACCAATGTTCGGACCTTCCGGTGTTTCAATTGGACATACTCGACCATAATGAGTCGGATGCACATCTCGCACCTCAAAGCCGGCACGCTCACGTGTCAAACCACCTGGACCCAAAGCCGAAACGCGACGCTTGTGCGTAATTTCGGAAAGTGGGTTGGTTTGATCCATAAACTGCGATAACTGACTAGAACCAAAAAACTCTTTGATCGCAGCTGAGATTGGCTTGGAGTTAATCAAGTCGTGCGGCATCAGGTTTTCTGTTTCCGCTTGACCTAAACGCTCCTTGACCGCGCGCTCTACACGTACAAGTCCAGCACGAAACTGGTTTTCAGCCAGCTCTCCAACACAACGGACACGACGATTACCTAAGTGATCGATATCATCGATCTGACCACGACCGTTACGCAACTCGACGAGGACTTTGATTGCCTCGAGGATGTCTTCGTTTGTTAGCGTCATCGGTCCTGTAATGTCGTCCCCACGGCCCAGACGACTATTAACCTTCATGCGACCAACGCGCGACAAATCATATGTTTCTTCGCTGTAGAACAGGCGTTGAAACAATGCCTCGACTGCATCTTCTGTCGGCGGTTCGCCGGGACGCATCATGCGATAAATAGCAACACGAGCTGCCATTTGATCTGCCGTTTCGTCAGTACGCAAAGTCTGCGAAATAAACGGACCACGGTCGAGATCGTTGGTGTACAAGGTTTGTATCGTACTGATACCCGCTGCACGCAAAGCGCTTAAGGTACCTTCTGTGATCTCGTCGTTCGCCGAAGCGATTAACTCACCCGTTTCTGCATCAACAATATTTGTTGCAATCACTCGCCCGATTAGGAAGTCTTCGGGTACGGAGATACGCTGTATTTTGGCAGCGGCAATGTCTCGCAAATGCTTGGCATTCACACGCTTATCTTTTTCAACTAAGACCTTACCGCTACGGTCTGTGATATCAAAGCGTGCGACTTCGCCTTTCCAGCGGTCGCCAACAAATTCCATCATGCCGCCTTCATTTTGAAGTTCGAATTGATCGAACTCAAAAAACTCAGCGAGGATGGCTTCTGGTGTTAAACCAATTGCCTTGAGCAAAATCGTAACTGGCATTTTTCTTCGACGATCGACACGGAAGAACAAAACGTCCTTTGGGTCAAACTCAAAGTCGAGCCAAGAGCCACGATATGGAATCACACGTGCTGAAAACAGCAACTTCCCAGAGCTGTGCGTTTTACCACGGTCGTGCTCAAAGAACACGCCAGGCGAACGATGTAGCTGGGACACGATCACACGCTCTGTACCGTTAATGACAAAGGAGCCTGTGCTGGTCATGAGCGGAATTTCGCCCATGTACACTTCTTGCTCTTTCACTTCTTTAACGGTTGGCTTACTCACCTCGCGGTCGAGCAAAACCAGGCGGACTTTTGCACGCAAGGGCGAAGCATAGGTCAAACCACGGAGCTGACATTCCTTAACGTCGAACACGGGTTCGCCTAAGCCGTAGCTCACGAACTCCAGACGCGCCATATTGTTATGGCTGGAAATAGGGAAAATTGAACTAAAGGCTGCCTGCAGTCCTTGTTCTTTACGAACAGAGGGTGCGGTTTCAGCTTGCAAGAAGGTTAGATAAGATTGAAGCTGTGTCGCAAGCAGAAAGGGAACGTCTTGCACGTCCTCACGCTTCGCGAAGCTTTTGCGGATGCGCTTTTTTTCGGTAAACGAGTAAGGCATGAGCACTCCGACTCGAAGTTACATAGGCCGTCAACCACGGCCACAGGGTAAAACTTAGGAAACTACTGGTACTTCAAACGACTTCAGAAAACCCGACTATTCGATCGTTCTGCTGGCTTTACCCAACATTAACCCTCGGTTTGAGAGGGGTTTTCTGAAAGCGCAAACGCCCGGGAAAGCAATATCCACTTTCCCGGGCGATCATAGATAAGCTTACTTCAGTTCAGCTTTAGCGCCAGCTTCTTCAAGCTTCTTCTTAGCAGCTTCAGCATCAGCCTTAGAAACAGCTTCTTTGACAGCCTTAGGAGCGCCATCAACCAGATCTTTTGCTTCTTTCAAGCCAAGACCTGTCAATTCGCGAACAGCCTTAATAACGCTGACTTTGTTTGCGCCAACTTCGAGCAACATGACGTTAAATTCAGTTTGCTCTTCAACAGCAGCAGCGCCAGCAGCAGCAGGTGCAGCGACGGCAACAGCAGCGGCGGCAGCCGACACGCCAAACTTCTCTTCCATTTCTTTGATCAGCTCGGACAGCTCAAGCACGGTCATGCCAGAGATTGCGTCGAGGATTTCAGCTTTAGTAGCCATTTGTAGAACTCCAGATTAAATAATATGCCAGGGGTTGGTATCGCTTGTCGTTCAACGAAGTTTCTGTCAGCTGCGTTAAGCAGCTTCTTTTTGATCACGCACAGCCGCAAGGCCACGCACGAACTTAGTCGGAACTTCATTAAGAGTACGTACAAATTGCGCGATTGGAGCTTGCATCGTGCCAAGCAATTTTGAAAGCAACTCATCACGCGAAGGCATCGTAGCCAAGGCTTTAACACCGTTGGCATCTAACAGACTGTTGGGCAATGCCCCAGCCTTGATGACTAGCTTATCGTTGTCTTTCGCAAATGTAGAAAGCACTTTTGCAGCATTGACTGGATCTGCACTGATGCCATAGATCAGTGGACCAACCAACTTGTCGGACAATGCCTCGAAAGGCGTGCCTGCGACAGCTCGGCGTGCCAACGAGTTTTTCAGGACTCGGAGATACACACCTGACTCACGCGCAGTTTTGCGCAGTACGGTGACAGAGGCGACGTCCAGACCACGGTACTCTGCAACCACAATCGATTGTGCTGTCGCGACTTGAGTCGTGACTTCTTCGATTACGATCGCTTTCTCTTGACGATTGAGACTCACGGTTTGAACACTCCATCAAAAGATGCGCAGGGAGAATTCCCTATGCATCAACCGAACGCGGCGAACCTGGTCGAGTTCTTAAGAACAAGAAATCTTCCGTGGACGCCGTCTGCGCTGGATCCAGTAAAAACCTGGGATTAAGCTATAACCTATGAGCAAAATCATTTCACTCGATCGGTTTGAGCTCCAGCGGTCTTTGACAGCAACACCCGGACACGCCGGGTGCAGCCCAAAGTCTTTATAAGCTGACGATTACTACTGAGCAGCCGTCAGGGATGCAACTTCAATACGTGCGCCACCACCCATCGTGGATGAAACAGCGAGCTTACGTAGATAAACACCTTTGGAAGCAGAAGGGCGTGCTTTATTAAGGGCATCAACAAGCGCGGCAAGGTTTGTTTGCAGTTGTTCAACGGCAAATGAGGCACGACCTATTGTTGCGTGCACAATACCTGCCTTGTCTGTACGATACTGAACCTGACCGGCCTTGGCGTTTTTCACCGCCTGAGCGACGTCTGGCGTGACCGTACCAACCTTAGGGTTAGGCATTAGGCCACGAGGTCCAAGAATTTGACCGAGTGTACCGACAATTCGCATTGTGTCTGGTGATGCAATGACGACGTCAAAGTTAAACGTACCGCCTTTGATTTGTTCAGCCAAGTCTTCCATACCAACAATATCTGCACCAGCTGCTTTAGCTTGTTCAGCCTTTTCGCCTTGGGCAAATACTGCAACACGAACAGATTTACCTGTTCCTGCAGGAAGTACAACTGATCCTCGTACGAGTTGATCAGATTTCTTTGGGTCAATCCCGAGCTGAACAGCGATATCAATCGATTCATCGAATTTTGCTGTTGCAGATGCTTTTACTAAAGTAATTGCTTCTGTAACGGGATAAAGCTTAGCACGCTCAATTTTTTGAGCAATTGCGGCCATTCTTTTGGATGTCTTAGCCATGATCAGAGTCCCTCTACCGTGATGCCCATGCTGCGCGCGCTTCCAGCGATTGTGCGCACAGCTGCGTCCAAATTCGCTGCTGTCAAGTCTGGAGCTTTTGCTTTCGCAATTTCTTCAGCCTGAGCGCGTGTCAACATACCGACTTTGTCAGTATGTGGGCGTGGGGATCCTTTTTGAATGCCGACGGCTTTCTTGATCAAGATTGACGCAGGTGGCGTCTTCATGATGAAAGTAAAGCTCTTGTCTGCAAACGCAGTAATCACAACAGGAATAGGCAGGCCTGGCTCAAGACCTTGCGTCTTGGCGTTAAATGCCTTACAAAATTCCATAATGTTCAGACCGCGCTGGCCCAATGCAGGACCAATCGGTGGTGATGGGTTGGCTTTACCAGCTGGTACTTGCAGCTTGATGAAGCCGACGATTTTCTTCGCCATGCTTAGCTCCTTACGGGTTCAAACGCTAGCGTTTATACGCAACTAGCTCCCCGGGGTTAATAAAATTAGGTTTTTTCGACCTGACTGAAATCCAACTCTACGGGTGTCGAGCGACCAAAAATAGCCACTGAAACCCGAACTTTATTTTTCTCGTAATTAACTTCTTCGACATTGCCATTGAAATCAGCGAATGGGCCTTCTTTGACACGAATCATTTCGCCCACTTCAAACAAAACTTTCGGACGAGGTCTTTCGACACCCTCTTCCATTTGTGACAAAATCTTTGAGACTTCTTTCTCTGAAATTGGGGAAGGGCGATTACCTGACCCCCCCAAAAAGCCAGTGACTCGTGGCGTATTTTTAATAACGTGCCAAGTCTCATCTGTCAGGTCCATCTCAACCAGAACATAGCCTGGGAAAATACGACGCTCAGATATTGTTTTTTGACCACCTTTAGACTCGATAACTTCTTCGGAAGGCACAAGTATCTGCCCAAAGTAGTTTTCCAGGCCTGCGCGCTCAATACGCTCGACCATAGCCTTGTGTACACTTTTTTCCATGCCGGAATAGACATGAACGACATACCAACGTTTACTCATGGATCGTCCTTGTTATTTCCAGCCTAGCAGAACACCAAACAGCAGCCATGCAACTAATTTGTCCAACAGCCACAAAAACAAACCCATTACTGCGACAAAGGCAAACACAATGCCTGTCATCTGGATTGTTTCTTTGCGCGTCGGCCATATAACACGTTTAACTTCGCTATATGAATCTTGAGCGAATGCAATTGTTCTTCGACCTGGCTCACTAAGCCATGCAATCACAGCAGCAAGTATTAGACTGCCAATAAATATTGCAACACGACCCACTAACGGAATCTTAGATTCAAGCACTGAAAAGCCAACAATACCGGCAATAATAACTAGCACAGCCATGCCTAACTTGAGCTTGTCTGCAATGCTTGTAACGTTTTCAATTGTCGTATTTGACATGTTCAGCACGCAAGCACTAAAAATGTGCTTTACGTAAATTTGTTTAGCGGTGGCAGGGGCAGAGGGCCTCGAACCCCCAACCTTCGGTTTTGGAGACCGACGCTCTGCCAATTGAGCTATGCCCCTAGACCTGCACTGCAAAACCGGGCTAATATTTTTAAGTACTAGCCCACTACTTGATTTACTTTAGGATTTTAGCAACGACGCCGGCGCCGACAGTACGGCCACCTTCGCGGATTGCAAAACGCAGACCTTCTTCCATGGCGATAGGCGCCAACAACTTGACGACCATGGAGACGTTATC
>Ga0105051_10008047_pt1 | contig 10794 bp, 18 predicted proteins | sample FRY02_FD_78383 | JGI IMG/M metagenome (GOLD analysis project Ga0105051, IMG submission 78383) | Freshwater microbial communities from Lake Fryxell liftoff mats and glacier meltwater in Antarctica - FRY-02 (megahit assembly) | ecosystem: Environmental > Aquatic > Freshwater > Ice > Glacier...
CACACATTCTGCTCGCTTGAAGATGGTGCGTTTGCCAAGTGCTTCGTAGAGGCGTTTTGCCATAGACAAAACTAACTCCTCTTTTTCTTTTTCAAGCGATTCAGACGTAAAGTGAACTTGCGATACGTCTACACCCTTAGCGTGTAAGTCTCGAAGATAGCGACCTAAGCGAGACCTCTTTCCGCAGTAACGGAAGTCGAATTCATTGAGGCTAATCTTAGCATTTTTGTCATGCACGACCACAACGCCTAACTGTTTCCATTGGTGACGTTCGCCATAGTGGATAAACGTTGCCTGCATTGATGGCGACGCATTAGTCGGTACTGGCACTGGTGGCAAATTACGATTAAAGTTTCGAGGTCCCGGATAGCCCCCTTGGGCCGTGAAAACGTTCAATCGTTTAGGGTTTAAGTGTGTCATGATTGGTAATATTAGCGGTAACGATTGTCACTTTTGCTGTCACAAAAACATAATCACTTTTGTAACGACGTATGTTAATCTTCTAGGTCTTCGCCATATTGGGCGAACGGCAGAGGCGTAGGTTTGGGTGTTGCGGTCGGCCACATTTTCTTGACACCCTTAACGACTAAGCCGCCAACAATGAGACCGCCAAAGATGACGGGGCACACCACACACATTCACTCACCATCCTTTTCGAGTTGTTCGATTACCCAGATTATCATCTTAAGTTCGGCTTCTAATATTAGACTCTGTCGTTCAATTAGGGCTCGTTTAGCTCGAAACTGTTCGATTCGGGCCTGTAGCTTAGTTTGCATATCTCAGGATACCCCATCTAGTGGCTAAGTCAAGTTCTTTTCAAGTTCCTTACGCAGAGCCTCCACACACTTATCACAAACCTTACCAGAGACATCATTGAGGCGACCGAGGTCGATACCCATGAGTTTGGTGCCGCAAATGGCGATTGTGCCTTCCTTGGCGGGTTTATCTTCGTTGCGGATGATGTGGGCGAGCGGAGGCCAGGAGGGCGGAGCCTCGTCCATCATGGGTTCGATTACGGGCTCAGTCAGTGTTTCTTTTATCATTTTCAAGCTCTTTCAGAACTGCCCTTAATAGAGTCATATGACCGTGGGATTGTCATAGTGCATATTCATGATGAGCTCGATGGCGGGAATCGAGTTACGGACCTTAGTGACTAAATTGTCTTCCTTGGTATTACTCATTTTCATTTTCAAGCTACTCCAAAACCATAGTCAATATCAATGTACAGATCCTCGTGCGTGTTCGCTTTGGGGCGACGCTCATTAGGGTCTATCTTAGCCGATCCTTTTCTTTTCGTTATAGTTTTTGTTTCCCTGTGCTCACACACAAACACTAACAAAGTGATATCACATTGATAGTATCAGCAAATCTCAAGCTCATTCTCCGCCGGACAGCTTCTTGCAATTCTCCAGGATGTCGGCTCGCCCACAAGCACTTCGGCCCCGACCGTGTGTGTTATCGGACCTCCCTCGCCTGAGTGCGTTCTGCGATCGTGCGGATACAAAAAAAACACGGCCAGCGTTTGCTTGAAATAGATCAGCTAGCGTCCCTGGACGCAGCTTCCAGCCAACCAGCCTCCCAATCGTCGTGGTCGCTAGCACCTTCTCGATACGGGTTATCCTGTAGCCCCTCACCGTCACGGTACGCATCGTAGCCTTCATCGTATTCTGAACTCATGTCTGCATGATAATACTTTTTCGAGCTATTGTCAAGAAGTTCTTGAAAAAGAAAAAAGTGGTTGCACACCTACCCTCTTGAGTGTACTATCTCGTGTCGTCGGGATCTTTTGAATGCAGGAGCCTAGCTGAGGCTCGCAAGATAGGTGTCCGCAAACCCCAATCCGGCGGTTTGGCACAATCCAGCAAATTGTGGCGTTTTGCGTGTAAACGCTGTACGTCTGTTGCCCGTCCTGCACTTTCAAGGGAATAGCTTGACATTACGAGGAATCGTGATATGATAGAAGTGCCAGACTGATGGCTTGAAAAAGTCACCACCTAACTATGCGATTGCCAGTATCGTCAAACTGGTGACAACTTGAAACACTGCGGAGTAGAGAAGCTCGGTTGTTCTCGTCTGCCTCATAAGCAGAAGATCGTGGGTTCAAATCCCACCTCCGCTACCATCTAACTTAGAAATTGGGCCATGTAAAAAAAGCGGACAAAGCCTACTGACCGTCAAGCCTCAGTAGCCACAAAACCGCAGCCAGTGACGGCTGGAAACGATCAATATAAGATCGTGCCCAACGGAGACATCGGGGGTCAAACCCTGGTGTCTCTTTTCGTTTTCAAGCACACCGGGTGTCTTGAAGTAGTCTTCTTGGTAAGTGCCCCTAGTAAGTATGGGGTGTGTTTCTTGAAAAGGCTAGAAGCCTGAGCATTGTCCTTACTAGCAATCCCCAGAACTCTGGAAGCTTCGCTATCGCCCTTACTATGCGGCGATCCCAAAAACTCTGCAAGTCTAGACAATCACCTTACTAGTGTCTAAAGCAGAAGTGGCTTGAAAAGGAAGAACTGGGGGCGGGCGTGCTCAACTCCTATCCCCATAGGAGGAGCACCACCCGTCGCCGTGGCCCTTGGCCCGCCTTCGCAACACCCTATCTTACTTCATTTTCAAGCGATGTCAACAAGGATCCACGTTTTCAAGTGGAACGGGCCTCTCCCCGCGTCAAGTCTAGTTGCGGAACCGCAACAGAGGTAGATGGATGCCCTGAAAGGATTTACACCTAAGTCTTTCGCACCGTTTCCTAGGACTGCGTGCGGCTGTTCTGTTTCTTGTGTTTTTGAACTACAGGGCGGACATATCATACCATCGTTTTCAAGATAGTCAAGCGGAACGCTTGAAAAAGAAATCGCCCGTCTCGTTTGACATTCCCACGGATCGGCGTATCATATGGAGTACCGCCAATCGGCACGAACCAACGACAACGGAGAATCGACATGATGCAAGCAACGACCGACTTCCTGAACCGCGAGGGTATGAACTACAGCGTGCAGGCCATGCTGGCACCGCACCCCGTGCATCGTGATCAGAACGTCGAGGGACAGTACCACCTCGTTCGCTCTACGGACAACGTCGTGATCTCGCCGAAAACGGTCTCGAAAAAGTACGTCGCGACGTGCCCGATCGACATGATCGCCCCGATCGCCCCTCTGATCGCCGAGGGCTGGGTGACGCCGGAGCGAGGCTTCATGCTCTCCGGCGGGTCGCACGAGATGCTGGTGTTCAAGATCGACGGCGGCAAGCTCGACAACAGCGGCAAGGTCGACGGTGAGGATTGGGACCACTTTTTCCAGCTTCACAACTTCCAGGGGTCCGGATCGTTCTTCGGCTCGCTCTTCGCCCGCCGTCTGGTCTGCTCGAACGGTGCCGTTCGCATCGTGAGCAAGGGTAACGGGTTCCGTCTCCGCCACATGGGAGCCCTTCAAGCGAAGTACGAGGATGCCATGCGAACGTGGGAAGATATCCAGGTCGAGATCCGCAAGCTCTCGAAGCGGATGACGGTCTGGAACGGTCAGACGCTGACCTACTCCGAAGCCGTCGCCCTCTTCCACATGATCTACGATGTCGAGGATCCGAACGACATCGCGACGCGGACGGGAAACGAACTCAACTTCGCGATCAGCGAGTTCTCGAATCCGGGCCGTGGCACCTACGGCAAGACCGTTGCGGATGTCTACAACGCGATCACGGCGACGAATACGCACTATGCCCCCAGGAGTAGCCGCGAGACGGAAACGAAGCGGATGTCGAGCCTCTTCAATCCGAACGGTTCGCGGAACCTTCTCGAAGGTCGGGCAATCGAAGTGCTGTCGAGCCTCTGATTAGCCTCGGGGTGGCGGTTGACAAGGCCGCCACTCCGGACTATACTCTAACCTCATGGCACATCGCTGGGATCGTGACTACAATCGGGCTTCTCGACCTCCGCCCGACCTCATTGGTGACGCCAAAGGCGTTCTCACGGAATGGGTTATCTTGGCACTAGGGGCCGCATTACTGGGGTGCTTCATCAAGTTTATGGGATGGAACACGGACGACTGACCTAGGGGGCGGCTCAAAATAGCCGCCCCCAATTCTTGAAAAGGAGTTGACAGCCGACACTTTCAAGTGTATGATTGGTCACTATGAAGGACAGCATGATCTTGAACACCTTCCTTGGCGTGATTCTCGCCCTCGCCCTTGGCATCTTGATCGGTGTCGTCTGCGGAGTGGAGCGAGTGCAGAAACAGGCGGTGGCCAACGGTGCAGGCCATTGGGTCGGCATGGGTCCGAATAGTAGTGAATTCGCGTGGGGCACAGCCCCTCGCAACTGAAAAGCGGTCGCGATTGCAATTGTGAACGCTTAGGGGGCAAGCCTAATAAGCCAAACCCCGCCGGTAAGGGTCGGAACATATGTTCCGGCCCTTTTTTCGTATCTATACGGCTGCCATTTTGGCAGCCATAATCCTACGGTGGCCCCCGGTCCTCCACCATGACGCTGAACTATATCACACGAAACGTGTTACGTCAAGTGGAATCTTCTTCCGCTTTTCTGTCCGATGCACTGTAAAATGAAGCCGCAAACGGCCCTGGGAGCCCGCAGGCTGCACGATTGACCCCCTCCCCCGCATGGCCTTCTATCTAGGGCGAGCGTGCTATTGGCACGCAACGTACCAGGGCCCTACAGGGCAGGCTCGACTTTTTGTTTTTTCCTCTTGCTTTTTCGCACCGCTAGGGTATCCTAAGACATGAATACCATCACGCACACGAACCCAGACGGTCAGACCGTTCAAGTCAACGTCGGCTCGTACTCGACAATCGGCGAGCACGCGACCATCGGCGAGCACGCGAACATCGGCTCGTACGTGAACATCGGCGAGCACGCGAACATCGGCTCGTACTCGAACATCGACGATAACGTGACCGTCGGCTCGTACTCGAACATCGGCTCGTACTCGAACATCGGCTGGGGCTCGAACATCGGCTCGTACGCGAACATCGGCAAGAACGCGAACATCGACGAGTACGTGACCGTCGGCTCGTACGAGAACATCGGCTCGTACTCGAACATCGGCTGGGGCTCGAACATCGGTTAGGACGCCTGAGAGGCGACGGGCGGGCCTACGGGCTCGCCTCTTGCACGCTAAAAAAACGTGCCTAGCTTAGCTACGCGGGCGGGCGAAGAATCCGCCCTAGGCCCGCGTGTGGCTCTACAGGGCAAACCTAGTTTTTCTCTTGCTTTTTCGCACTTATAGGGTATCCTAAGACATGAATACCATTACACACACGAACCCGAACGGCAAGACCGTTCAAGTCAACGTCGGCGAGAACGTGACCATCTGCCCGAACGTGACCATCGGCGAAAACGTGACCATCGGCGAGAACGTGACCATCGGCGAGGGTTCGCACATCGGCTCGTACTCGAACATCGGCGAGGACGCGAACATCGGCGAGTACGTGATAATCGGTCGGGGTTCGACCATCGGTCGGGACGCGACCATCGGCGAGGACTCGTACATCGGCTGGAACGTGACCATCGTCGAGAACGCGAACATCGGTAGGAACGCGATCATCGGCTCGTATCTTTTTCAAGATTCTACTAGCCTTTCCTTGAAAAGGAGGTAATCTAATGGTGTCCACAGTGGACATCCGAAACAACAACAGAAAGCACAGCATCATGTCGAACAGTACTGAAGTCAAGCGTGGCCGTGGTCGTCCCAAGTCTTTCCCGAATGCCGAGACGCGAATGGCGGGTTTCAACCTGCCGGTCGCTACGCTCGCAAAGATCGTCGCGGCGGCTGCCAAGCGTGGCACCAACCAGAACATTCTTCTGGATCGTGCGGTGAATTCCTACCTCCGCAAGGGCTGAGTCGCAGACGGGTCCGTGAGTACTGGAAAAGGCTAGGGAGAAATCTCTGGCCTCTTTCTTTTTCTAGGGTACTATTCTCACATGCAAGTCAAAGTCTACTTCAATCTACACAAGCGAACGTGGTCTATCCTGCACAAGACTCCGAAGGGGTGGCGGCTGTGGGGTCACTCGCCGCGTGTGACGCTGGCAGACGTGACGTGGAAGGTGAGCGAAGCGGGCCGTCAGCGTGTTCTTCGGGAGCGTCGCAAGAACGTCCACGCCTTCGGCATCGGTATCCTGCTCGACAATGAGAACGCTCCCGAAGGGGAGTTTCTGCCGGTGAAGTACAATCCCTACGAATCGGGTTTCTTTTGCGTGAACGGTACGCCTGTACACGCAAGCCGGTTTGCAGTGTTCACGCCCGAAAGACGTGTTTTTGCTTGCCTAAATCCCTGAGGGAGGTATACTGAGATATGGAAATCAAAGAAAGAATCGAACTCACGCTCGCAGAAGTTTCTGACAGCTACAAGTTGCACGAAACCTTCTTCGACTTTCTTACCGAGCGAGTCGAAGAAAAGATCGGAAGACAACTCGACTATCCACAAATCGTAGACTATGTAATCATCGCTCACGACGGAACGACGATTACGCTCGAAGTGGAAGTGGAAGTGGAAGTGTACGAATAGGCGTGAAAATCTACTAGCTTTTCCAGCTAGAGGGGATACACTAAGACATGCAAGCATCACTCGAAAACCACGGTTCGATCTGGCTCTTCCGTCCCAAGGACATGGAGGCGGAAGAGTGGGTGGACGAAAACATTTCGGACGATCGACAATCGTTCGGATCTGCCGTTGCCGTTGAGGCACGTTACATTCAGGACATCGTTGAGGCTTTCAAGGAAGCCGATGGAGAGATCGTTCAATGAAATACAGAATCGTCAAGCACGACAAGCTCAACTGGGCCATTCAAGAGCACCAAGAGGGTGGGGGAGAAATCTCTCGTGGTCCCTACGCCGGTCAGGCGATGCAAGAGAAGTGGAAGCCCGCCAAGGCGTTCTACCCTTCGCTGCAACGTGCAGCCATGAACTTGCTCGACATGGCAGCGGGTGATACACTAGAAGCGGGCGAGGCTCAGAGCATCTTGGATGCCCTCAGGATCGCGGAAACGAGAGTCTTGGAAACGTTACGGGCCATGACGCCCGAAGAGGTCGCACGATGAGGTATCGCATCAATTGGACGGAAGCGGTAGGCTATTATGCCTACGTTCAGGCTGACTCGAAAGAAGAGGCGTTGACGAAGTTCAACGAGTCAGTTCCGACGGCCTCGCCCGATGGTTTCTGCGAAATGCATGACGACGCGGAGGCCGAGGAAGATCCTGATGAGGAATGCGACGGCTGCAACGGCATCGGCACCACGGGCGGCGGCCCTCCCGGTTCGGCCAGTCCGTGTGACTGCTGCAACGGTGCGGGATATGCGTAACTTTCTCTTGACTGCGTGCCATAGTCGCTATATGATAATAGCACTATGGCACGCAAGAAGCACGATCTGCCCAAGGCTGTTCAGGACCTAAAAGCTCGTGGAGCCGGATTAGCTGCGGCCACTCGTGGCCGCAAAACCCGTTTCAAGGACCGCAAGAGGGATGCAGCACGCAAGGCATGCAGAGGTAACAACAATGAATGAGCGTGTTATCAATTTGCAATTCGACTCTGTCTGCGTCATCACAACTGAGCAATACGACGCTATCAAGCGTGATCTTGAAATACGTATAATGGTGGACAGTGCTCAGCCGGGGGACCATATCTTGGCACGGCTGTTGATCAACACGGAACATCGCTACCATGAAATCAAGATGCTAGAGAATGTCGTTGACTGATAGCATTTTATGCGATAGAATAAAGCATGAAGAACACAGTCGAAAACCAGTGCCGATGGATGGACGGGCTCAAAGCGGGCACGAAGATCGTCGCCAAGGGAGATACTTGGATTCGTCCCAAGTGGAAGAGTAATCGCCTTGGCATCAAGTACGCCGAAAGCGTCTTCCTCAACGTCAACACGGGGGACCTGGAACACTATTCTAGGCTCACAGACTTGGAAAAGCCGCCCCGCATTTTGTGCCACGGTTCGGTTTTCATTTGAAGGCCCCTGGTCCAAGTGACTAAGTGCATGGGGGCCTCTGCGTGGATTAATACCACGCAAGCATGGGGTCGATGGGGGGTCGTTTTAGACGGCCCTCTTTTTCTATTTCAAGCGTACTAGAAACGCATTTGAAATAATTCAGCGGTTCTATCAAAACACTTACAGTAGAAAGCTCGGCGATCTCTGGGATTTTCTTACATTTACTTACTGTCGAGCTAAAATAGCCGTGGCTGCCAGAACGGCAGCCGGAAAGATTTTCCTGCCAGAACGGCAGCCACGGCTTTTACATAAGTGTTACGTTCGCGAAGTGAGAATCTTTTTCAAGTTACTATTCGCCACAAGCAAAGTTGGCGGGCCAGCTACAAGCTGGCCCGCCTAGGAAAAGAATGCGACACCCGGAAAGCTTTTTCCGACTGATACCCCGTTGTCGCCTAGGGCGAGAACCATTCTATACGGTCAAGGTCGATTCCCCTGCTACCCTGAAAGTGAGAACGTTTTTCGAGTGTTCCCCATGCTCGCTAGTAGCATCGTAGGCTACTACTAGCATTGTTCGCCCCTACGGGCTGTCCCGTGCGTCACGGGCTGCTACTTATAAGATAACACACTATCGTTAGAATGCAAGCTGAAAAAGAAAAGATTATTCCCCTTGCCTTCCTGTCGTTCCGTGGTATCATAGGGCATGAAACACGAGACAACGGCTCGGCTACTGAGCATCGTGGGGGGGCTTTCCAAGCCTTCCAAGATGCCGGGATTCGCCTACGGGCTTTCGGCTCACGACTGCAAGGTTGGCAGTCTACTTCGCAAGGTAAAAGGTTCAACATGCGGATCGTGCTACGCTTTGAAAGGTATGTATTCCTTTCCGGTTGTGAAAAAAGCACACGCCCGTCGTCTGGAAAGCCTTTCCAGTCCGCATTGGGAGACTGCCATGACGGAACTTATTTCCCGTAAGGCGAAAAAGGTTCCGTTCTTCCGCTGGCACGATTCTGGCGATATCCAAAGTGTGGAACACCTTTCCATGCTCGTGAGGATCGCGAAAAACCTTCCGCAAGTGTCGTTCTGGATTCCGACACGCGAAAACATGATGGTGAAAGAATTTCTGAATCAGGGTAACACGTTCCCGGAAAACTTTACCGTTCGCGTGTCGGCTCCTATGATCGGTCGCACCCCGAAAAAGATTGCCGGAACGGTCGGCTCTAGCGTGGAAGATTCTTCCGCTTTTCAATGTCCCGCTCCCAAACAGGGAAATTCTTGCCAGGAATGTCGTTCCTGCTGGAATGGAAAGGTCGAAAACGTTTCCTACTCGAAACACTGATGAGGAATGTTCTTCCTACCTAATCGGAATCGTGCTATTTTTTCTCGGTGTCGCTCTACTGGGGCTCATCCTGAAAAACTTTTCCATCGTGAGCTAGCGGGCCGATACGCTAGCCTTCCCCGTACGGGCCGGAAACGGCCCGTCCCTGCACGTTAGACGCGAGCCTAAACCCTAAGCTACGCGGGCGGGCGGAGAATCCGCCCTAGGCCCGCGTGGGGCTCTACAGGGCAGGCTCGACTTTTTGTTTTTTCCTCTTGCTTTTTCGAGCCTATAGGGTATCATATCAATGTCCAAAGCAATTCGCCTAGGACACCTTTCGACACCTCAAAAGGACAAGGTATCATGAATATCCCGACCGGCATGGAAGTCTCCCGCACGGAAGCCGCAACGCTCATCCGCAACGCTCGCGGCATGGTCTCCGTGGTAGTTCGCAAGCGTTCGGACGGTTCGCTCCGTCGGATGAACGGTTTCGCCGCGTGCAACCTCAGCGATGCCGAACGGGCAGCGAACACGAACGGCAAGGGGGCTGCGTTCGATCCGCTCGCCCACGATCTCATCCCCTTCTACGAAATGGTTTCCCAGACCGTCAACGGTTTCCGCGTCGTGAACGGTAAGACGGTCGCTGGCAAGATCCGCCGCACGATCGGAAAGCAATTCCGGAACGTTGCGATCGAAGGTATCCTGTCAATCCGCACGGCTGGAAAAACCTACACGGTCGCGGGCTGAAAAGACTTCCGAGCGGCGACTAGGATTCGCCGCTCGGATACGCTAGCCTTCCCCGTACGGGCCGGAAACGGCCCGTCCCTGCATGTTAGACGCGAGCCTAAACCCTAAGCTATCTAGGGTGAGCGTGCTAGCAGCACGCAACGTCCTAGGGCCTCACAGGCGATTGTAACGCTAGTGTAAAACGGTCTATCTAGCCTGCGAATTGGAGTGGTCCCGCCATTGCCGTTCTGCGGGGCTACAAGGGGCCTTCTCTGCGTCCTATGTCGAAACGTGACCTAGTATTCAAACTTGGTCTGCGTGCATCCTAGGCCCGCGTGGGGCTCCACGGGACAAGCATAGTTTTTTGTTTTTTCCCCTTGCTTTTTCGCCACTATGGGGTATCCTAAGACATGAACATCGTCGCACACATGAACCCGAACGGTCAGACCGTTCAAGTCAACGTCGGCTCGTACTCGACAATCGGCGAGCACGTGACAATCGGCGAGTACGTGACAATCGGCGAGTATACGACAATCGGCGAGCACGCGATCATCGGCTCGTACTCGATCATAGGCTCGTACTCGACCATCGGCGAGAACTCGTACATCGGCCGGAATTCGACCATCGGCTCGTACTCGACCATCGGCTCAGACGCCTGAGGGGCGACGGGGCGGGCCTGCGGGCTCGCCTCTTGCACGCTAAAAAAACGTGCCTAGCTTAGCTACGCGGGCGGGCGAAGAATCCGCCCTAGGCCCGCGTGGGGCTCTACAGGGCAAGCCTAGTTTTTGCTTTTTTCTCTTGCTTTTTCGCACCGCTAG
>Ga0105051_10008048_pt1 | contig 10792 bp, 7 predicted proteins | sample FRY02_FD_78383 | JGI IMG/M metagenome (GOLD analysis project Ga0105051, IMG submission 78383) | Freshwater microbial communities from Lake Fryxell liftoff mats and glacier meltwater in Antarctica - FRY-02 (megahit assembly) | ecosystem: Environmental > Aquatic > Freshwater > Ice > Glacier...
GCTATGTCCCTCAACTATTTTCCTTCAGCCAACTGCTGATCGCCGTGAGCCAGAATCAGGCGAAGTATGGGACAGCCAACACGCCTCCGAAGTTCTGGGCGATTTGGCGGGATGAGTTAATTGAGCCAGAGGCTGATCCCGTTCGGGTTGATGAAGCTCCCTCCAGTTATGCAATTCCCAGCAGTTATGCAATCCCCAGCAGTACAGAACCCGTCGGCGGAAAACTGAATCTTCGTGACTTGGCGAATCAGCCTCTGTCGGCTGACGTTTGGAACAAGTTTGCGGAGTCGCATTCTGAAGATGTGATCGCCAAAGCAAAGGAGATCGCTTCTGCTGGGCCTCGATTGCCGTCGCCGCAGGATGAGTTGCTTTTCAACATCGCTCGCCCTGAACGCCTGCTGGAGTTGACACAGCGTTTCATCGTATTTGAGACGGATGAAGGCAAGCTGCTTAAGAAGATCTGCCGTTATCAGCAGTACTTCGCCATTCAGGAAACTTTGGCCACTGTCACCAATGTTCGGGGCGATGAACAGCGAGAAGGTGGCGTCATTTGGCACACAACAGGTTCCGGCAAAAGCCTGACGATGGTGATGCTGGCCAAAGCTCTGGCGATGGAACCAAGTATCAAGAATCCTCGCGTGATTATCGTGACGGATCGCATCGATCTGGATTCACAGATCTTCAAGACATTCAAAGCCTGTGGCAAGACAGTGGTCAGAGCCACCTCAGGCGAACATCTGGTCAAACTGGTGGCAGAAGGCAAGGCCGACATCATCACGACGATCATCGACAAGTTTGAAACTGCCGCGAAAAAGCATGGGCTGAGTGATCTCAGTCGGGACGTCTTTGTGCTGGTTGACGAAAGCCATCGCAGCCAGTCCGGAATTGCTCATTCCAGCATGCGACGAGTCTTTCCGAATGCTTGTTTCATCGGATTTACGGGAACACCGCTGCTGAAGAAAGAAAAGGGACGAAGGAAAAAGAAAAAGTATCAGCATGTGACTCGGCAGCAGTTTGGTAATGGTGACTACCTGCATTCGTACAGTATGAAACGAGCTGTCGAAGACAAGGCGGTGACACCGATTCTGTACGAAGGCCGCATGTCTCATCTGAAGCAAGACAAAGAGTCCATCGACAAGTGGTTCGCTCGAATTACGCAGGGGCTGAATGATGCTCAACGAGCTGACCTGAAAAAGAAGTTCAGTAAAGCCGAAGAACTGTTGAAGACAGATGATCGCCTGTATGAAATCGCCTTCGATATTTGCACGCACTTCTCTGAGACTTTCAAAGATACTGACAAGAAGGGACAGTTTGCCGTCAGCAGCAAAGCAATGGGAGTCCGGTATCTGCAGTTGTTCGAGCTGATTGGCAAAGATTTTCCTCAACGCAAAGTGACAGCCCGACTGGTGATTTCCAGTCCCGACATGCGTGAAGGGCACGACGAAGTTGATGACCCTGCTGTCAAGAAGAAGGAAACGTCTGAAGAACAGAAGGCCCGAATCAAAATGGTTCAAGACTTCTGGGATCAGATGATGCAGGAGTATGGCACTGAAAGAAATTACCTGAAGACCATTGTTTCCGATTTCAAGACCAAGCCAAAACCAGAGATCCTCATCGTCGTGGATAAATTGCTGACGGGTTTTGATGCTCCATGCAACACAGTGCTGTACATCGACAAGGCGTTGAAAGGACACAACATCCTGCAGGCCATCGCTCGTGTGAATCGCCTGTTCGATGGCAAAGATTTTGGCCTTGTGATCGATTATCGGGGGATCTTTGGTGACCTGAACGAAGCCATGCAGACATATTCTGAACTGGATGGTTTCGAAGCAGACGAATTGGAAGGCTCATTCACGAAGGTTGACGAAGAAATCAAGAAGCTGCCGGAACTGCACACCAACCTTTGGGCTGTCTTCTCAGGCGTTGCCAACAAGACCGACACAGAGGCCATGCAGCAGCATCTTCGCCCCGACGATGTGCGTCAGAAGTTTTATGATGCTCTGAATGCTTTCGCGAAAACTCTGCAACTGGCATTGAGCAGCGTGGACTTTCATCTGACGACGCCGGAAAAGAAGATCGAACTTTACGTCACCGACCTGAAGTCATTTCGCAAGCTCCGAGCTGCCGTCAAGAATCGGTACAACGAAGCGATCGACTACAGCGAGTACGAAGACCAGCTCCGCAACATGGTCAACAAATACGTCGGTGCTTCAGAAGTCGAGCAGATTACGGAGCCGGTCAACATCTTTGAAGTCGAAGATTTAGACACGGAACTGGCCAAGGTGGATGGCGATGCTGCCAAGGCTGACGTGATTGCTTCGCGGGCAAAGAAAACCTGTACCGAGAAAATGGATGAAGATTCAGTGCTGTATCAGGCACTGAGCAAGATGATTGAAGATTCGATCGCTGCGTATCTGGCAGGCCGGATCGACGAAAAGCAGTATCTGGAGAAGATGCTGAAAATCTGGCAGGAAATGCAGAGCAATGATGCATCCAACCAACCTGCCAGCCTGAAAGGGAAGTCTGATGCTCTGGCCTATTACCGACTGACTCTGAAAACGCTGCAGGAAGCGACAGGGACTGAATCGGAGGCTGATCTAAAAACAATTGCCGCCAATCTCGCATTGCAGGCCGACGAAGTCATCGATCGCCACTTCGTCCTTTCTCCATCAAAATCTTCCTGCCTGCAGGTGATCCCGACGGACTGCGGCTTATTGAACGTTCACTCTGGACTGGTGTCGGAGTTGTCTTCAATCGCAGCGACTACAAAAGCGTCTCCAATCGCACCGAGTTCCTGCGAACGGGCGTCTATGTTCTGATCGGCCCAAGCGATGACAGTTCTCTTTCCACGATTTACGTGGGCGAAGGTGATCCAGTAAAACCAAGACTCGACAGTCACCACAGCAACAAAGATTTCTGGACATGGGCCATTTTCTTCACGACCAAAGACAACAGCCTCAACAAAGCCCATGTGCAGTATCTGGAATCTCGCCTACACCAACTGGCCAAAGACGCCAAACAATCGAGACTCGACAATCTCCAATCACCAAGCCCACCAACCCTGACTGAAGCCGAACAAGCAGACATGGAAGGTTTCCTGCAGGACATGCTGCCGATCTTTCCTCTCGTGGGCCTGAGCGTTCTGGAAACGCCTGAACCACGCAAAGCCGAAAGAACTCTGCTGTGCATTGAAGCCAAGGGGATCAAAGCAACTGGTTACGAAGACTCCAAAGGATTCGTAGTCAAAGCCGGCGTTCGTTTAAGGGGACGCAGCTAATTGATTCAGCTTTGCTCTTTCCCTTGCTCGTTGCCAGCACAAAAAGTCCGGTCAGACTTGTACGATTGCAGGTCGGGCAAGACAAGTACAGGTTTTCGAAGGAGGTGGCTCCCCCCCGAGCGAACTTGGCACGATGTGTTCAAAGGTCACGACCGTCAATGCTTCGGACGTCATACAGTATGCGCAGTGATCGCGAAAGTGGGCTCGAACCTGTCTGCGAAGTCCCATCGGAACATAGACACTCACGCGGCGGTCGCCTCAGTTTGCTGACGCAGCGTGTAGCGGGCACGTGTCTTGACGATTGTCAGTTGATCCACTCTGGCCAACAGACATTCCAGCTCCGCCTGCCAGGACCCATCGAGTTCATTTTTCGCGTTCTTCGCCAGCAGTTCGTCCAGACGATCCTGCGATACGGGTGCCAGTGTACTGCTTGCCGGCGCTTCCAGTTCTTCGTCGCTCAGGCTTGCGAGCAATTCAACGTCTGTCAGCACGGGCACATAAGTTTAAGTGTTTAACCGTTAGCTGACAGTCGTCCGCAAGTGCGGAAAACGTACGCCTGCGGCTGACGGTTAAACGAGGTTTTGCCAATTTCGTTGTGCATAGGTGCTTAGGCAGATGCCGTGCCCTGTGATTGCTTTGGCGTCGAGAGCAATGATCCGAATGGACAGTCATTCTGTCCCTGAGCAGTTGCACTATTGTCCGATAAGATTCCAAAGTTGCAATCGCGTTTACATAGACTCGAACTTGCCCACGACGCGGAATCACGATCAGGAACATTTCTCGCAGCAACGTCGTGATGATTCAAAAGGCCGTCAGATAGATCATCAGGCCAGTCTGCCAGGAGGCAATTGTCGTCGTGACAGGAAACAGCATCGACATTCGCATTTTCCACATCAGCATCAACAGTGACAGTACCATCACTGTTCCTGCCAGCTTCACGCGAACGAAAATCCCGACCTGTCCATCAGCAATTTCCAGTAGCCACAGGCCCATCGGATTTTCTTCCATCATCCAGATCATGTCGCGGAATCGTACGATCAGGTATGCGTCGTACACTGAGACAGCGGCGATCGCGACTACGAACAACGGAAACCAGAGTTGCCAACGCCGAAATTCCAGAAAGGTTCCACGAATCGCGATTCCCATGGCAGACTTCATCGCAGTACTCCTCAAGTAAGGCTTTGCTGATTTGGTTAATCATTTATGAGCCAACCGTCGTTACGGTTGAGTGCTCAGGCATGATCCGTCCGTATCGTTAAGTTCCTTCACGTTGTTCAGTGAAGAACGCATGAAGGAGGACTAAGGCAAAGTCCGCGCCAGTCGTGCCGTGTTCCCGAAAGCGGCGCATGAGGACTCATCAAATCTTCACACGCGATGGACGCATGTAACGATTGCATCAACCAGGAATCAGCAGCCCGCATACTGAGTAAGCAGCAGTGCTTGAATGCGTGGCGATGGTCGCAGCACCTGTGCAGTATTCGTGCAGATTTTCATGCAATACCGAGAATCGGCAGTTTTTGCCGACTGCTTTTAGATTGAGCAGTTCTGTCGAATTGCAGGACAGTCTGTATTTGTCGTGGGATTCGCAAAAATTCCACGCAGACGCGGGATTTCTGGCGAAATCCACTACGACAGTGATTTCACGACCGATGTTCAGTCGGCGTGGCGCGCGACTTCTTGTTTATTTTCCAACAAGCGACGATTGTATGCACCAATCGTTTCTTTGCGTCGCAACATGCCGAGCAGCTTGCCGCTGTCACTGGAATCCAGTACGGGCAGTTCGTCAATGTTCAGGCGAGTGAATTTCTGCATCGCCGAGTTCAGGTCTTCATCAGGAGTCACCCGAATGAATTTTGTAATCATGATGTCTGACGCATCGGCCAGTTTCCAGATGGTTTCGTCGAAGATGTAACGTCGCACGTCATCGTCGGAGAATATCCCCACCATCTTCCCGTCTGCATTGACCACTGGGAAATAGTGCTGATGAGTACGGCTGAGCAATTGCACAATTTCCGCCAGCGTTGTCGCTTCTGGCACACGTTCAAATTGCCTTTCGATTTTATAGACATCGCCAACGGTGATTCCTTCCAAGACGTCCACCAGAAAGTCTCCCCGATGCGCTGGGGATTCCAAACGTGAGGGAACCTGCTTGCGATACAAAGACACGCGTTGACACAGCAGAAAGCACAAAGTGGAAACCCACATGGTGGGAAGTAACAATCGATAGCTGCCCGTCATTTCGCTCACCATGATGATCGTGGAAATCGGCGCGTGTGCACAGCCGGCAAAAAAACCGGCCATACCGACAACACCAAAAGCACCAGGAGTCTTGATCAGATCCGGCCAGAAGTAGCTGCATGATTTTCCGACGGCAACACCCGTACATCCGCCGATCACCATCGAAGGACCGAAGACACCACCGGAACCACCAGAACCGATCGTCAGTGACGTCGTCAGAATTTTGAAGAAGCCAACAATCAACAGCACTTGTATCGTCACATTTTCAGGCGCTTCAAGTCCCTTTTGCAAGGTGCCGTAGCCGGTTGAAAGCACCGCCAGAAGATCATGATCTCGACCAAAACTATAGTACAAGGCCGCTGCGACTAATCCCGCCAGCAAGGCTCCGATCGCCGGACGAATATGCTTCGGCCCGGGCAGTTTCGCGAATAGATTATGAATGCCGTAGAACACTTTAATGTACAAGACAGCCACAAGTGACAACGCCAACGCCAGAATGGTGTAAGGCAGCAACTCCGCCAGCGAATTCGTTGAGTACTGTGACAGTCCGCCGAAGATAGGCAGAAAACAGATTTCTTTGGGAAGGAACATTCCATAAACCGAATACGAAATAATCGATGCAATAGCCGCAGGAACAATCACGTCCGATTCAAGATCAGCCTCGCTGTAAAGAATCTCACCGGCGAAAATAGCCCCCGCCAGCGGCGCGCGAAAAATGGCACCGATACCAGCACCCATACCGGTCGCGAGAAGAATCCGCCGATCGCGGGCGGTGAGTTTCAACTGACGTCCGACAAGCGAACCAAACGACGCTCCGATCTGTGCGATAGGACCTTCTCGACCACCGGAGCCAGCAGTTCCCAGAGTGATCGCTGATGCAATGGTCTTCACGATGGCAACACGAATAGGAATGTTGCCTCGTTTATTGTGAAAGGCATCGATCGCACCATCCGTGCCGTGTCCTTCTGCTTCAGGTGCAAAAGTGTAGACCAACAATCCGGAGACCAGGCCACCTGCGGTCAACACCAGCAGCAACATCGGAAACGAGAAGACCGTTGGGGGATACGCGAACATGGCGCGTTCGCCGTGACCTTCGCCTGGGATCAGTCCGGAGTATTCCACCAGCACGTACCGTACGACGAGCTGTCCGGCAACCTGAAATACGATCGCGCCGCAACCGGCGACAACTCCAACAAGAATGGACATCAAGAACCATTTGCCGCTGGTTCCCAGCGTCAGTGACTTCCAAAAATCGCGTTTCATGGTCGTTTTCGTGGCTCAGCCGAGAGTCGTAGGTAGGCGGGGAAAACAGGAACTGCAGCGTCAATAGGGGAGATTTTATTCGCGCCAAAGCCGCTTTTGTGATTCGAAGGATCAGTCCCGAAATAACAGACCGAATTTCCATTGTCTTGAAATCACAACCCGAAACGTCAGTGAGGGATTCCTCTCAAAAACTCCGATCCCTCGCTCACGCTTCGGGTTGTGAAGAAACGGAACTTATTTCAGGACGACTCCTAAGCCTGCGGAGCTTAGCGGAATTTACCGCACGCATCCCTGTCTCTTTTTCATCACGTAGTGAATTCGCAGAATTTGCGACTGCGGACTTCATGGGAATTTGAACACTCATCAACGGAACAATGCGGATTGCGAGACTGGATTTTCCCCAGGTTTTGCTTTTCGCCCACAGCGGAACTTGCAAGTCAGGGCTGAATTCCAGACGATCACGGCTGGTGTCGTAGTTCGATGCCACACTGGGCCGAAAAGCACAGAATCGCTGGCCACCATTCAGTTAAGTTTACAATAAGTAGTGGAGTTTTTGTGCCGGCGATGGACTGGACACCTTTAAAAGCGGTGATTGAACAAAACGAATCGTTTCTGATATCCAGTCACGTTCGCCCTGACGCTGATGCGCTGGGCTCCGAACTGGGGATGCGTGCTATTTTGCTGGCGATGGGCAAAAAAGTATCGATCGTGAACGCATCGGCGCCACCGGCAAATCTGCAGTTCATGAATCCGCCTGGCGTGATTTTGAAACTGAATGATACGGTCACGAAAGCGACGATCCCGCAGCACGATGTTGTTATCGTTGTCGATACCAGCGCATGGCAACAACTGGGTTCCATGGCGGATGTGATTCAGGCGTCACCCGCCAAACGCGTTATTATCGACCACCATGTCAGTTCCGATCACATGAATGCTCTGGAACTGAAGGATGTCACATCAGCGGCAACGGGTGAATTGATCTGCGAGATCGGCGAAGAATTCGGCGTAACTTTCGATGCAGACGTCGCCAATTGGCTGTACGCGGCCATCGCGACTGATACCGGATGGTTCCGATTCCCGTCAACATCCGCCCGCACGATGCGGATTGCCGCGCGTTTGATGGATCTGGGCGCGATTCCGCACTACGTCTATAACATGGTTCACGAACATTCATCGCTGGCACGCGTTCGCCTTGGCGGTCGAGTTCTGTCGAGAACTCAGGTCGAAGCGGAAGGACGTCTCGCGTGGATTTACGCCGACGGCAAAGACATGGCCGAGACTGGCGCAGTGCCGTCTGATACCGAAGGACTCGTGAATGTGTGTCTGACGGTTGCTGGTGCGGAAGCGGCATTTGTTGCTGTTGAACTTCAGACAGGGCAGATCAAGTTCAGCCTGCGAAGTCGTGTTCCCCTGGACGTGGCAGCGGTTGCCGAACAGTTCGGCGGTGGAGGCCACAAGCTGGCATCCGGTGCCACAATGCCTGGTCCGCTAACTGTCGCTGTCGATCGCATGAAGGCCGCGTTCCTGAATATGCTCAACCCTGATCCCAGCGAGATAAGCGGCACAAGTCGCTGTTGATCTGAAAATCGCGACAGGCTTGAGGGCGGTGGTCGTAGTGCTGGCATCGATTCAGATTCTGATCCAGCCAGACACATGGCAGCATCTCAAACTGCTGATCGGCAGCGATGCGCATTTGCACGGGAATCAGCCATTCAGACGGCACGTTCCAGACTTCTTCTTCACCCGGCTGAAAAGGGGGAATCGGTGTCTGTCGACAACACGCCGAACAATGATCGCAGGATTCGATGACAGGCAAAGACTTTGTCAATTTGCAGGCTCCGCTGAATTTCGCTGCATGGAGATTTTCGATGCGATGGATATCAATTTACTAAGCTGTCCGCGATCCGCAATGCCATAGCCGCACACGCCATCACGGATGACGCTGCCGAAATCAAGTTGACAATTGAGGCCGATCGAAAGATCGGCAACGACGGTACGCGCTGCCGTGTGAATCTGATCGCATCCGGTGTCACGCACGATGGAATCCAGATTGTGGGCTCGCACGCCACCGGCGACAAGGTATTCGATGTGCGTTCCGTAAGCATTTCGCAAATCGTGAATTATGCGGGCCCCATCGATCGCCGACGTCCGTCCGCCACTCGTCAGAATTCGATCGAAGCCAGCGTCTATGAGCTGCTGGCTGGCCTGACCCAAATCCGGAGTGGCGTCGAAAGCCTTGTGAAAAACAAACGTTGATTTAGGGAACAACCGACGCAGTTGGGTGCAACGATCGACATCAACGGTGCCACCGGGCTTCAAAACGCCGATGGCGATACCATTGACGCCTGCCGCCAACAGGAATTCGCAATCATCCAGCATCTGAGTAAATTCGGCGTCCGTGTAGGCAAAGCCCGCTTCTCGAGGGCGCACCATTGCGATGATCGGACCGCTAAACGTTCGTCTGGCCGCAGCGACAAGTCCTGCTGGCGGTGTGAGTCCTCCGACGGCCATGCCGGAATTCAGTTCAATCCGATCGATCTGAAGTTCTGCGGCCAGAATGACATCTTCAATGCTGCCTGTGCAGAGTTCGATCAAGGGCGACGATGAGCGTTGCGAGGGCTTCATGTGAGGAATCTGCTGAACTTTTAATAAACGCACCATAAATTGAACGTTGTTGCCTTGAACAACGCTGGCATCATAGCAAACTACACGAACCGAGATCGTAGCGAAAGTCGTCAAGACTTTCGGCGATTCAGGCCGTATCCGAAAGTCTTGGCGACTTTCGCTACAATTAGACTCGACGCGCGCAGACACCACAAGTTCTCGCCCATTCTGGTGAGTGCATTTATGACAGTCTCATTGCAAGGTTCGTTCTTAATTGCCGCACCTCAACTGCGTGATCCGAATTTTTATCGCAGCGTCGTGTTGATGCTGGAGCACAATTCGGAAAACGCCATGGGCTTGATCGTCAATCGTCCGTCTGGCACAACTATCGGTGAAGCACTGACAGAACACTCTCCTGTCAATAATATCGATGCTCCCGTTTATTGTGGTGGGCCCGTAGAACAAAACTCGCTTTTCATGCTGCACAATTCTGTGATGCTCGGCAAACAGGATCAGGAGGTTGCTCCTGGTTTGTTTCTGGCTGGCAGCCAACAGTCGTTCGATCAGATTGTGCGACAGGAAGCTCCGCTCGGTCAGAATGTTTTGTTCCGACTCGTGAACGGCTATGCGGGCTGGGGCGCGGGGCAGCTGGAAGGCGAAATCGCTCGAGGCGACTGGAAAGTACTTCCCAAAGCGAATGGCATGCTGTTGGAAGAGGACCCGTATGGTCTGTGGGAAGTTTGCATGCGGCGTCTGAATCGGTTGACTCGCGTGCTGCCACATGACGTCAAGAATCCGGAATGGAATTAGTAGGATAGAGATCTTCTTTCGTCAATCTTCCATCATGCAGTGCTGAAGCGATCAGTAGCCCGTCGAGCCCGGCGCGAGCGGCCTGAGCGACACATTGTCCCGACGCAACGCCACCGCCGGAAATCATCGTGATGTCTGGCAATAAGCTTTTGATCTGCTGGCACAGTTCCAGCGTGGGCACTCCGTGTCCGGTTCCGACAGCCGCCAAATCAAGCACAATCAACTGACGAAGGCCGCACTCAAAAACAAAGCTCGCCATTTCAAGTGGTGGTTTGCCCTCCCAACGTGGATCGCCCACAAGCAGATGGCCATTTTTCAGATCAATGCTGAAAATCAATGACTCAGGATCAAAGGGCTCAATCATCGATTCCAGTTGCGTTAAATCATTCAACGATTCTGATGACAGCACGACGCGATCGACGCCGATTTCGAACAAGGCTTCAATTTGCTCGACCGCCGTCACACCGGCATCAACGATAAGTGAAACTCCCGTGCGCGCCATTTCTGCAATGGTACACCGATTCGGATGCTGTCGTTCGATGGCATCCAGATCAGCGACGTAGCATGTCCTGCAACTGAATGTATTCTGCAAAGCCATCA
>Ga0105051_10008049_pt1 | contig 10792 bp, 6 predicted proteins | sample FRY02_FD_78383 | JGI IMG/M metagenome (GOLD analysis project Ga0105051, IMG submission 78383) | Freshwater microbial communities from Lake Fryxell liftoff mats and glacier meltwater in Antarctica - FRY-02 (megahit assembly) | ecosystem: Environmental > Aquatic > Freshwater > Ice > Glacier...
ATTTTCATAGCTATTTTATTTTTTGATAGCTATTGTTTTTTAAAGGATTTACCCTTTTTCAACTCAATATTTTAGATTTATAGCTCAGCAATATCTTAGGGCCTGTTTTAAAAGAGTAATTACTACATTTCTTCTCTTAATTATCTAAAATTTTAAAAATTAATTATACAAAATATTATAAATATTTAAAAATTCAAGATATATTTACTTTTCCTATTTATATAATTTAAGAAGGTCTTGATAATCATCAGCTGCAATTTTTTTAACCTACTCATATTTTTCTTTTACACTTCTTCCATCCAACACGACTTTTTTTGCTCTATTTGCAAATTACAAAGTGCTAAAAGTTTCACTTTTTGCTGTTGTAGAAGGAGAAATACAAATTATGAAGGCAATTTTTCCATTTCCATTCAAACTATCACTCAAAACACGAGTTAATTTTGAATTTCTAAATGGAATGTGTGTTCTTGATTTTTCAATCAAGGCGCTAATACAATGCCCAAGAGTAGATAAAGATCCATTAATATATGTCAATTCTTAAATTCTAAGGTCCTTTTCCTCTTAAGATATTCCATATGGAATTTTAAATTTTTCTGATCCTGCAAGATCTACTATTCGTAATTAACTTTCAATTAATGTTAATTCCTAAGATCCTTAATTTAATTTAGCATTTTATTGTAAAGTAATTTAGAAAATAGAATGTGATCTAGAACTTTAAGCATTAGCCATAGTAGAACCTGTACAACGATTTCTTAGCCCTACCATCAAAATATTTAAGGCCTAAAACAAATTTTAAATTTCTACAGTTATCAATTCTGGAATGCTTACATCTCCTCCTTTTTATTCTCTAATCTCTAGTCCATTCATATCTATAACATAATATATTTAAAATTGGATATAATAAAAAAAATTCTAAATTTTCCATTTTTCAAATTTTAAATTAACAAGGGATCAAAGCTAATAGAAAATTGTGATTTCTTTTCATATTTTTGAAAATACAAAAATTTTATAAAAATTTTCTAAAAATTTTAAAGATAAGGTTATTTTATGATAAAGATATAATGAAAAATTACCTCTAGCATTAAAGAGATCAAATATTTTTTCATTATAAACTTCATAAAAAGAAATGAACAATTTGGTATGTTCATCTTTATTATTTTCTAAATGCTATAAAATCAAAGCTAAAGCTCTTGGTAAGATTCCTCTTTCGTTTCCTTTTAGGTAATTCAAAATTTTGTCGCTATTCAAAGAACTTTCTGTATAGTCTCCCAATACTGTATAAGTTTTTCCTGCTCCAGTCTACCCATAAGCAAAAACTGTATTATTTGTCCCTTCGATAAAGCTTAATATAGAGTCATTAAGTAACTCAAAAACATCTGACTAATTAGCTAAACAAAATTATAAAAAAAAATTGTTAGATATTTACATGATTAAGGAACTATGTTATTAAATTTCATATGCAAGGTGTTTCCTGGTCTCATAATTTTAAGTGTTTATTCCTATTAATAAAAATCAATTTAAAATTTGTTACATCAATCAACTTTACAAAGTCTTCTTAATTTTCTGTCTTTAAAGTTGGTCTTATTCTGATCAATATTTTGACTTTATCCTATCCTTAATACGAGACTTGCTAGTTAAGTGAAGTTACCATTCTATTTGAACTTGCTAATTTGCTTTACTTCATTTCAGGTGTCTTCGGTCTATCCATATTACGCTAAAATTGAATTAATATATAGATTAACATTGAAATTTAATTCTTTACTGAATGAACTCTATTTGGAGATTTAGATTATGTCCTCATTTTAATAATGAATTTAAATTTATAAAAATTTATAATAATATAAATAATACTGTATTAAACGCGCTGATTGTAATTAATATTTGTTAGCTATTGAAATTTTTTTTATATTATTTCATATAATAAATTTATAAAACAAAAATTATATAAAAAATCAATTTAAAAAGTATAACTAATAGTCTTAAAATATTCATTCAATCAAAAACTTCTATTTTCCCAAATGAGATCCACAATCCTCACAAAAATGTAAAGCGTCTTAAATTAATGTTTAATTTATTCTAAATTTTATTACCTTTGCACTCTTTAAGACAACATGGAACCAAACAACAACCCTACCAGAATCCACAACAAGCGATTAAACCTAAATTTTCAAATTTTTATAAATATTTTGTATTTACCTCCCAACAACCAAGCTCCAGTTCCTACTTCATGATGAACTTTTGAAGTAACGGCCTTTTTGCAGTAATCACAAAATAATAATTAAGGTTTATTTGACTAAGGAATTCTGTCAACTGGCATAAGTTAAAAGTTTTAGCTTCCTAATTTTATTTTATCAAAATTAAATTTTAAAAATTTACCCTATTGAATAATTGGCATAGATCCAACGTGATTAATTTGATAAGGAGCGTTTGGGTTTAATTAAGGGGCTGAATTTATGAATTATGATTATTAGTCATTTAATTATTGTCCTTGCTAAACATTAGAAGCTTGATATTGAGGGTAATGAGATTATTACATTTAGGAATTGATTTATTAAGGTTATTATTATTATTAGTAAGGCATCTATTAGAAATTTTACTATGGTTATTAAGCTTAGTTGAATTCTAAATGAGAAAATTAAAAATAACAAAAATAATTTACCCTATTATTAATAGTTTTAATTTTATTATTAGAATTAATTTGTTTAAACTTAATTATTGGTGACTGGCTATCCTACTATTACATTGCTTCCATCATCGGTAGTTTGTTCATTAAACTTTTTGTATTAATTTGGATTGTACATTCTTTGAAAGTTTGATTTTAAATTTTAATTAATATAGTATTTTTTTGAGAAATTCGTATTATATATTATTAATAATTAAATTCTATAAATAATATATATAATATCTCCCTGCCTTTTTAAAAAATTTCATCAGAATAAGATAGAATTTGCACAAAATATTCTATTTTTATCATTTCTATCTCAATTCTAAAATTTTGCCCTAAAATATCAAATTTAATCATTTTAAAAATAATTTACTAGCATATAGAACAAGTATCCAAGCCTAAAGACTTATATTTTTTACAATGAACTATTATTTTACTTTATTCTATTAAAATTTACTTGATAAACACACAGAACACAGAAATCCTATATTGTTTTCAATTATCTACTAGTGACATTAGCATATAGGAGAAAAATTTATTAATTCGTGCTTTGGCTCTACAAATTCTTTCTAAGATTCGCTATCAATAATAAATTATTACTAATAAAAATATTAATTTCTAAATTTGTTATGTTACCAGTCCATATTAAACAATTCTCTAGTCTATTAATGTCATATTGGGATCATAGAATGATGTAAAAGTTCCTTTAGTAAAATAACAAACTTAAAGTAAAAAATCCTCAGTAACCTAATCCTTATAAAATGAAACTACATCAAAACGGGTTTTAAGTTTATTACCTGATTCTACACATTTCCTATTTTTGTTTATTCAAAATTTAATAAAAATTACATCAAATGGACATAATCTGAATTCTAGATTTTTGATGCATTAAAAATTAATATTTTTGACCCTACTGCTTTATCATCATCCATAGAATCCTTTTTTATTTATATCTACTTGTTTATATCTAAAATTTGTTTTTTTTATATTTTTATTTTTTAATTTTTACAGCATAAAGACTTTTAAACACAATTTACTATTTTCGAGGAATTTATAGTATCACATTATTTTTACTGTATGAATTAAACAATCTTTTATTTCATCAAATCATTAAACTCTTTATATCTATACTCATTTACAAATATCTAATCATTTTTATTTATCGGATGGATAAGTTATCTATAATTTTTAATATTAGCTTTTTATAGAATTATAATCAAAATTTTGACGAACATCAAACTTATATATGCCTGTTGCACTAATTAATGGCTAAATCAATATTTTTTTGTTGTAGTAAACAATTTTTAAATAAAAAATTTAGTAAAAAGAAAAAAATATTTAAAGTTTTTAATTTCTGTTCAAGATTCTTCAAAAAAACATTTAAAAGCAAGGGAGGCAAATGGGTGGGTGGAAACATTTTACAATCTGTTTGGGAGGTAATTTTTGGAAGATTTGTAAATATAACGCATATTTGTTATATTCTAAAATATCCCTGTGCAATTCTTACCCTTTATGAGAGTCACAGAGGTAAATTTAAATAAAGGAGTTATTTTGCATAATAAAATAGGAATTTATCAGCAATTCAATTCCCTATATCAATTTTTCTAATGATAAAACAGGTTTTTCCTAAAATATCCTATTAGATTACCAAAAATTACTGCCCAATATATGGAGTTAACATCAATAATTATTGTCCAAACTTCTTGCTTCATATTTTTGATTAAAATCCCAATTTTTTTCCTATTTTATTATAATTTTAATTTAATAAGACTATGAACTATAAAATGTTATTATTAAAAAGAGACAGCTAAAAAGCAGTAGATTATAGCGGCAAATATTCTAGAATAAATTTAATTATAATAATAAATTTCCTAGCAAATAATAAATTTTCTAAAATTTTAATTATTATGATATAAAGTTAAGACATCCCTTAGCCAGATGTAAACTCTCCTTAGAAGCAAGACGAAGAAACCGCAGCTAAGGTAATTTAGCTAAAAAAAGAATAATTCAGACTAGAAATCAGAAAATAACACAATGATAATAAATTTTCAGTAAAAAGGGAAAAAGCTTTTAGATAAGGAAATTTTATCTTCGGACAATAGAATTAGTAAAAAAAATAGGAACCAAATAACTTTTAATTCAGCGATTAATTAAATTAAGGCAATAATTAAAATATCCTTGACTAATTCCCTTAAGGAGTTTTATAAGACGAAGGCGTAACAAATTTTATAATCTTAAATTTTCTTTTTTAGACTTTAGTTATATATTTTCAGTAATAAATCAAGTCGTTTATAAAAGCATACTAATCCTTCGATGAAGTTGATAACTAAAATCTTTTACATGCATTAAGGTAAATAAGGCATATTTGCAGCCTGAGCAAATTATCGGAAGAACTTTTAAATGTAAATTTTATTCTTAAATTGAATTTTATTTTAGTAAATATTAAATCTAGTGTTTTCAGAGTAGCTAGATCAATTTTTATATCAAATATTTTAATCAAACACGCATAATGATGAAATTAAAAATGAATGCGGTTGGATTCTAGCAAACTGCACGTTCCTACCAGCCAAAGATTTAGAAACCATATTGTCAAAGAATCAAAAATTATTTGAGTGCTTGAGTAGCATGTTCTTATCCAACAATGATGGTTTTTTCAGCAATTCTATCTATGGAATGGCTAATTTGGCTAATGATTTCGAAACTTTCAGACAAAACTTTATATCTAATCCAATTATTATTGAAAAATTAGTCCAAAAGTAAATAAATTAAATAATTTTTGTGAAGTAGAGGACAGGGAAGGGGGTGTAAAATTAAAAATTAAGTTTTAGTGAAATATAAACAATTCAAATTAAATTAGGCTAACTTCTAAGATAAATTTATCCACTTTTACACAACTATTAAATTTTGTAGAAATTCTTATTTCAGAATAAAATGTCTAGTTTGATTATATTTCTCCTTTGATGAAAGTTATTGACTTACTGATCCCAAACTATCAATAAAAGAGCATTGATATCTTTAGAAAATTGATTAGAATATTGGCGCTAATATGTAATGATAAAAGTGAACTAATGATAGAAAGGTAATTTGGATTTTTTCAAATAAATCATCATAGGGTTGCTGAACTGAACTCTTTACCAATAATAATTTAAAATTTAAACAATGCAGATACTTAAATTAGATAATGCTGTATAAAAATTGTAGGTGATATTTGTACAAGTATAAATAATTAAGTCATTGAAGTAAGTTTTATTATTTGACATTTTTAAATTATAGAATATGGTATTGAAGAACTCATCTTTAGTTAATAATATATTAAAGCTAACAAGTGTCTATAGTTCCAGTTTTAGAAAAGAAGTGTATTGGATAATTAGTAATATGATGTGCTGTGGACCAAATGTAATAAGCTAATTCCTCTAGGATGGAAATTTTTAAAATAAACTCTTTCATTAATCAAGAACAGAGAGTCTTTACGTAAATTTATTATAAATATTCTTTACTAATATTATAAAGGTTAAAAAGGAAATACATTCTTGTATCTGTAATTTATGCATAAATAGTGATATTAAACAAATTACCAACATTTTTGATGATATTTGTGATTTTTTGAAAGAGTCCTTTGGTTTTTAAGATATTGAAATGAATTAACTAACACTGTGTAAAAATTAATAAGATATTTCTAAATTTTTGGAATTTTAGTATTTTGTTTGATCTTGGTATTTTTGGAATTTTGGGAGTTCACGATAGTTTTTTATCAAATATTAAAAGCTTAATAGGGAGTTAGTCAAATGGTTATGGCTTATCAGATTTAATCCATTAAGTACCCCCCACCCCACCGCCTCTAAAAAAATAACCCATCTAAAAATATGCTTTAAGGACCTTTTTACCCCTCCCCTATTAATGGAGTAAATCAGTTAAAGCCATTATAATGGCTCCATAATTAAAAAAATTTAATTATAAAAATTTATTTTTGCTTTTATTTTTTTAATTTTAAGAGATTTTTTTAAATGTATTTAATTAGAAACTGTATCTGATCTTTTACATAAAGGGAGAGAGGACTCTATAAAGATATAAGGTGATGGAGATGCAAATATTGTTTTAGTATTTTTTTAAAGAAAATAGATTATAGATATGCTTGTAGATTTTTAAAACCACCCTTCATAAATAATATACGAATAAGCCTATAATATTCTGTAGTAGTTTGTGGATTATGCTTAATGAGGCATATATTTTATTCTATTTAATTAATTTATCAAATATATATAAATATTATTTACACTTGGAATTTTAGATATAAAATATTATTATAATAATAATTAATTATTAAACTAAATTTCATTAAGAATTTAATGTCATCTCAAAAAAAGGACAACAAAAAACAAAAATTAGAGGCTAAAGATCAATAATCTGAATCTTAACCTTCTAATTTATCCGAAGATCAATCAGATGCTAGATATGAAAATTTAGACTCAATTCTAGAAAATCTATGGGAAGGATACTATAAAGACACTACTAAACAAATCAAAATGATAGATGCTTATGTTTTATTCAATTTAATCCTCTTTGCAATTTAATTTGTCTATATGTAAAATAATTCTCTTATCTAATTTTGGAATTATATATGTCCTTTAGATTTTACAAGGTCAATTATAATGTGAATACTTTTTTAAACAATCAAAATCTACACATACTATTAAAATCCATTTTTTTTTGATTTTTTAGATTATTAAACAAATTTTATATAAAAAATATTGAAAATTTAGTTATTTTAGGTTTTTTAAATAGCTTTATCTTAATAATCTTAAAAATATAAAATAAAATAAAATTAATAGGATTATAGCAGGAAGGGACCCATAAAACTCTTTGCTTTCAGGAATTTTTGTAACCGTAGGATCCGCCGTTATAACAAGTAAATTGATTTTTATAGTAAATTTTATAATTATAGTTTGTTTAAGATTGTAAGTTAACAAAAAAACAAAATATTTAAATATCACTAGAGATAGAAGTTTTTGGGAATATTTTATCGCTATGTTCACTCTATTTGCAGCTAGTATTTGTTATTTGGTTGAAAAACAACTTAAAAATTAAAAATTTAGTTAAACTGATTATATTTACAAAAGAAATTTAATTTATACATAGGAATTATTTATCATTTATTCTTCTTTTTACCATTTGACTTAAACAAATCTTATTATACCTCCCTCTCAATCCTCTTGTAGTAATCCATATTATCATCATCTTTAAATTTATTTTTTAAAATATTAAAATCTTACCCTCCATCTCATCTCTACTTTTTTTATGGTTTGAACCCATAGACCCTTTTTTTGGAGGGTGACCAATAGTTGCTTCTTACATAAGAGCTTCTACAAAATCTATTGGCAAATTTTTAGGAACACTTAAATTTTCTTTCAACTTTTAAATTTCTTTAGGATCTTTATCCCTCAACTTTTATTCTTCTCTTGTTAAATCTAAATTTAAAAATAATAAAAAAATCTTAAAATAAAAAAAATGAAAGAAAAATTAAAAAATAGGAAAAATATAAGAAATTAGTATACCATCCGGATTAGCAACTCTTAGCTATCTATGTACTAGGTCCTTTTATATTTTTTCAACTTTTTTCTTTAATTCTTTATCTTTATCCTGGAATTTCTAGTATTCTACCTTTGACAAAATTTATCCTTCTTTTTCTAATTAATCTCTTAACTACTTTCTTAAATTGTTTAATTATTATTGCTAAAATTAAAAATAAGTCTTAAAACCATTAAATTTACATATTCTGAATCTTATTCCTATCTTTTCAATGGACTCATTTTTGAAGGACTTTCTTGTCCTTTTTCTTCATCTTTATCTTTTTAATCTAAAATATTTTTTAATAAATTTTTAAAAATTACCTCTAGGAGTCAAAACATTATCATCTTCAGGTTCTTAATAATTATTATCTTCTTCTAACCTTTCTTTTAAGCTCTTTTTTTTAGTCAATTTCAATTTCTTTTTTGCTTCCTTTTCCAATTTGGCTAACTTCTTCTTTTTTATCATTTCTTCCTTCTATTAAATTTTTATTAAAATATGAAATTAATAGGAAAGAAGAAAAGTCCAAAAATTCAAAAAAATGAAAATTTCTAAAAAAAATTGCACTTATTACCTTTTTGGTTAGTTTTTAAAAGTTTTTATCTTCTTCCCTAATAATTTTAAGTTTACTTTAGGGAATATAGTCGACCCAATTAACTGCGTTAACTTATCCGGAATGGAGTCTATTACTGGAATTTGATAACTATATACCGGTCATTTTTGGAGATTGTGGTTTAAATTCTTTAATTGTTTTAAATTCTAGTTATTTTATAATATGATTAGATAATAAATAATTATACGTTCCCGATTTGGATAGTCAATATTTATAAATCTTTCAGGCTTTTCGTCTTTATCATTTATTTATTCTGATAATTCTCTCATTTCTTTAAATTATAAATTAAAAGGTCTATCTTTTGACTTATTTCTAGATTTATCCCTTTAATCTTTGTCAAAATTTCTTTTTTCTTATTCTTACATTAAGGCTTCTTCCTTTGCCTTTTATAAATTAATTTCACAGCACTAAGCAACTTAATTCATTTATTCATCATTAATATCAAACTTTTCCTTATTTTTCTTAATTTCCTCAAGTTACTTTTGTTTTCTAATTTTTTCTCCATTAACCTTATCTTTTTATTCTTTCTTTACCTTTCTTTTGATCTATTTAAGCCATTTGGAATTATAACTCTAATCTTTAGCCTTCTATTTTTCATCAAATTTAAAGTATTTACCCTAAATTTTAGTTAATTTCAATATAAATCTAAATTTTTATTAGGAAGTCTACCAAAAATGGAATTTTTACTTTTAAAACATACCAAATTTATCCTTTCTCTTAAATCGAATTTATTTAAAATTTTTATTATCCCCCTTCCTCCTCCCCCCCTAATATTTCCGAAATGATTAAAATTTGATATTTAATTATGACTTACATATCCTGGATCATCTATCAGATCAGTGACTCTAGGAACATCTTGAACAGTTTTTGATTCATGACATACCTCGACTTTATGAGGTATTTCATTATACAACATTTTTGGTTAATTTACCCCCCACTTATAGTAATGTGGATTGTTATCCATTGGATTTTTTCTTTTTTCATTTTTTTCTCTAACAAATCTATTTACTTTAGATCTTTCATCCTTAATAGATTCTAACTTAGTCTAAGAATTTCCATGCTGATGATGGTTTTTTTTAGCAGAGAGAAAATTCTTTAAAGGCGAATCAGATTTCATCTCCTCCTAAAAATGCTCTTTTTATTTCTATGATTTATACAAATTTCTTAATCTATTTTTTTCATTAAACTATTTAAGCTCCTCTAATCTCTATTATTTTAATTACTTTTTCTACTCTTCCAAACTTTACTCAACTAATTATTTAGTTTTAAACTTTCTTAAATTTCTATCAACTATATCATCAACCTATTCCATCATTTCATTAAAAGATTTGGGCATTTCATCTGGTGTTTTTGGCCTTCTTAACACTCTTTCTTTACTTTTAGATCTTGATCTAGAATTAGAAGGACTTATATTTTTTGTAGTCGATTTGAATTAATATCCTCCTCCACATCTATGAGTTTTAGTTAATTAATGGTTGGGAACTATATTGGAAAATCCTTTCGGTGGAGCTCTTTTCAATGTCTTTTTTTAAGTGTTATTATTAGCTTGATGGGCACTTTTAGGTCTTTATTTTTTATATTTCTTACCAGAATCACTATCAAAATGTTTTTAATTATGAAGTTATCCCTAAAGCTCTGATAATGTCGAACTTGCAGATTTATCTCTATAGTGATATGTCCCTTTAGTTTATGTAGGTTCCTCTGGCACTCCTTCTCCATAAACATCAGCCTATTAATTTTTTCTATAATAATATATATTTTACCATAACTCTAGCACATTCTGAACAAATTGAAGACCCATCATCATTATCATGGTCATCATATTCACCCTCACCTTCATCTTCCAAATTGTTTAAATAAGCACATTCTTTACACTAGTGAGAATCAGTATTAGAACTAAATTCATAATAACTAGAATCTTGTTTTTGAGATGATTTTAATGATCTTGC
>Ga0105051_10008053_pt1 | contig 10788 bp, 4 predicted proteins | sample FRY02_FD_78383 | JGI IMG/M metagenome (GOLD analysis project Ga0105051, IMG submission 78383) | Freshwater microbial communities from Lake Fryxell liftoff mats and glacier meltwater in Antarctica - FRY-02 (megahit assembly) | ecosystem: Environmental > Aquatic > Freshwater > Ice > Glacier...
CCCAACCACAACCCCAACCCCAACCCCAACCCCAACCCCAAATATCAAAATTTAAAATTATCTTAATAAATTATTGTAATTAGTTATTATAAATTTATAATAGATAAATTGAAATTATATAATAAATAATCTAAATCATTCATCATCTACTTTCTCTTCATCGCCTGTATTTTTAAGATCAACTTTGGGTGCATTTTTGGGATTAGGTTCATAATTTTCGCTACTTAATGTAATAATACCCCTAATCCTCTGGATCAGCAATAACAAGATTCGGCTAATTGGGTTCAAAGCTCTACTTGACATTTTTCATCCCATATCCGATATAAACACTTGAATAAAAACCAGTTTTGGCAACGGTGACCAACCCTGGCCAGACGTTAGAACGGATAACCACGGTGTGGTAGGATTACACGGTTCCTTCCAGAGATCCGATTTAAGAATATTGCTATGATGAACCAGTTGATTTTATAGTGAAGTTACTTTCTTGCCCATCAATTACTTTTATAAATAGGTAACGTACTTTTGTCTTCCGAAGCTGATTTCAAACGTTCGAAAAGAGGGTCTATTTCTTGTATTTTCTGTAATTCCACCTCTTTTTCCTATTACATATTTAAACTACTTCATCAGTAAGAGATGGACTTTGGAAATAAGTAGTCCTTCCTTAAAAAAGAATATTAGGATGTAAATGAACCCAATTTTCTAGATTCTACAATTCCAGCAAATCTGGTAACTTAAACTCCTCTTCCTACTCAATCTCGGATGGCTGTTCCTCATTAGTCTTAAAGACTCCTTTAGGAACTGATGATAAATAAAGTTAACCTAGTACTTGAGAGAAGGTGATTCTGACTAATTGTACTTTTAGGAAATGACTCTCGTTTCCAGGAAATTAAGGGTAAGACTCAATTTGGGAGTTCAACTCTCCAGTCATTATCAGTCGTAATTTTCTACCGATTCTTATCTAATCAGGTGTTATTTGAGGCAGTTCAGTCCATTCATCCAAAACTTTATTTATATATTTTAAATTATTTTCATTACTGTCATTTGTTGCCCAGAATGTTAACTTGTTACATCCTTATCCACTATTTTCAGATCCCAAAGGAGCTTTATCTCTGAATTAATTATTTATTGATCCTTCAGCAATATAATAGTCGTTATTTTTACAATAAATTTTTCCCCAAAATCTTATTTGAATTGCAGATTCTTTTTGTGCCAATTACTATTAAATTAAACAAAATTAACATAATTAAATACAATAATTATTAAATACATTTATTGATGCTTGAATCCTATAACTTTCGTCTTCTCCAAAATAAACATTAGCATTTTCAAAAGTTTTACTTTCCTAATAAAAATTTTAAACATAAAATTTATTCTTTTATGTTTTTTTCTAATAAAGAGTTTGGCATTTTTCAACCCATTATTACTTTACATTTAAATTTTCGTAAATATTTTTGATTTTTTCCTCATTATTAAGTGATTAATAGAGGAAGTGATTTTTTTTAATTAAATCAGAAAGAAGTTCAATAGAATTGTAGTTAGCATAAATTTATTTCTTTTCACATAACTATTCAAAAAGTTCTAACAAATGATCAAAAAGAGAAATCCCGTATTCATTTTTTTATTCTTTGAGACGTTTTATAATATCAGTCATAATTATTACAAATTTGAAAATATAGAAAATTATATAATTAAATGAATTAATAATAGAGTAATAGAAAAAAGGAATTTGATTCATTTTAATAAGAGTTTTTGGCAAGGTCTTAACTGCCATCAAATGCTTTATAAAAAATATAAAACTTGTTTACTACAAATGGACTATGTGTGTTATTTATTCACGATAGATGCTAAAATCTAAATTGTTCATATTTGCATGATTCGACTAAAATAAGAGCATGTGACCATTTTTTAAGAGGTAAGAATAATAATTATAAGGTAGTTGTAACAAAGGGGAGGACTGCCATTTTAGCCACAACATCCACAACTACACGATCTGCCAATACCTTCTCGTAAAATGCATTTAATAAAGAGTACTGGTAAATGCAACAAGGAGAACTGCAAATTCAAACACGTTTTGTAACCTTGTAGGGATTATGATAAAGGCTTCTGCATTAATGGCAAATAATGTTACTATTCTCATATACCTAAGAAACTCTGTCTTAATTATTCATATGGCTTCTGTCCATTAGGTTATATCGTTATTATTGTAGGGTCGTAATGCTTAGATGCTCATCCCAAAATATTCAATGATTTGGATGTCGAGTTCCTCAAATCTGTTGATAAATTGCTCAATATGGTCAATTTTACCAACAGAGAATTAAAGATCGTCAGATGTGATAATAAAATGTGCAAAGAAATTGGTCATAAGACGCCTGACTGTATTATGAATTAAGAAATACCTCTTAATTCAATTTTTTATTGCTTTAAATGCAAAGGAAGGCATATATAAAATATGTGTCCTTTAAAAGATAATATCTAATGATTTTTATATTTTTATCTAATTATTATAAATAACATCATTACATTAGAATTATTTCGTTTAAGTCATTTATTTTTGTGTCTTGGTCTTTTGTATATTCAATTTCTAATACTCCATTCTCTATTTTATAGTATTTCCTATAAATAATTATATTACCATTTTTTTTCGTATTATTCTGGAATTCTGAAAGTCATTGTAAACTCTCCATATTTAACTTCCTCTTTCTCTTATATTTTTTATTCATTATTTTTCTTATCATATTCTGAAAAATTAAATAAAAATCATATATTGATAACTTGATTTTTTGACTCCTTTGATAATAGTCATAACATTTTATCTATAGATTTCGATCTCATCCAATTTCATTCCCGGAATTTCCATATAAATTTTGTACATTTCATCACTTTTGATGATATCGACTTAAGGCAAGAAGGAATCAGGACGAGTGGTCATGAATCCTGAACGGTCAATAGATACTTAAGGGATATTCAATTTATCATTGAACTTAGAGGTACTTTTAATAGTCATTTTGGTTTAACATTCACTTTTCTGTTATTAAATACTAATAAATGAGTTTGAACTTGTAAGGAAAGTTGGATTGAATGTCTGAAATAAGTATTAAGTTTCAACTAACTCTAATTAATAATATTATCAATGACACTAATACTCCGATTTACAGGCACAAATACTGCTTTAATCCAATACCGCAATAAACTAATAGACCACGGATTTATATTCTTCCCCAGTATGCTATCGTCGTTTACAAGACAAACGTGGCGGGAATATGCAGTTTTAAACCACACAGTATGTTTCTCATGTAAAGTGTCTATAATAAGTTACTAGTGGGAGTTTACTTGTGAAGGGGTTTATGGCCGCTACTTTTGTTTTCTAAACAGTTCCTTAGCTGTATATCTATGTTACTTAGTTCTTCCATAAATGGTCGAATATTTCCTTACTTTCTACGTCCTTCAGATTATGAATGACAATAATTTCTCTAAAGTTTTTATTTGGTGAATTTTATAAATTCCTATTAATCTTATTCAAATATCTCTGATCCAAACTAGTAAAATCATTAACCTGAATAAAGAATTCGATACGACACAAATGAAATAATCACTCATCTCGAAGACTAAATCTAGAATGAACAACTCGGTTGCCTCTTTCTCAATAATACTCATTTCATTTTAAATCTTGACGGGGGAGTAACTTCCAGCAGTATCTAGCAGAATTAGCTTAGTTCCTTAGTCCATATTGACGTATTTGAAACATATTCCCTTTGTTGATACTTTCTTGCCGGAGGGTAGGTTCTGTTTGGTCAATGAGTTCAGAACGAAGGTTTTCCCTTTGTCATACAATCCCACTACTGCTACGATTGTTCCTATCAATTACTAAATTTAGGTTTAAAGCCTTACCATCCCAAGAGTGATGCAAGTCTTTTTGTTCAGATTAATTGAACATTATTTTGTCATCACTATATTTTTTCTTTACTTTCACCTCCCAACCTTAATCGGCTACCTTTTTTTAATTATTAATACATCTGTTATCAAATCTATGTTTACTTATAAATCATATATTTCCATTTCATACATATCTTCTTCTTTCTGTTCATGATTTTCTATAAATTAACCCATTTATCTATTATTTTTATTTTCTATAAACTTTTTCTAAAGTTCTAAATCCTTTAATTAAAAATATATACTTGGTTTATTGATAAAATATCTTCAAACTTTTTATCAGTTTCAGATCTCATTTAACCTTAATAGCTTTCCATTTATTTAATAAGATTGCTTTTAATATTTTTTCTTTAAATAAATTCTGAATTTAAAGCCTCCAGGAAATCTCTTATATCTCCATCATTTTTGCATTTTTGGCTGATGAAAAGCATATTTTGAACAATTTTGAGTTCTTCGTCGAAAATAGTTCCCAATTCTTTGATATTATCCTAATGAATAAAATAAAATAGTATAAAATAACTTAATAATAGGACTGAATAGTTAGAATCCTATCATTGATATCCTTGCCCTACTGATCCTTCTTGACGTGAATCCTACTATCCAAAATAGAGCCAATCATACTACTATTGGATTAAAATACCTCTGATTATCAAAACTGATTTCTTGCTTGCCCTTCTTCTGATTTTCCTCCTAATTCGCAAACTTTAACACGTCCGTCGACATATTCTCCTAGAAAATGTCCCACTGGTTTATTATCTTGTCCTAGTCGTCGTCGAAATTGTTCACCAGTGGTTACACTTCCACCATTTACTCGAAGTCGTTTAGATCCTCGGAACAGAACGAATTTGACATTCTACTCTTTTATAACTTTTATCTATAAACTAATTAGATTTTATTATTATACTGATTATTCGCTATAATAACGGCAAAATTATAATTTTTTTAAGAAATGAAGAAAAATACCACTGCCGTTGGAACTCAAAAACAAGAGGCTACTTTTAAAAGATACTTTGGAAGAGAAATTACTTAGAATACATATAACCTTATCAATATGGAATAAAAATCAAAAGTAAAAAATTATGATTTAATCATTAATTCAGTAAAGAAGTTTGAGCTCCAATAATTTTGAGAACAAGGAAAAGAAAATCAGTAAAAATTAGTAGAACATGGATTAGAACAATAAAGAGAGCTAAAAAGAGAATTAGTTGAAAAAATAGAATAGTTACAATATAATTTAGAAAAAGAATATAGAACAAAAGAACTTATAAAAAGCTGAAAGAATATAATTATAACCATTAGACCCAAATTTCTCGAACGATTAAACGGTGTCTTTCTACCAACCTGAAATCCTAAGCTACTTAACCTCGCTGGAATCGCAGTACATGTCTAACGAAGTGTACATGAAAACCCAAACTGAAATAAACCAACAAATGAGACTTATTTTAGTCGATTGGCTCATCGAAGTCTGCTACAAGTTCAAGTTCCAGAAACAGACCATATTTATCACCGTCAATTTTATCGATAGGTTCCTCCAGAAGTAGAATGTTCCCAGAAAGAATCTCTAGCTTATTGGCATTACTGCCTTGTTTCTCGCTAGCAAATTCCAAGAAATATATCCTCCAAATATCAAAGATTTCATTTATATCACCGATAACAGTACAATATTATTTATTATTTTCTTATTTTTAGCTTATACCAAATAAGATTTGCTCAAAATGGAAAATCTCATGGTTATTAATCTAAATTTTGAATTTAATTATCCCTGTGTTTTAGATTTTTTTTGTCATTATATTTAAAACTAATAAATGGAATAATACTAAATCTGCTTATGCCATTATGTTCTGGAAATAGCAATAATGGACCTGCAAATTAATAAATACAAACCTAGCTTATAGGCAGCATCGAGCATTTACCTAACTAATAAGTAACTAATCTTTATTAATATCATGTAAACTATTTAATAGATTATTAAAGAAAAGTGAATGTTGGAATAGTGAACTTTCACTATAAACTGGTTACAGTGAATAATAATTAAAAGAATGTTCTAAACATTTGTGCATTTTATTATAAAATATCGATTGTTCAGATTAACAGTCAGTAAAGCACAAATATGCGTAAGACAGTTTTTTGCAAGTGTCAAAAATGTCAATTCAGAAAGTGTGAACCTATATTTATACAACTTTTTTCTCACTTACCTATAATAAATTATGTAAATAAATCAATTCATCTTATACAAATGTTTATTTTTGCCATCGTATTACTTAACTTATTTCAGAGGGTTGTTATTTTCAGTTTTCTATTGAGTAAGTCCCCGTCCTGAATTTACGACTCCTACACGGCCCATTATTGTTTCTGGGGATTTAAATATAGATTCTTTTGTGTTCTTGAAATAACCTTTGTTTTATTTTATAGCCTAATCACGGAATACAGACCAGTGACTTTATTTATCCTTTAATTTAAAAATATTATTTTATTATTACTTGGTTGTCTTTCTCATATTATGCGTTACGGAATTACTGTTTAAGAGCTTTTATTTTCTTTTTCTTCTTTTGTCTTTGTTCCTCTGTATCATTCTAAAAATTTTAAATAATTTAAATATAATTACAGGCAATATTTTGAGATAATCAGGAACTTTGAAAGTATCCAGATTCTCAAATTGTATTTTTTTATTATAATCCGCATTTTTACTTTCCCTTAGATAATTTATAGTCTTAACTTCTCTTTAAATACTATAATTTTACCTTTTATTATATTTTTTGAATCTAATATGGAATTCGTCCCCTTCAACTTTTTCAACAACACAGGCATAGAAATTTCCATCTTCTGAATAAATGGCTTCACAATAAGTTCCTGCTTAGAATATACTGGAAGAAAGAGATGGCAATAGTTTAACAAAAATGGAAGATAGTTACACTTTTTCTTTCATTCCTATGAAGAATGCGTCACACATCTGAGTCTCAACATCAACGTTAACAATTTCAATATTGAACCATCTGGCTACGAAAATAAAAAACAAAAGTAATTATTACCTTATTTGGTATAATAGGCTTTTGCAACTCTTCCGACCGCGCCCGAAGTAATTCTCTCGACATTGAAATAATAGTCATCAGTATTCTGAGTAAACTTGACAACATCTTCCTAATAAGAAATGGCATGCAATAAATCCCCTCTCATTGCGACTAGTTCCTCGTGGATGGAAGGTTCTTTTTCAAGTTGGATTAGCGTATCCAGTTTGAACAAATTATTCTTGTATTACATCAGTTTTAGATAGTGGTTTATTAGCATCTAAGTGTCGGATTGTTGCTAAAGTTCTTCCATTATATTTATTAATTTATTAATTTTATATTTTAAAATGGAAAAGAAAAATGTTTTCTTAGTAAGGCATCAGGAAAAATCAGATTTCAACTAATATTGGTATTCTCAAAAAACTATATAATTCTTGGTGGATCAAATTCTCAATTCTAGTTGTGTTAATATAGCTTTCCTATCAACTCCTAGTGTTTATTCATCATTACCTAAAGATTCAGAATTAAAGAAATCCTCATACATATTTGAAGTATAAGATATTTTGAAAGTTTGATAAAAAATTTGAAAAAAATGACAAAAATTTTTTATTTTATGATTTTAATGATCCAGAAAATATTCCAGAAAGTTTGAATAACTTTTTTGATTTTGTGTTAATAGATCCTCCTTTTATTACTTTAGAAGTTTGGCAAAAAGTATAAAAATTTTTTTAAAATAATGTTAACTTATAGTATGCAAGTACTTGCAAAAAGATTATAAAATAGGAAAATGGATAAATAAAAGGAAAAATCTTATTGAGTTCAATTGATGAAAATAAGGATATGCTAAATAATTTACTAGGTGTTGAAATGAAAAATTATAGACCTTTAATTCCTAATTTGGTTTACCAATATTCTCTCTTTAGTAATTATGATAATGATCAATTAAATGAATTGAATCCTGAAGTAGTTTTTTGAATCTAAGAACAGTTTAAATTTTAGAATTATTTTTTATTATTTTAATTTTTATTTGATCAATGATTCATAGATGGGAAACAAGTTTCTTTAATCAAAGGTAGATATTCTTAGAAACTTAGATTAATTCTTTCTTCAATTGTATTAGAACATTTAATCTTTCCACCGAAAGAGGAAAGGACAATTCCCCCAATACTATCAAATATTAACATAAAATTAAAAAATTAACATTGAATAAAATAAAAATTTACCTATTTTTACCACTCTCATCCAGGAAAACTTTCTCACTTACAGTAACTTCGATGTTAAATTCTTTTCTGCATTCTACTTTGATTACTTTTTTAAAAGTTTCCACTGCTTATGGGATAACTTATTTAACCAGTGCGAGGTCTTTCGACAAGCACACTAATTCAATATTATTGTCCATCAACTTAATTAATCCCTATATTTATGTAGCTAATACCTAAACTATTAAGTTTTTTAGTAACCCAGAATATTTTTATTCATCTTTAACAATCTGTTAAAACTCACTTTCCACTTATTATTTTATTTTTTGAATCAATTCATGTCTCTATTGCATTTTTTTTAATCTTGATTGATTTATGATGGCTGACTTCTAACTTTTATTAATTCAACATTACATTCTTTTTTGGATTGTAAAATCCTCCAGTTTCTTTTTATATTCCTTATTAATTTTCTCTTTTCCTACTATGAATAGTTAGTTTTTTTCTATTTTGAAAGCTTGGAAAGCTTAATCTGCAATATCATTAGATTTTCTCAAAGCATCATTTTCGATTGCCTCAACCATTTTTTTCAATCTTTCGTTCATTATCAATTTAAAATAATAATAATAATTATATAATAAAATTAATTCAAAAAAATTCTTTTAACACATTATATCTAAAAATAAAATAATATAACCTTTAGTCATAAGCTCCAAAATGATTTTTCTCTTTTTCTTTCGGATTCCGATAATCAATGGGCTCATAATAACTCATAAAGTCCGTTTATTTTTAATGTAAAGTTGGTTTAAAATCATTAACCTATTTCATTTTATTAAATTATTATAATTTTATAAATATCTATTATACATGTTTTTTTTCTTTTATAAGTCTAAAATTTTATAATGTATCATCAACAACTTTAACAAATCTGCGATGGTTTATTTATTAAACTTTACCTTTAATAGGAAAAAAACTTTGGCTTTTCAGTTTTTAAATCTATTATGAAAATGGTCTTGTATGTTTAACTATTTTCTAATTTGAATTTTAAGAAAATTGTTATGATAATTCTACTTTTATTTTATCTAATATATTTTTTTAGAAAATAAATTAATACCATTTTTATGTGAAAAAATGCATTATAGATTTTAATCGTTTTTAAAATTATTATCTTCGTTATCAACTTAATTGTTTTTATGCTTTTTGCCTGTAATAAGTCTCTTTGCTTTAAAATTTTTATAAGAATCGTCTGGTTCTTATTATTCTTAATAATTGCACGTAATATGTTATTATTAATATTAATTCATGATAATCTTTTTTATTTTCGAAATTCTATATTTGTAAAATTATAAAAAAAATTTTAAATTAGAATAAATACTTTAATTAAGAATTTTCTTGAACTTTTTTTTATTTTAAAGATGGTTGCAAAATATTTTAATAAAATCTAAAGATATAATTAATTACTTATCTTAAAAAAATTATTTTTAATTAAAGTCATTTTCAATCTCAAAAAATTCTGAATTTCTTAAATCAATTTTTTACTATTATATTGGAGGATTTTTGTATTTTAATATCGCTTATGCTAAAGCTGATTTTGCATGTATTCCCTAGATATAAATTTAGTCAGGTTTTAAATGTTATGATAAATTGTAGTTTTTTTATTTTAGTAATTACACTTCCATTTATGTATAAATAAAATATAAAATAACTTATAAAATAGGAATAATATTAAAAAGTGTAAAAATGCTCTAGGTGGGACTTGAACCCACGACCCTCAGCTCATAAGACTAATGATCTAACCAACTGATCTACCAGAGCAATTCAGCTTAAATACTTGTAGATAACCCAAATATCTGCCTTTAATTATATATAGTATATTTTGATTTGAATATCAAGAATAGTTCATGTATTTGTTAACAATATCCTCGACCTCCTAACTAGCATAATTGGCATCATAAATACTATGCTAAGTGTGGTTAATCGTGCTTTAATGATGATGATTCTACTAATTAAAATTGAAATTAGGAATAGAAGTGTTGTGTTCATTAGATTGACGTAACAATTGGCTACTCTCGTTATTCATATTTAAGTTCGATTTATGCAGACTCTTTTCATTTTTGTCTTCATTTTCGAACACATGATCCTATAATCCTATTTTTATTTAATATTTGCCTAAATTATTGTTTCCCAGATTTCTCATTGCTTCTATTTGTTAATGACACTTCTGCAAAGATCCTTGAGGATCGCCGATAAAAGGAAATTATTAACAGATAAAACAAGGGCCAGGCAAGTTCTTTTAAACCGAAATTTAATGTACAACCTTTATAGGTTGAGTCTACTGGTATTGGATAACTTAAGGAACATTCTAAACTTGTTGAATTTGTTAGTATTATTTTGGTTAAGCAATTTACGTAGGTTATCGCATCATTTAATGTTGTTAAGGTTTTTGCTGATATTAATACACTTTTTGGGTGGGCGCATAAGAATTTTAAATCATTCTATAAATTTTTTATAATTTATTATATAAAAATATCTATTCATTTTATATAATTCTAACTTACATAAAGATTAGTTCAAATTTTATTTAAATTTTCTGTGATCCTTTAAATTATTAACTAATAAATATAAGTATAATAAACATATTAGGGGTTGGGGTTGGG
>Ga0105051_10008059_pt1 | contig 10782 bp, 8 predicted proteins | sample FRY02_FD_78383 | JGI IMG/M metagenome (GOLD analysis project Ga0105051, IMG submission 78383) | Freshwater microbial communities from Lake Fryxell liftoff mats and glacier meltwater in Antarctica - FRY-02 (megahit assembly) | ecosystem: Environmental > Aquatic > Freshwater > Ice > Glacier...
GCAGCGACAACGGGCCGTCGGCTCACGTCGTGCCGCGGCCAGAGCGTTCCTGAAGTTGATGGATCCGGTCAGCGCATTGATAGCCATCTCGCCTGTTTCGGAAGCGGATGACGCCTGGTATTTCGAGCAGGTCTTTCCGCGACGATACCTTTTTATTGACAACAACCAACGGGCCGGAGTCAGTCTGAAAGAACTGCGTGCAAACGCTGCTCGGCTGATGACCGCCGACGTTATTGCTCAGCAGCTGCAACAGGGACGAGAATCCGAGAACCACGCTGATCGGCCCGTGTTGAATCTGAACGTCGGGATCGTGAGTCGACCTGATGGCGGACTGCAACTGGAATCTCAGGTGCTGAGCTCCCTTGCCGGAAAAGAGACCGTTGACAAAAGTGCCGTCGATGATGGCTCCCTTTCGCGCCTGACGGATGTGCTGATTCGGGAGATGAAAGAGGAAGCTCAGGACACCCCCCTAATTCTTCTTGGCCTGTTTCGAGTGTTTGTCTCAGCCGATCAGCAATTGAGTGAACGCCTGACGCCCGCAGCAGATAGTTACGTGAGTCGCCCGCCAGTCTCGGGCGCGACGAAAGGGCTCCACGATTTGCAGGATGAAAACCGTCGACAGGCCGACCTGGGATTCGCACATCTGGCACTGGTGATTTCAGACATTCCTGAGTTACAACCGCTTGCGTTGAAAATGACGCAGAGTGCGTTGAAAGAGTGTGAGTCGCAGTCCCAAAGTCAGTACCTGCCGGCCGTGCTTTTTATGCAGGGCACGGTGCTGCAAAGCATGGGCGACAAACCAGGCGCCGAGGCTGCGTGGACCCGCATGCTGGACGTGATGATTGCGGAACCGTAAAGCGGCTCCCTTTACTCCCTCAGTGAGCCGCAAGGCGCTAGCCGCGGGTTTAAAAAAAACAACGAAAACACCCGCGGCTAGCGCCTCGCGGCTCATTCGTTCAACCGCCCGAATTCTCAGCAGCTTTCTTCAAAAACGATAAGCCGAGGTCGCAGCCGCGAACACGGAAGCACTCCCTGCTAAACTGAGGAGACATGTGTCCTGCCATTGAAGCGTAATCCAGAGGTAGTTTTGTGACTCACGATATTTATGAAAACCCGCTGATCACTCGTTATGCATCCCGCGACATGGCCGGCATCTGGTCTGCGCAAACCAAGCATTCGACGTGGCGTCGGCTGTGGATTGCCCTGGCCGAATGCCAGCAGAAACTGGGCCTGAACATCACCAACGAACAGCTGGCCGAAATGCGGGCGTCTGTCGACAACATCGATTTTGAGTCGGCCGACCGATATGAACGCAAGCTGCGCCATGACGTGATGGCTCACGTGCATGCGTGGGGCGATCAGTGTCCGACGGCGCGACCGATCGTTCATCTGGGCGCGACCAGTTGTTTTGTGACCGATAATTCCGAACTGATCCAGATGCGCGACAGTCTTCAACTGGTGCGTCGGCGGCTGGTTCAGGTGATCGATCAGCTGGCAAAGTTCGCGGTAAGCTTCCGTGACCTGCCATGTCTTGGATTTACTCACCTTCAGCCTGCGCAGCCGACAACCGTCGGAAAGCGAGCCACTCTGTGGTGCTGGGATCTGATGCTGGATCTTGAGGAAGTTGAGCATCGTCTGGCGACTCTGCGTTTCCGAGGAGTCAAAGGCACGACGGGGACTCAGGCCACGTTTCTGTCGCTCTTCAAGGGCGATCATGGAAAAGTCGTGGAGCTCGATCGCATGGTGACCGAACGCATGGGCTTTGCCGAATATCATCCCGTCACCGGTCAGACGTATTCGCGAAAAGTGGATGCGCAGATCATGGCCGTGCTGAATGGAGTCGCGCAGACATGTCACAAAGCGGGAACTGATGTTCGTATTCTGCAGCATCGTAAAGAAGTGGAAGAACCGTTTGGCAAGGAACAAGTTGGTTCCTCGGCCATGGCCTACAAACGCAATCCGATGCGCAGCGAACGGATGTGTGCCCTGTCCCGGTTTGCCATGAGCCTTCAATCGGGCATTGACAATACGATGGCCACGCAATGGATGGAGCGAACTTTGGATGACAGCGCTATTCGTCGCCTGTCGATGCCTCAGGCGTTTCTTGCCATCGACGCCTGTCTGATTCTTTACCGAAACATCACTGACGGTATGGTCGTATATCCAAAAGTCATCGAGAAGAATTTGAATTCAGAACTGCCATTCATGGCGACTGAAGAAATTCTGATGGCCGGAGTGCAGGCTGGTGGTGATCGCCAGGAACTGCATGAAGTGATCCGCGTCCACAGTCAGAAAGCGGCGGATCGCGTGAAGACGCAGGGCGACGCCAACGATCTGATCGAACGGCTCAAAGGCGAACAGTCGTTTGCGTCAGTTGACCTCGACGGCACGCTGGACGCTCGGCTTTACATCGGCCGCGCTCCGGAGCAGGTGGATTCGTTTATTGCCAATTGCGTAGAACCCGTTCGCAGAAAATATGCGGCTGATCTGGGCATCAGCACAGAAGATCTGCGAGTCTGAACCAGGTTCCGATTGAGAATCGGCGTCTTCTGATCTTCTGAAGATCAGAGCGGGCTAAAAGAGGCTTTCCTGCTCTGCGTAATCCATGCAGTTTTCCCAAGGCATGGATCTCACCTGTGAGAGAGATTTCCAGTGAGGTGGACATGTTCAGGTCCTTATGAGCCCGAGCGGCTTCGGTCTTGAGGCGTTTGTCAATTTTACGGTAAAAACCGCTGGTTCACCGAAAAACCAGACCGGTGAAAGCATTCCAGGAGAGCTGCCTGGAATGCCACAATTCGTTAAGTCGTTGCCTTCAGGGTTCGTAGACGGTACGGATTATGCGGGCGAAGGCGAATGGAACTATCGCATCGTGTTTCCGGATGTGGTATCGGCAAATCGCTGCTCGCCACGAGTGGTCAGCAGCGGTATATTGGCGGATCTGCAGGGCTCTCCCAGACTACTAAAGTAGCAGATTTATGAAGATGCTCCAAAAATACATCAGGCAAGGATGGCATGTTTAGCTTGAATTCTTTTCCGCTGGGCACCCGCTTTGCCCGATTCGCTTCAGCGGCTGCTGCAGGAGTTGTCACGGCGCAATTGTCTGCGAACTGGCTGACGCTTTGCGGAAATTCCCCCGCGTCACTTATGGCGTTTGCCCTTGGGCTGGCGACCGGGCTGCTCGTAGCTGGCTGGGCAATCGATTTTCTGCCGCTTTACAATCTGGTGGGGCGACGAAAAAGAACCCCCGCCATATGCCTGGCGATCCTGGTAATCTTTCTGTGCTCGGTGACACCGGAAATTCTTACCAGCACTCTGCTGGCGGGTACGGAAACATCCGGAAGTGCTACGGGATTCAACGCCTTCAAAGCGATGTTGTTTCCTGCACTTTCGGTGGCAATGATCGTGGCCTGTTCCAGTCTCTACTTTCAGTCCATTGCCTCCACTGAAGATTCGATCTGGGTGCAGTCGTTCCTGTTTGGCAGTGTGGGTGTGCTGGCTCTGCTGCTTCACAGTTTCGTGGAATGGCCTCTGGCGGCCACATCGTCTGCCGCCATCATCGTCTCTTTGATCGCCTGTCGCCTGTTCAAGCCGCTGTCTTTCCTTGCAGGCGTTGATGAAAGTATATCTGCCGGACCGCCACAGAAGCCACTGCCTGAAATTCTGATGCATTTTGGGGCTACCGGGATTCTGCTTGTTGGCATCATCGAGGGTCTTTCACGTTTGTTTCCGGTCAGCCTTCCAGTTCTTGTCGCAGCGATTGGAATCACTGCCGCTGGCGTCCTTGGATTATCGTCCGGCACCAGTGTTCGCGTTTTCCGCACCGCGGGTCTGAATACCATATCGTTACTGATTCTGGCACTCTTTCCAGTCTTGTTTGCCGTCCTTGGAGAGATGAATCTCTGGGGCAATACCAACGTGGGTTCTTCTTCTGTTGTGATTGCGCTGCGAGCCCTGCAGCTGGCCACTCTGCTGATCGCGGCAGTGCTGCCCGCAGTTCTGTCGGTGCGGGAAGACCGCCGCCGAATGGTCGGTCAGCTGGCACTGTTGGCCGTCATTCCGGGAATTCTCCTGGGGCTGGTTTTGATTGGACAGGGGTTCTCGCCGGTTGTGTTGCTGGCTGTTGGGATCTTGTGCCAGGCGATCGCGACGATCCTTGATTTCCGAGCTACAAGTTCTGATCGAATTGTCCCCGTTAAAGTGAGATCATTGGCTATTCCGCGTGGCGCTTCCATGGGGCTGCTGCTGATCCCTGTGATCGCACTGTGTGGAAATCTCGATTCGACCCGGATTTCGTCGCTCATCTTTTCACCTCGCACTGCAGCGGCGATTGAACGCGGTGTGGATAAAGACCTGATTGCGGAATCTGACGCCAATCGGCTTCTTGTAACCTGCTCTGGTGCGTCGGGCGAACTGTCTGTCTGGCGCCGCGCGGGGAATGTGGTGGAGTTCCAGCGGAACGGCATTTCGCTGGGTCGCGTCAGTACGGATATCAAGCAATCTCCTCAGCCGGCGGAAGAAGTTCTGCCCGGCATCCTTGCGATGGCCAATCATGAAAAGCCAGGCCGCGTTCTCATTCTGGGCGATGATACGGGCGCCTGTCTTCGGTCGTGCAGTCATTTTCCCGTTCAGGAAATTGTGGCTATTCGATCGGACATGCGGCTGACGAGTCTGGTGACGCGTTTTACCTGGAGCACCGATGAATTTCCTGCGGACAAAGATAGCCGAGTCCGAATTTTGCACGCTCCTCAAACCATGGCATTGAGAGACCGCGGCCTGAAAAGCTTTGATGTGATCGTGGCCTCGTCGGAATCTCCTGCGTCGCTCGGTGGCGCCTCGGAGTTTACCAGCGAATATTACTTTGCTGTCAAATCCCGCATGTTACCGGCCGCTGTTTTTTGTCAGCGATTTCGGCAGCAGGGCCTGGGGCCTGAGGCTCTCAGAGTCACCCTTGTCTCGATGTCACGAATCTTCCTGCATGTGGGCATGGTGCAGATCGTGCCGGGTGAAATTGCTCTGATTGCCACCGACAATTCCAAAGGTCTGGTCGACCACGACATCCTTGCTCGCCTTCAGCGAGATCATGTGCGTCGCGAGATTGCGTCGACGGGCTGGGACTGGTCTCAGATTGCCGTACTTCCGTTGATTGATGCAGGAGACCCGATTGGCATTTTCAGCAAGGCACAGCTGCCGAAGTCTGTAACCATCGCGAATGGTGGTTTTATCATGCAGCTGCCGTTTGAACTGGCGCGAGTCGGGCTGAAGTCTGAAGAAACTCGTCTGGCATTTGGGGCTCATCAGATTCAGCTGGTGCAGGCAATTCCGCACAACAAAGATCACGACGAAGTGCAGCGACGCCTGACGGCTCTGGCCCAGCAAACAGAAATTCTGGCCGGCATGCCCGATCAGCCGTGGACGTATCGCAAGTCTCTGCGAATGGAAATGCAACGCAGTCCGCGTCCGCCTTTGGAAGTTGTTCAGAACGGTGAGATCGTTAAGAGTCTCCATCCACTGGATTTGTTCAGTCGAGACTATTTCCAGACCCTCGGCAGTGCTCTGAAATCGATCTCCAGCTCCAGCTCGGTGGCATTGGCGGCGATCGGCGGGCTGGAACGGTTTACAGAAAACCCGGAACCACTGCTGAGCTATTTTGCCCACTATGAAATCGTCCGTCTCCATGAACTCGCACAGCATCCGTCACCGGCGGATGAACTGCGTCATCGCCTGCATATTGTGTTCTTCAGTTCGCCTTCGGATGCGTCCGTGCGACCGGTGATTTCCGCTCTGGATCAGCTTGTCAATCAGCCCGCTTTGATTGAGGACCCGGCGGAACGATACGATATGCTGAACTCTCTGCTGCAGAAGCTGATTGAACGCTGGGAAGCCAGAACCGCCTGGGAGCCTCGGTCTGCTCTTCGCGTTCAGAATGACGTGGATCAGTCTGTTCGGATCGCCAATCTCGCGCTCGATCAGATGGAGACCAATGCGAGTGCTGCTACGGTCAGGACTGCGGATTTTCTGCGTCGACGCAGATACATCAATGCGGCTCTGATCTCACCGCTGCGGAATTACCGGGACCAGGTGCTGGCTCATCGACAGAAGACAGAAATCCCGGCCGAGCCGGATTCCGAAGATCCCAACGATATGCCGCTGCTCCTGAATTCCGACCAGTCCCTGCACAGCAATTGAACAACAATAATGCGAAGGAAAGCATCGAGCGGAAAATAAGTGTGAACATGGTTGACGGATATGGATTCCCGTTCAGCAGCATTCGAAATGCTGTTTCCCCTCCCGGTGCCGGAAAAGCGAAGGCCATGCGAATGATCGCCTCAATCAAGTGTGCTCGTTGTGTTGTCTTTCTCGCCGCGGTCATGGGACTTTCCCCTTCGGGACTGGCTCAGCAGCCGTCTGGCACAATAGCGTCGGCGAAACCCAGCCGGGCCGATCAGGAAGACAAACCGGTCGCACGAACGCTGGACCTTGACGTTCTGATTCAGCCCCAACCGGTTTATCGAGTGAAAGCGCAGGAGTGGGGCCGGGGACTTCAGGACACAGGCTACACGCCTCAATTTCGCCAGCCGAAACCCGGTGAGGAAACTGGAGTCCGGGATCTGGAAACCGACGGGCGACTGTCGGTCATTGTGGTGTTTGGAATGTCGCCTGACGGTTCAATCCGAATCGGCAATAAAAAATTCACTCTGGCCAACATCAAGGAACTCGAAGCGTTTTTGGACGAACAGGTGGCTTACGGAGCAGGTGGACCGCCCGACAAAAGTCCGCTCTGGGGAATGACTGATGAACAGCTGCTCGAACTGACCAGACTTCTCGCCGAACCAGTCCATGGGGCGGTAGAGATTCAGTCGCCTTTGATCACGGTGGAATCGCTCGGTCTTCCGCCAAACGTTCGACTGACCTTCGCCGATGCGGCTCGTGAAAAATCGCTTGCAGGCCGTCCGAGCTTTGCACCGGAAACGATCGACCTGGATGGGTACAGCAAAGGGACGGCGGTCGCGATTGTCCTGGCGCAGTACGGTCTGGGATTTCGCCCGCGCCGAATCGCCGCCAACAGTTATGAGATCGAAATTGATGGCGGGGATGAATCCGACAATCTTTGGCCAGCGGGCTGGAAGACTCAGGAAACCACCGCAGTGACATTGCCCGTGTATCTGAAGTCGATTCCAGTGGACGTCGAAGATGCAGAAGTCAGCCAGCTGCTCCAGGTGGTTTCAGATCGTCTGAAGATCCCTGTCTACCGTTCTTCGTTTGCTCTTACTTCGGCAGGCCGGGATCTGGACACGCTGACCTACACGCGGAAGAACGACAAAGTTTCCCCGTCACGGCTGCTCACATCGATCGGCGACAAGCTGCAGCTGGGGTTTGATGTGCGAGTCGATGAAGGCGGCAAGCTGTTTCTGTGGGCCACCACCAGTGAAGAATCGATGGCCTTTCGAACTCGGTTTGCTCATGTGAAACAAAAGTAGCAAAGGCTGTTCGTGATTCTCCACCGGCGGTTATGTCCGGCGGTGAAGTCCGGTGGCAGGTCCGGATGAGGGGCGGGCGATTGGGAAATCAGATCAGAATCCGAGCCCACCGGAGACTCATACAATCGGGGACTCCTGCGTACCATGCCACCAGCACAGTGCGATCATCGATCTGACAGACGGCCGGATGACCGAAACTCCACTTGCCCATGTCCTCCCAGTACTGCGCAAAGTCGATGTTCTCTTTTCCCTGGCTGATCGCTGCGGATTCCTGATGAACATGGACGATGCATTTAAGCTCCGTGGGCCACGATTCTCCGCGATCCATGGAACACCATAAAGTCATCGTGCCCGGACAATCGCGGTCGACCACAAAGGCCAGCAATCGCCCATCAGAAAGCCACAACGGCGCAGCAATCTGCCCGGGCAATGCCGTGTCCTGAATGGCGGCCAGCTTCAACGAATCGCCGGCAGAAGATTTTGCCAGCTGGCCATGCCGCATATGGACGGTCAGGTCCCGTTTGTTGGCCAGATCGTGAGTCCAGAACAGCGCCGTCCACTCCCCGGGCTGCAATCCCACGCACAAACGCTGGTCCCAATAATAGATAGTATGCTGCGGATGTTGAGCCACCTGCAGCGGTTCAGAGAACGACTCGCCGCCGTCATGTGACACCATCATCCAGGCGGCATGTCGACCGGGCGCCGGGTCATCAAATTCCTTGAAGCTTTCAAACAGCACGGCCAGAGTTCCATCGGCCCATCGCAGGCAGGGACCCGTCAACGCGCAGCCCTTCAGGTTGCCTGTGGATAAAATTTGCCAATCGCTCCAGGTTTCTCCCTGATCGGACGACACACTCAGCAGCTGTTGCGACTTCAGAATGCCCTCCGTCACTGGATCGAACAGCGGTCGATCCGGATCGCTTCGATCAAACCAGGTGGCGACGAGAAGCAAACGACCGGGCGACGCTTCGATCATCTCAGCGGAAGCGAGCTCGCCCGGCACGCCGTTCAGATGCGTCTCAAAGGCGGCAGGCAACCGCTGCCAGGAGCGTCCCTGATCAAGGGAACGGCAAAGCCCGATCGTGCTGGTCGCAGCATGTTTTCGAGGCCCGATCTGAAATCCGCAAAGCAGGACGCCCGATCGAAGTCGGCACAGCGACGTGAAAAATGCGATCCGCTCGGCCGGCGGCAGAACGGAAGTCTCAAGCACGAATCCGCGTGATTCAATCGCCAACATCAGTAAGCCCCGTACAGTCTGTTCGTAACTCTGGAGATCCCGAAAACAGAACCGAGACGGTTAAAACAACCGTCTCGGTTCTGTCAAAGCCGCATTAAACGTAAGGCTGCTTGAGACGGAATTCCGGATGTGCCTGCATCCATTTTTCGATGCGGTCCGTGCGAGACAGCGCGACCGGGATGAAGGCGAGCGCCAGTTCGAGGCGGTCGTTTGGCTCCGCACAGCTGAACCGCAGGAAACCGCCGCCGGCGGCACCGAAACATTCTCCACCCAGACAGGCCACGCCAAACTTGTCGTCTGCGGCTTCCAGGAAATACAGAGCCAGTCCATGGCTGGTGATTCCCAGACGATTACAGACCGGCTTAACACTTGGAAAGACGTAGAAAGTTGCTGTCGGATCGAGTGACGAAAATCCTTCGATCTTATTCAGCCCGTTGGTCAGCAGTACTACCTTTTCGCGAAACTTGAGCATCGTTTCGTCGCGTTCTCGCGAATCCTGATCCAGAGCCGCGCGACCAGCCAGCTGAACAATCGGCGGCGTACAGGACAGCGTCGTATTAATCATCTTACCGATGGCATCAATGATCTCACGTGACGACGCACAGAATCCAAGTCGCCAGCCGCTCATGGAATACGACTTGCTGAACGTGTACGCTGCAACGCACTGTTCCAGCATGCCAGGCTGAGCCAGCAGGGAATGATGCTGTCCCTTCCAGATCATATGACAGTACGGTTCATCGCTGAACACGGCGACGTTGCGCCCGCGAACCAGATCGGCGATGTCACGCAGATCCTGCTCGGTGGTAATTCCGCCTGTTGGGTTATGCGGTGAATTCAAAAAGATGGCTCGCGGAGAAATATCCGTATTCAGGAAGTCTTCGATATCCGAAACCTGCGGACGAAACTCGGTCTCCTGCCTGAGCGGCGTCAGAACGGCACGAGCCCCACGTCGCTGAATGTTGGGGACGTAAGTTGGAAAGTGAGGACTGAAGACGAGACAGCCATCTCCGGGGTTCAAAAAGGCTTCACAGAAGAACTGTTCAAAGACCTTGGCCCCAGGTCCAACGGCGATATTTTCGGACTCCACTGGAATCGAAAATTCGCGATTCAAAAAACGAGCGGCTGAATCCCGGAACTCGGGAATTCCAGGCGACGGACAATAGTGCGACTGATTGTCATGAATCGCCTGCAGCCCCGACTGAATCGCTGATGCGGTGCTGTTGAACGGACTGTCACCGATTTCAAGTTCAACAACATCCTTGCCGGCCGCTTTCAGTTTTTTAGCCGCAGCCAGAACTGTGAAGGCTGTTTCCACGTTCAACGATTTTGCAAATTCGCTCAGCAGAGCCGCCATGATGTCAGGTCCCGAAATATTGTGGTCAGAAAAAGTGGAGATACAAAATCGCTTTGTCGCCGCATCGACGATCGCAATGCGGACGCTGCGGCTGTCGGTGACGATCATGCACCCAGTCAGCGAAGCGTTACGATATCGCATTCACCGCCACCGCGAAACCGTTGTCATCCTGCACATCAAAGGGGTCAGGGTGCGCCGGGATAAAACGGGTTTGGAATAGAGAATGCAAGTATCTTACGAAGAAAGTCTAGCCAACGACTTCGGCCTTCAGCGGAGGGGTCGGACGGGTAAACGGTATGTCTTGAGCATTCGTGCGAAGGGAAACGCAGGCCAGCCATTGAGCTCCCGGTCTTTTGCTTGCGGTGTTCTACTGGAACAAGGGGCACCACTTCCGTGTGCCGATCTTGTCCTGAGTAGTCTTGCTGAACTGTCACCGATGCTTCGGACTCTGAGCCGAATCGAGCATCAATTGATGTGGCACGGCAATCACGACTGAGAGCGGAATTTCCGCGATCGTTTGACCTGACGGAGGAGCCGCATGAGGCAATTCCTCAAGTACGGATCTGTGCGGGGGGCGGCAGGCAACAGCCGTCTCTACCGCGATAACCGTTTACTTAATATTTTCGATAAACGGTTCCTGACACCGTTTGTCCCGTCCACGACTGGCCTTCTTTTTTCCTGAACCCTGAACCCTGAACCCTGAACCCTGAACC
>Ga0105051_10008070_pt1 | contig 10772 bp, 8 predicted proteins | sample FRY02_FD_78383 | JGI IMG/M metagenome (GOLD analysis project Ga0105051, IMG submission 78383) | Freshwater microbial communities from Lake Fryxell liftoff mats and glacier meltwater in Antarctica - FRY-02 (megahit assembly) | ecosystem: Environmental > Aquatic > Freshwater > Ice > Glacier...
AACGACACACTTTATAAGACTTTATTAAAAATAAGAAGAGAACCTTTTCAAGAAGAGATAATAATATTAGATCTTTCTACTTCTGATGAATGGATAGTTTTGAATTCTAATTCAGACGAAAAGATTTAATTAAATCATTATTCAATGAATCAATGATTTAAAAAGATTTTTTTTACAGGTAAAATGACTACACTTCAAAAGGTATACGATATTAGTCCAGTCCAACAATTGATAGATTTAAACGGTGAAAGCGTAAATTTTGAAATAAATGTAAAAGTTTCATCTTTTGATAAAGAAAATAAACCGAACAAGTTTCAGGTATGTATCGTAGATCAAACTACTCTTGACAGCAATGAACTAGAGTTTAAAGAAGTTAACAATGGAACTATGAATATTTCATTGACTCAAGACAAAAATATTTATCAAAACTACTTTTTAGCATTAAAAGCTTCAACACCTTGTAAATGTGTTATAGAAATACAAAAGACTGAATTACCTGTTATGGAAATTCCTCCTCCTCAGCCTCCTGCTACTCATGTAAGAAAATCTGAAGGATTTTTATTTTCTACACGATTCTGGATGTTAATGATTGTAATTGTTGTTGTAGGAGTGGTGGGATATTATTTTTACAAAGGAAGTAATAGTTCTAAAATAGTTTCCAACGATGTAAAAATAGATTTGAGATCTCCGAGAATTAGACCGTTTGAAAATTTCAAAATTGCTCCCAGACCTGAGATTCGAGCCAAATCTCACGAGGCTTCGTCTCGTAAATCATCGTCCCATGCATCAGCCTCTTCGTCTTCTTCCGCATCTTCTGTTTCCTCAAAAGGAAATGAAATTACAAATCGTCTAAAAAGATTAAATCTTCAATAAATGGATGATTTTGACATCTTTAATTTTGATATTGAAGTTGTTCCAATTCCAATTTCAATAATTAGAAAGAATAACGGGTCTATATACTATTTAGAATTATCGGGTTACGATGTAAATAGTATAGAAATTGATATAAACGATAGGATTATGACTATTATTGCCAATAAACCTCAACCGTTTGACGACGAAAATGTAATTGTAAATAGTATTCAATACGGAGAATATAAATCTAGTTTCACGATACGAGAAGATATTACATCTAGGGATCAAATAAAAGAATCTTATAAAGATGGAGTGTTGAAGATTGAATTAAATACCGATTAATTTTATACGTTTTGTATAAAATTAAATACCACGTTTTTCATCTTCATTCTTTATGTCTCAATCAAATCATCGTAACCTGCTAGAAGCATTGCTATCGTGTATCCATGCCCGAAAGGATGCGTTGTATCGTTTAACAAAAACTTGCAAATCTCTCTGTCAAAAGGTAAACTGTGATTTTTTACAAGATTGTATGGCCAGATATGTTTAAAAGACGGACCATCCACTTCATTAATTTGCAATTTCTCTCCTTTTTCAATCGTACGTTTCAAAGAAATAAAGAATGGGTCAGTTTTTGTTAAATCTTTATATAATTTACAGTAAATCTTTTTACGAGCTTGAATATAATCTAGATATTCTATATCTCCGTTAGCATGCTTAACAATAGAACATTTTACATGTCCTCTACCGTAATAACTATTTGGATATCTAACAGCATAAGCATTTTTAAATCCATCGTTTCTCCATTTCCAATATGCTTCTGTAGGTTCTCGGTTCTTTTCATCCCAATGGATTTCTGAATCTCGTTTCCAAATTACAGTATTCCATCCTATAGTTTCGCAAACATTGTGAGTAACTGGATATAATTTAGAAAATTGCCATACATTTTCCAAAATTTTTCCATCGTCTTTAAGAACATATGGAGAAAGAGGATCTTTTACATGAATTTTAACGTCTGTAAATCCATCTGTGTTGTACGAATTATAACTATTTGATTTAAGCAGTTTACCAACTCTTAACATTTAATAAATCAAATAATAAAAAATTATTTCAATTTTAAAAATACAAAAACCACCATTTTCGTTTAGGAGTCATATGGTCAGAACCGTATCGGAAATCTAAAACCGAATGGATATTATTTGGCAATGATACTGGTAAAAGAATACCTTTGATTAATAATTCGCGCTGTTGAAGAGGGAAAACAAGATGTGAAGGAATTGGTTCGCTGTCAGGTATAACTAATCGATCTCCCATAGTCTTGGATATATAAATATCTACATGAGTCCATCGTCCAATTATTCTATACGCATTCCAATGCAATAATCCAGTCGTAGTATATTTTTTAGAGAGATGAGTTAATGCTTCCCTGATTCTTTCATGATTAATTGGTGTATTAGTTACGCAAATATCTACATCGTTATCTCCGATAATTGGTTTACCGTTTCTAACCAATCCTAACAGAGTTCCAAAATCTACCCAGTATTCTACACCGTAATAATTAAACGCTTCAATCGTATCAATAAACATCGTTCTATTTGCTCTGAATAGAGAAATTAAATATACAATTCTAAGAACGATAAAAACCAGAAGAATTATAATAAATATCATCATTTATTATAATAATTAAAATTTTTCTAAATTGGTCTCTCCATTATTTGTAACCCAGGATTAACTTTATTATGATTATCATCTTGTTCTCTAAGTTTTGCTAATTGAGCTGCTTTACTCATTATATCGTTTCCAGAACTTGCACTTTTTACTTTTCCAGGTTGTTTCTTTATATGAGCAGAAATAGGAACTTCTCGATTATCATCCTTATTATCAAACATTTCTTCTATTTCCTCTCCGTATTCATAATTACCTTTGTCTTTTCTAATAGATGGTTTCGTAGGAGCTGTTTGATATCTATCGGACATGTCCATTTCAAGTTTGGTAGAATTCGGAGGATTGTCAGTTTCAAGTTTAGGATTGTCAATTTCTTCTATAGAAGTTTGAGCTACATGAGGTTCTCTTTCTGTATGTACTTCGCGAATCTCGCGAGGATCTCGAGCTGGAGCAGAAACTACAGGCGGAGGTGGTTGAACTTCTTTCATAATAATTTTAGGAGGGTGTATTTTGGATAGAATTTCAAAAATCCAATTATAAGCATTTTCTTCTTCGTATTTTTCAACTACTCCATTACTGTAAATTCTAAGAATACATGGCACTTTTTTTATGTTAAACTGTTTGTTTGTTATTATTCTTTTACGAACAGTTTCCTTATCTATGCAAAGAAAACTCGGATTAACTGTCTGAGCAAATTCTGGAGTAATTAAGCTCATTAATCTCTGTGAAATGGTAGAATATTTACTATATAGTATTATAACCTGTTCGTTCATTGCTAATCTTTGCAAAGATTAGCAAGATTTTAAATGGCTTCTGGTAAATTATATACATATATAGTTACTCTATCGATTACTACAATTAATTTTTGATTTTGTATAAACATCTCAGTTACCCTAAAATTTGGATCTTCTAGTGTAATATATCTTATAATTTGATTAGAAACTGTATTTAATATGAAAATATATCGTTTGGTAAAAAATGCTAGAATAGCTCCAACTCTATTTGTGACAACGCGTACTTTATCTGCAATCTTGTAATTGTTTAATGCGTAAAGTTTATAGATTTTTTCTTCTCCTTGACTGGAACGTTCTACTATTCGATCTTTTAGACATATAAGCAATGAATTATTTTTATAATCAGATTTTACATAATTGATTGTCATCAATTGTTCTGCTTCTATTTGACGCCCGTATCTTATAGACGGTAGATTTGCAATTGTGAAATTAATTAATTCAAACGTCTTTGAATCGTTTAAAAGTATAATTAAATATTTATTTAGAAATAGTTCCAATTGTGCGATATTTTCAACTATTCTTATCACTTTTACATTGTTTGTACGTATATCAACTTTGGTGATATTGCTATCAACAACGAAAAATATATATTGATCGTCGTCTGAAATTAACAAGAATTTTGTTGAAACGGGAGAATCAGTTTCTAATAAAATTCTTATAGTATTATTAACATTGTCCCATATATAAATAGTATTGTTACGAATTACTACCATTTTATTTGATTGATTCATTCTTTTTCCTATAATTTTATCTTCATCTGATCGACCTCTTACAGGGTTGTCGTAAAGTATACTGTTATAAAACACTTTGGATTGTATTCTTAGTTGAGTATTTGTAATATAAATATTACCGAAAAAATCTGATAATACAAGTCTTTCATCGCTATAAGGAACACATGACGTAATTTCTTGTTTTACTTTTTCAGGAAGCGGCATATGCTTTTGTTCTATATAAAACGTTTGCAAATGACCAATTCGATCAATTACATAAAATAAATCATCAGAGATATAGAGAAGAGGAAAATAACTTATAGGTACTAAATTATTATCATTATCTCGATATATATTTTTAAACGTGCCGTTTAATTCAGACGTTTCAAGATTCCAAATCTGTACAACGTATTCTCCTACTAAAATAACTTTTTTATTATTCAAAGTTACTCCTATTCTATTCCATATATTATTAGTTTCTCTAGGAGTATATATAATCGATTGAATTTTGCCAGACGTATCCCATATATAAATATTTTCAAGACTACAACCAATCACTAAAGAACCGTCAAGTGTAAATATACCGTCATAAAATCTTTCGTATTGATGTTTAAATTCTAATATCATATTTATCGATTCCAATGATAAACTGTATAAAAAGATTTTCCCACTATTAAATTTTTTACGACTTGCAAAGATTACCATTATATTAGATATGGGGGATACGGTAAGATTTTCGATCTCAAAGTTTTCTGGTAATATAGTTTTCTTATAAACGATATTCGTTACTATATCTTTAACCACAATTGTAGAATCTCCTTCAACCATAACACATATATTATCAACTCCTTTCATAATATATATAATATGGTCAGGTCGGTAAAAAGATATCATTTGATTTGTTTCATATTTCCATTCGAGTATTCCAGCTCCCGATGATATAAATACTCTATGTTTCATACATAAAATATCAAAAACTTCTAGTTGATTAGGCAATTCATAATCGTAGACTTCAGCGTCCCCTTTTATAAGAGTTATTGTAGTATTTTTATCACTATCAACTGTGGCACTCGCGTGATAGAAATTTCCATTTTCAGTATACATACATCTTACAGATGGTTTAATTACATTGAGAAACATTGGAGAATTCGTAATACGAGTTTTATTTGCGTATTGCTGTAACCAATTGTTCATGGTAATTAGCTCCGGAGGATTTTCTATGTTGCTACGAATTAATTGATTTAATTTTTTCTCTTCTTCGATTCCCTGTAAAAAAACTCTTAGAGGAAATTCAATTATATTATATATAGTAGATGGCCTATCCATTTCTATAAACTCATAATTTCCTATTCTTGCCTGAAATTCTTTATAAAGTATAAATACAGTACTTTTCATTGGTATATTAAATTTCTTTATCCAAATATGAGTATGAGGAAACTTGAAAATATCTATATTTAATCTTCCGTAATTTATATTGGGAGGACAATCTTCAGCAGAAATCCATACTCCTACTTTGGACGATTCCATTAATTTTACCAATTCAGTTTCGTTTAAACAATAAGATATATTTATTTCTGAATTTGCGTCAAATATAATAAATACGTATATATTTTCTTTAGATTCCGAATACGGTATTGAATATAAATCGTCTGTATTTTTACAGATAACATCTGCCTTGTTTATTAAATTTTGGCTTTCGTCATCTATTTCCATTTTATTATTATTTTTATTTTAATGTATCTTCTAGATAATAAATGAATAAAATACAATATAATGATGACTATCTAAGATACTCTGGTTATCAGGATATTAATCCTTGTATTCAGGAACTTTTTGATCAAAAAACAATTACTAAAATATCAAGAAAAGTAACACAGCTATTAATGGGAGTACATCCTGAAAATCTACCTATTATTGTTCCTGATCATATTATTGGAAGCGTTGTATCCAATATCTATACTAATTTTAAACCGTCTACAGGAGATATATACGCAATGTACAATATACCGGGGAAGGATAATCAATCTATAGTTGGCAGCGTTGTAGATCAGGCGATTGAAACAATTGTTTCGGATGTGCGAAACAATATGGAAACTGCTCAAAACAATGCTAAATTGACCATTTGGACTACTGTATACGGAGATTTTAATGAACACGGTTTAAGACAACATCCACCTATCAAGATACAAAATAGAAGAAGCAATCCAATGGAGTTTAACATGAATTATTAATTCAATTCATCCAATTCGTATATATACATTAGAGTTCCGTCATGACTGCAAAATTTATCATCGTTAATCTTTTTCACGCTAATATAGTTTGTATTAGAATTAATTCGTTGCAATATTATATTATTTATATTAGAAATATCATAAATAATCATATCTATGTTGGAGATAATAAGTTTATTTCCTACTATTTCTAAATTTGTATGTATATCTGGTTTAAACCGTATTGTAGACAATGGATATGTTACAGGAGGATTATCACTGTTTAGGTAATAAAAGATTAAACGATTAGCAAATACTGTTATAAATATGTTTTCCATGTAAAAAATGGAGGATAATAGTGATCTTCGTATATTTAATTCGGTAATTAAATTGTTTGTATCCATATTGTATATATAAATTTTGTCATGTATTTTCGCATACTTTGTTTCTTGTTGAGAAATTATATATGAACATCTTGGATATCGATCAGACCAAAGTCTGTCAGAACCAATTATATAGCAACTTATAACATCGGTACGCGGATTGATAACTAAACATTTACGTCCTCCTTGTACAGCTATATATAGATTTTCATAAATTATATCAGGGTTGCGTACATTTTGCGGTGTATTAGGTTTCCACAGGTACACATTATTTTTTTGATACATAATTCCCGCAGTGGTATATGTTATTGTATTAGTTCCTCCAGCAATATTTAATCTATTATCGTTACTACTATTTGCAATTAAATCTGATGTATAATAATTTGCATTGAGAATATTTGTGTCGAGAATATCGATATTTATAACAAATATCATATTATCCAATGCGATAGCAACCTTATTATCGTGGAAAGAAACATCGTTTATCAACCCGTTATCTTTTCTTATGGATATAGAAGGTTCTAACTGTGATATAAAATTAATATTATAAATAAACAACTCTTCCATTTCTGTTAAAACTAAAATATTGTTATTTGTAATAGATATTTCTCCCTCACGCGCTGAAAAACTATAAAAGAGGGCAGGTCTTTCTGTATCAAAGATATTTATTTTAAACATATTATCTACAACCATATAGTATGGAAAGTTATTAAACTCTTGCATACTCACAATATTTGCATCTACTATATCTCGAACAATTTGTAAATTACTATCAAATATAGCATATCTTGAATTATTATAAACAACTAGTTTATCTCCTAAGAAATTAATAAAAGAAATATCTGGAATAGCATCATTGTTTAAAGTTTCAACTATTTCATTATTTGTGATAATCTTTACACGATTACCATTTACTAATAATCCAATTTTATCATCTTTGTATATTATTCTTTCAATTGAAATTACGTCATATAATTCTAACATGTTTTCTACGCTATCAGTTACAATATTAAACACTATTACCTTGTTTCCTGCAGCAATTAAAATATTATTATTTTTATGATGCGTTATAATAGATCCAACGGGTTGATTTTCATGAAGAGCTGTAAGAGCATTAGTGGATACGTTCCAACGTCTTAATCTGTACTGATTATCAAGAATAGCAACATAATCATTACTTATTGGTACAATGAAGATTGCTGGATCATTATCAAACTCAACCTCTCTTAATAAAGTAAAAGTATCTGTATTGTAAAGAGTTAGAACATTATTTCTCATATAAACAATACGATTTGTATTTGGTATACTTCCCACTTTATTAACGTCAGAAATAGCAGTAGTTGGTTGTTCAATATCGGCTGGAATAAAATCATCATCTTCATCATCTTCGTCTGGAATAAAGTTGGCATAATCATCATCTTCTTTATGTTCATTATGAACATTTGAATTTTCCTCTCGTAAATAGTTTTCAATAAACTCTTGTTTTGATAAGAGAACATTTCCCTGTTCTATCAGCTCTGCTTCAACTTCTCTTCTTAATTGAGAAAGATTTAAAATATCATTATCAATACACAATTCAAATCGTTCTTTATTTATTGGATATACTTTATATACCGTATAATCTGCCCCTCCATGCATTCTATTTATACCGAATTGTGTACCTAATTCTGATACAAAAGCTTTATAGAGATAAAAAATTGATGTTTCATCAGGAATAGGAAATTTCTTTACCCATACATCAATGTATGGAATTTTAAATACATACACATTTCGTCTATATCCATCAATCCATACACCAACATTTGAACCATCCATTATTCTTACCAAGTCTGATTTAGTTACACAAAAAGATTTTTCTCCGTATTGTGTAACAAAAATATATAAAGCCTCGACTGTTTCAGATAATAATTCAACAGCTGTAAGATCGGTATTTGGATCGCAGATTATATCTGCTTTTTGTACCAGGGTATCCATTTATTTATTTATTTATTTAAAATAAATAAATTAGATTCAAATTAGTTGTAAATCGTAAAATTTTATTGAATTATGTTGATTAAAGCCAACAAATATATTATCATCAATCTTTTCTATCTCAAGATTTGTATCGAATATTCTACCGTGTAAAACTATGTGGTTTAAATCAGAGATATTATAAATTATTGCACCAATAGTATAAGCGATGACAAGTTTACTTCCAACTACCTTCATATTTATATCAAAGTTTGTTATATTACCGCCCGAAGATAAAGCAAATTCTGTATGCCTGTCTGTACTGCACGTAATAAATATTAAATAATTTTCATACGGGTATATAAATATATCTCTGTCATAAAAGATCCCTTTGCTTGCAAAATGTCCGTCTTCAACATATATTTGTCTCATTAATCGATTTGTATCCATATTATGTATATGTCCTATAGTATTATCAAATCTTATATATTTTGTTTCGTCCGGAGAAATGACATAGTAAATATTAAAATAATTAGATCGCCACAGTTCATTACCTCTTTGAATATTTAAGCATGTAACTGTTCCAGTACTTGTAGTAAAAATTAAACATTTAGTTCCTCCTGGTACAATCATAAAAAAATCACAATTTTGATGAAGTTGTCTTGCAGCATGTCCTGGGTTACACAAGTACAATGTTGTACCAGACCGATAAATAATTCCTCTCGCTGAATATACTATTTTAGAATCGATATTATTATTGATACGGGTTGTGGGAGGTCGAGGTGCATCTTCTATCCTATTTATAACCATCATGGTCTCTAATCTTATAGATTTTAAATTACTAGGAGGAGGCATTTGACTTAAAAGTCCAAACTTGCCATTGTCATAACAAAACGATGAACTATCTAGTATCATATTATAAGGAAGTAATACGTTTGCTAGCTGGGGGTTATAAATATATAAAATGTTATTTAGTGTCAGCACCGCAAACATATTATTAAGGAGAAGTATCTTGCCTCTATTCACTGTAAATTCTTGAAATGAAAAATTAGGATTAATATTATTAAAGATTCGTAAATATAATGTGTTATTAACATCGTTCGTAGATTCAATATAATATGGAATATTTGAAAATTCATTTATACTTTGCAAAATGGTATTCATCTGCCCATTAAGTACAAAATTGTTATCGTAAAAGAAAACAATGTTATCTGCAATGACAACGATATTGGTTGCAATAAACCTAATATCAAGAATTATTCCGTTTGAATGCTGAAGATCTCCTAGAATATCTTCTCCTATACCGTTTAATGTATTAATTGTCTCGAAATCAATGATAAGTTTTGCACGATTGCCATCTACTAATAATCCAATTTTATTGTTTTTATAAATGATTTTATTAATTGATAAAACATCTTCCAGTTCCAACGTTCTTACTATTTCATCGCTTACAATATTATACTCCATAATCTTGTTTTCTGAAGCAATTAATATATTATTATTTTCATAATATGCTATGATAGTTCCAATGGGTCTAAAGTTATACAAAATAGTAATAGTATTATAGTTTACATTCCAACGTTGTAATTTATTCTCGTCATCAAGAATAGCAACATAATCATTACTTACTGGGACTAAAAATTTTGAAATACGATTATATCTTATTTCCTTTATTCTATGTTCTGTCACAGCATTAAAAATAATCAACCATTGTTCTCCAGATTCATAAACAATATTATTACTATTTAAAAAGGTTCCTACTGTTCTGACGGAGTCAATAATATGAGTTGGTTCAGTTGTATTGTCGTGTTCATTTTCTTCAAGTATTTCATCGTTTATCCCTCTCTCCATACGATGAGCCATTTCTTCACGTGCAAGCTGTTGTTCAAACTGTCGTATCTCCTCGTTCATCTCTCTCTGTTCTCTTAATTCATTGTGAATTTGTATGTTATTTTCACTTTCTGGATCGTTCATATATTTTCTAATAAATTCCTCCTTTGAAAGAAAAACTTCACCACTTTCTACTAATTCGTTGGTAACTTCTCTTCTCAATTCTGATAAATCTAAAACATTATCAATGATATAAGATTCAAATCGTTCTTTATTTATTGGATATACTTTATATACCGTATAATCTGCCCCTCCATGCATTCTATTTATACCGAATTGTGTACCTAATTCTGATACAAAAGCTTTATAGAGATA
>Ga0105051_10008080_pt1 | contig 10766 bp, 7 predicted proteins | sample FRY02_FD_78383 | JGI IMG/M metagenome (GOLD analysis project Ga0105051, IMG submission 78383) | Freshwater microbial communities from Lake Fryxell liftoff mats and glacier meltwater in Antarctica - FRY-02 (megahit assembly) | ecosystem: Environmental > Aquatic > Freshwater > Ice > Glacier...
GGGGGGCGCTAGACCCCAGAGAGCCCGGATTCTGCCTCGTGCGAACCTCTAAAACTGGATTGGACAAAAATCAGAGGCAAACGCCCCACTTTTTTTTTGAGTAGAGGTTTGAACCTAGTGTTCTGCAACAATGACGTGTTGCCATCATACACTCCCCCGCTGCGCAGCTACAAAGTCGCCGAGGGGGGCATGGCTTCGATGACATGCTCCAGACTGAGCGTGACGCTCGCAAACATGGTACACATTGACTTTTCCTGCCAATTCGCATCGCAGCGAACCACGCTGTACTTGCACACGGCCAGCAGTGCCGTACACTCTCCGTGTCCAGTGATTTCTGTGTGTTTCCAACTGTTAGAACCCCGACTGCCGCTGAGAGTGGGCCTGCATTCGACCTCCGTGGAGCCGCCTGTCGCCCTAGCACTGTGTGCGTATTCCCTCAAACAGTTTTTCTGCGGCGTGACCTTCCGCCTCTTCCGGGTCCTAATGCCATCGCCAAATACGCTGCTGCACAGCTCAGGTGGGAAGCTCATGTCTTCACATAAGATCGACAAACTGCATCTCCCGCGCGTCATGTACAATGTGCCGATCGACAACGGCCTGCAGGCATGGCCTGTGTTTCTGCACTGGTACATATCGCCTGAAGACTCGCACCAGAAAAGCCGTGCGCAGAAAATAGTCATGCGCACCGCGTGTGAGAACGCCGAGTTGACATGGTGGCTGCAGGAGGGGGTTCCTGCGAAGCATATTTACGCGCTACTCAGCGTGATGAAGACTCTGTGCGCCAGAGTCTTTCGCTCACACTGCAAGACTACATATTTTCCTGGTTTCTGCAGTATAAACCGGCCCTGAACACGCTACAGGACTGCGCTGTGGACCTCATGATGCGAATCGCCCGGGCGTGCGGCCGGACTAACCCCAACGCCCCATGCGCAGCTGTGAGCGCAAGCCTGCGGTGTTTCGCAAGCCATTTTCAGCAACTCCAGAGGGTGGTTCCCATCACGGGCATGCTCACGTGTCTCTGCGATTTTAGCGACGAGACGCTGGCGTGCTTGTTACTGGAAGTGCTGTGTGACGTAACGATCGACGTCTTCACGGGGGGCCCTTTGGTCAATGAACCCACGGAGCTTTTAGGGACTCCTCTACAGTATCCGCCCCGCGCGATGGGGAACACAGGATTTGATATCAGGAACATGAGTGTTTACCAAATCAGAGACGAGCTCGTAGCTCGGGGATTCAGCATCGATCCTGTGCAGAGCCGAGACTCTGATGTTTTGCGCGCGATGCTCTGCGGCGACATGGTCCGAAACAGGTTTTCAAACGACATCTCCTTATGGGGGGATCTTGGGGATATGAGAAGAGCCGTTCTCATGCCTGTGCCGGGGCTCCCATGTGCCGCTCGTGACGCGCTCCGCGCTTTTATTGTGACGTCCAAGGCCCACCGCACGGCCAGTGCACTCCTCATGCTCAAGGGCAGGTCACATGCAGCGCGCGTACTCGCAACGGGCCATGGATTTTATCACAGTACAGCAAACCTGCTTCGACGGACCCGAGAATGCGTAATTAGCGCCATGGACCAAAGCCATGGACCAAAGGGCGACTGAGTATTGCACTTGCGATACCACCGTCGACCTGTACGTACCCTATATATACTCAAATCGAAGAGCAAGAGCCAAGAACAAAAATGTCCATGGCAAGTCGTTCGTCGCACGAATACGTAAATTCACTGAAACGGCAAGTGGTCATTACAGAGGACGGTGAGGTCTTCACGTGGGGTGATGTGGATCATCTTGGATTCCATGAGTTTCGCACATTGAAAACTCCAAAACTCGTGCCTTTGATCTCGTATGGCCAGAAAAAGAAAGCCATCATGGTATCCTGTGGAGGGTGCCATCAGGCCCTCATTGACGAGGACGCAAGATTGTGGACGTGTGGGAAAGCTCTGCAAGCAGGACACAACGGCAACGACACACCGGAATTCCAGAAACAAGAGTACGACTCTTTGATGGAACCGGTGCGACCGAATGCTCATGGAGTTGCTGCAGTTCCATACCGATTTATAATGGTGTCGTGTGGACTGCGACACACCATGGCCCTGCAAGATTCAGGGGCAGTGTGGACGTGGGGCGCTGGAAATGAAGGACAACTTGGTCTCGGTAACGACAGCGACGTGGATCATTTGTCCATCGTACCGGGTTTGAGCGACAAGGTTATCGTCATGGTCGCTGCGGGGGATCACCACAGCATTGCCCTGGAGCAAAGTGGAAATGTCTGGACATGGGGGGCTAATTTCATGTCTCAACTCGGACTCGGTGACTACAACAAGCGGCAGAGCCCAGAGTGCATTCGCAATGCTTTCGACCTTCAAGACCCCCCCGAAATGATTGCAGGGGGGGGGGGGCACTCCGCTGCTATTTCCAGGCAGGGGGTTTTGTGGATGTGGGGCAACGGAATGAGTGGGCAGCTGGGACTGGCACAAAGTGAAGAGTACCACGGGTCTCTTTTTTTGGTCAGTGTGCCGACAGTCGTTGAAATCCCAAAGTGTCCGGAAAGGGGCAGAGGAGATCAGACACTCACAGTCAGCTGCGGTACTGCACACACACTCGTCGTCAAAAGGAATGGGTCTTTGTGGGGATGCGGGTCCAACCAATTTGGTGAAATCGTTCCGAAGATGCCCGGCGGGCCCAACTTAGAGGATCTCCGTAAAGTTAGCTTTTTCACACGCCTCCCCTCTCCCTTCCAAGAGTGTAAGTTCGTGTCGCTGTGCGCCACCTTCAAAGGTTCCAGTGCAGTTGACAGTGAAGGCAAACTATGGTCCTGGGGTCACGGAAACGAGAAATGTACGTATGTCATGTCTGCAAATACTAACTATGGACGTTCGGGGGACATTTTTTATGAAAGTGATGTCAAAATACGCTTTGTAAACAATGAGCGCATCGGATGCTGTCAGGATATTCGGCATGACCTGCAGATGGCGTTTTGTTCGGCGGTGTCAAAGAGAAACGCCCCCGACATTCCTGGCAACACACTCTCAAAAAACCTTTACAATACGGCGTCGAATCAAGATATTATGCGAGAAATAATCGGGAAAACCTGCCGGTAGCCGAGCGGTTTCACCGGAGAGACGCTCAAGCACCGTCCGGGACTCATGCGCTTGATGGGTGCATCTCAGGTAAACACAGGCACTTTTAGCATGTAAAACCCTCACAGGAATGCAGCACCATTTGTATTATAATAAAATATACAATGCCAATAGGATGTTCAAGTGTATTTAACCATGAACCATTTTACTTAGAGCGTCAAACTATACAGTGCATGCTCACATGTCTCTGTGAATTAAGCGACGAGACGATGGCGTGTTTGTTATCTAAAGTGCTGTGTGACGTGACGATTGACGTGTTCATAAGGTCGTATGCAGCACGCAGCCTGTACTCACAACGGGCCATGGATTTTATCACCGTGCTGTAAACCTGTTTCGACGGACACGAGAGTTCGTAATTAGCTCAAGCACCGAGGTGTGCACATGCATTCACTGCTGTTATGGACTAGGGGACGACTGAGTATCGTGTCCGCAATACCGCCATAGACCCGTATCTACACTATATACACAACCCTCAAAGAGCAGGACCAAGCGCAGGAATGTCCATGGCAAGTCGTTCGGTGGGAAGACAGAAATTGATGAAACGGCACGTGGTCATTACAGAGGACGGCAAGGTTTTCACGTGGGGTGACGTGGATCATCTTGGATTCAATGAGATTCAAACACTGGAACATCCACAACACGTGCCTTTGACCTGGTTTGACGATGAACATAAAGCCATTATGGTATCCTGTGGAGAGTACCATCAAGCCCTCATCGACGAGGACGGAATGTTGTGGACGTGCGGGAAAGCTCTGCAAGCAGGACACAATGGCGAAGAAACACCGGAATTCAAAAGACAAGCGTATGATCATTTGACAGAAACGGTACAAGCGAATGTCTATGGAGTTGTTGGAGAATTAAAAGTTCTGCACCGATTCACAATGGTGTCATGCGGACTGCGACACTCGATGGCCCTGCAAGATTCAGGGGCAGTGTGGACGTGGGGCGCTGGAAATGAAGGACAACTTGGTCTCGGTAACGACGAAGGCGTGGATTATGTGTCCATCGTACCGGGTTTGAGCGGCAAGGTTATCGTCATGGTCGCTGCGGGGGATCGCCACAGCATTGCCCTGGAGCAAAGTGGAAACGTCTGGACATGGGGGGCTAATTTCATGTCTCAACTCGGACTCGGCGACCAGGACACGCGGCAGAGCCCAGAATGCATTCGCGATGTATTCGACCCTCAAGACCCCCCCGAAATGATTTCATGGGGAGGGGGACACTCCGCTGCTATTTCCGCAAAGGGGGTTTTGTGGATGTGGGGCAACGGAATGAGTGGGCAGCTGGGACTGGCACAAAATGAAGAGCATTGCTGGTCTCTTTTCATTGTCAGTGTGCCGACAGTCATTGAAATCCCAAAGTGTCCGGAAGGGGGGAGAGGTAATGAGATACTCACAGTCAGCTGTGGTACTGCACACACACTCATCGTCAAGAGGAATGGGTCTTTGTGGGGATGCGGGTCCAACCAATACGGTGAAATTGCTCCCAAGATGAACGGCGGACCAAACTGTGACGATCTCCGCAAAGTAATATTTTTCACACGTCTCCCCTCTCCCTTCAATGAGTGCAAGTTCGTGTCGCTGTGCGCCACCTACAAAGGTTCCAGTGCAGTTGACAGGGAAGGCAAATTATGGTCCTGGGGCTACGGACTAGAGGAATCTCATGTCAAGGCATATGCTCTGTCTGAAAATCCTTACAATCCACGGTCGCGGGACATTTGTTACTAGAGTATTGTCAACGTACGTTTTATAAACAACAAGCGCATCGGGTTCTGTCAGGACATTCCGCACGACATGCAGATGGCGTTTTGTTCGGCGATATCCAAGAAGAACGCCCCAGACTCTTCTGACAGCACACTCTCGAAAGCCCTCTACACCGCAGCGTCGAAACAAGACATTATGCGCGACATCATCGGGCTCACCTGCCAGTGGCCAAGCGGGCTCACCGGAGAGACGCTTAAGCGGCGTCCGGGACTCATGCGCTTGATGGGTGCATCTCAGGTAAACGCAGGCACTCTTAGCAGAGACAATCCTCGCAGGAGTGCAGTACAATTTGTATTATAAATAAAATATACAATGCCAATAGTGGCTTCGAGCGTATTTAACCTTGAACCATTTTTACCTAGATCGTCCAACTGTCGAGCGTCTAGCTATAGAGTGTGTTAAGCCTGAAGTGATACGACAAAGCCGTTGAATCGCCGAAGTCCCTCGCATGATTTTTAAAATTGAGGGTAGAGCTCACACAAGCCCCAAGTGTATAAGCCGCCCTCCTGTGTCACGTAGGCGGAGAGATTAAGATAAGTCGTAATGGCACCGTGTGTCGGTCCTGGATTCGTATGTTGCTCGTTTTGTCATTTTACTTTATATCTGCGGGTTTATATTCGTGGTTTTATATTCGTGGTTTTATATTCGTGGTTTTATATTCGTGGGTTTATAGTGGGTTTGTATTCGTGGTTTTATATTCGTGGGTTTATATTCGTGGTTTATATTAGTGGGTTTATATTAGTGGGTTTATATAACGGGTTTATATCACTGGTTTGTAATTTTATAATTACACTTTCTCTAATTTTATTGATAATATGTGAATCGTTTATTTAGTAATTGTAACGGCTGAATATTTACATGTGCGCGTGCATTTCTGCGGTTCCATTTCTGCGGTTCCATGTCTGTGGGTGTAAATATTTGTGAGTACCATATACACGTATGAACTCCGCATAGCCACCTCCACGGGCATGGCTAGTGTAATCCCTAAAACCTCGTTCATCGCATAGGAGATGACATCAATCTTGAGGGCAGTCGTATTGGCAAAGGCCGACGATCAGGACGAACTTCTGAAGCCGGAGTATCTGGGAGACGTGTATCTTGAGTCATACTCATTCCCTTTTCAAGGCGTCCCAGACGAGCCTGAGAAGCGACAGATCACTATATTCTGCTCGGACAATTCTACGACCCTGCTTGCCGACGGGACGTCTGTGAAACTGGCCAAGAACGTCAAAATGAACAAGCTTCTCACAAAGATTTGCACCGACGACAATTGCCGACACAACCATTTTTTTGCGGCGTTGAGGGATGGTCTTCGCGGAAAGTTTTTTGTGTGCTTCACCGATCCAGACGACGGTGGGGTCTGGTGTGCAGACATGCCCACTTCCACTTCCAAAGGCTCACGCGAGGTGATTGTGAGCGGCATTCTCAGGGCAGAGGCAACACGTTTGGCCGCCGATGCATTTTTGTATGAGATCACGCGCATCACGACAGATATGCAAGATGTGGGGAGCGTTGGCCACGTCCATGTGAGTGCTTGCATCAAGTCTGGGTTGAAGAAGGAAAAGTTGACCTTACGTGACTGGTTGCGCATGAAACCGCTGACAGAGGGGCATGTTTTTTTGTCCAAGTATATTGCTGGCCTTGACGGGCGCATCGTCAGTGAGGATGGTATTGGGGAGCCCACCGAACGTGAGCTTGTGGAATTTTACGACGCTGCGACCGGCATCATTCGCGGGTGCTGAAACAGCTGCGTAATTTTCTGCGTCGCAGAGTATTTTAACAGTGTAATAAATATGATATTAGAATTGGATTCCTTGATCCGGTGATTTATCCAAATACTACTTCATCGCGTTCAGTTGCATGTTTGAGAGTATATAAATACTTTAATACTTGTAAGAGAGGCATAACTTCTTATGAGAGGGAATTTCGTCTGTCTGCGAGGAATTGTTCGCGCTTTGGTGTGTGTGTTTTGCTGTTTTATTTTATTTACAGGACCTGCGCAGGCTGCTTTCAGCGTGATAGACACCACAGCATGCCGCGATGTTCGCACGGTACTTAAATTTCAACCATCTGCGCACGTGGGGGGTGATATTCTATTTGAAAATAACATATCATACGCAACTAATACGAGTCAGCCCCTGTTATTTTTCAACGGCGCATTAGAGGTTGACGATTTTCCAAACATTACAAAAATATTATCCGACATGTTTCAGAAATATAGATCAGCACAAATAGATGATGGCAAAAGTATAATTTTCACCATGAGTGCTGAAATCGACTGCGATCACGCCAGTGAGACATATGCCGAAAATACCCCAGAAATTCCAATAGATGATGAGCAACCCACGTATATGAGGAGATTGGCTGAGTATGGTGCGGGGGGGGGTGGTACAAGTGGTACAATGGAGACGGCTGTCGAGGGCACGACAGAGCCGGCCGTCGAGGGCACTCCGGAGCCAGCCGTCGAGGGCACTCCGGAGCCGGCCGTCGAGGGTACTCCGGAGCCGGGCGTCGAGGTTACTGCGGAGCCAGCCGTCGAAGGCACTACGGAGTCAGTCGTAGGGGACACTCCGGAGCTGGCCGTCGAGGTTACTGCGGAGCCAGCCGTCGAAGGCACTACGGAGTCAGTCGTTGGGGACACTCCGGAGCCGGCCGTCGAGGTTACTGCGGAGCCAGCCGTCGAGGGCACTACGGAGTCAGTCGTTGGGGACACTCCGGAGCCGCCCGTCGAGGGAACTCCAGCTGCGACGGATGGCACAGATGACACGAGATACGAGGATGTCATGCCAGTCACAAATCTAGAACAAATCCAACTTCAGATCATCGTGGGCACTCCGCAGCCGGCCATCGAAAGCAACCCGCAACCGGCCGTCGGGAGCACTCCGCCTGGAACTGAGGACACTGATTATCCAGCTGTGATAGATGGCGCGGGAGGTTTCGACGTTGCGAATGTCACAGATGACATGGGATACACAGGTGCTATGGCAGTCACAGGTCTATCTGCTCTCAGACTTCATGCTATAGAGACAGATTTCCGGTTGGGAAACTTTGATGACAACTTCGTTGATCGTACCAATTCAGGCATAGAGCTTCTCGAATGCGTATTCTATCGAGAACATGACAAGAAGTATATAGCGTGTGTTGCCGTGTTGAAGTATAATACTTGCATCTATTACACGCCGAATGGAATGATGTCTACAGACGGGTTGCGCCGATGGCAAACTAATTTTATTGCCTTGATATTGGGACATGGATCCGTACACCTACATTTGGATTCTGCAGGAGATTCAGGGGACAACGGGCACGAACAACACTGCATCCCCACCAATAACAACGAAATTGTAAAGGGATTCGATTTTTCAAAATGCTTAGAAACGGATATTTTCGAGTGCATCGGGAGTGTGGAAATGTGCTCGTCCAAGCATTTGGACATGATGTTCAAGCACCATACAGAGCAATATGATTTTCAAATTTCAGCAAATCCCAACAATGTGCAACGTGAGATGCGTTCCATGATTGTCAGTATCACTAAACACCCGACCCGTTCGAACCGGTATTTCGTGACACGGAAAGTTGTAGAAATTGCGGGCAAGATCCTGACACCGATTGCGCTAGGGAGGGGAGACGTGACGGATGATCAGCTTGCTTACCTTCTGGGCACAAATGTACGGCAGTGTCCCGTAGGCCTCGTGCATGGCGTTTTTATGGTCGCACAGCAGTCATATTTTTCCCAGTTTGCGTGTGCCCCCTGTACCATGAACCACTACTACGCCGAAGAGAATTCCGCTGGGACTAAGACCCCGTCTAGTATCACGGCGGATGAAACATTATTCCTCGACTGGGACGACGATGGATTCCGTGTCGCTTTGCTCAAGAACCGGAACATGTTATCTGGACAGCCTTCGTGAGATTCCCCGGACCTCCGTTTCCGCACACAAGCCGTGGCGTCGGGCAGCAACGTGCACATTCACATTGGCCCCGGCTTGCAGTACCGGGCTGCACGGGGGAGTGCAATGGAATCTGTAAGCACAGAAGACGGGTCGATTATCCACATCAAGATGAAGGAAATAGGTGCGCTGGACGCCCTCGACGACGACGCGCCTATCTTTATCGATGTTGTTCGGGTATCGCAGACACATACACTCAGTCCGAGCATCAGCGACGCAAACGTGTCGGTGGTAACCGCGCCGCGCGGTCACTTTGTAATAAACTGGCCGAGTCCGGATCACCCTGTCAGCATCTCAGATAAAGGGGAATTAGCGGGTTCCGTACTGCCTTTCCATGTGCACGTGAACAATGAGACTCAGCAAACCTCCTTCACAGTGCCGTCGTATTACCGTAGAGGGGTATTTTTATCGTTTATGCAGGACGAATGGACACGGATCCACATCACAGAGCGACCTTATCTAGAGCATGCGAATATGAAGACTGAGTTCAACGTGACAATCGGTGCGGGAGAGGGCATATATGTTGTTCGCAATCAGACAATTTATCTGTTGTGGCTCTCTGGAGATTCCCCCGTGCGTTTGAGTACACAGCATTTTTCGGACTCGAAAGACCTTGAATACGAAGAGGACCATGTACTAAATCGAACCGTTTTTACGATTCCTCCTAATTTTTCTAATCAGCTATTTTATCAATTCGTAACTATAAATGACAACGGCGCGTCGACTGTGACTCAAGAAATATATGTAGTACGAGAATTGGCCGAAATCGCGCCTGCAGCGATTCTTCCCATGCGCCATGCGGTGAAGCAGGTGTGCACTCAGTGCCCTACGGGCTCATTTTCGGGCCGGTTCGGCGCGAGGGATAAGTCGGTGTGTCGGCCTATGCCGTGGGCCCGGAAAGCTCTTTCCACTTCCGCGAGGGAGACTATTGTTAATACAGTGGGGGGCTTCCTGATACAAAATATGGAGTATGAAAATAACGTTCTCGAGGTTGTTCTGGCGGCCGACGAGGCGTCCGTGCGTAGCCGACAGCAGGAAATCGAACAGAATATGGGAGACATGATAGGCATTGATAAAAACGGCACAACACAGATCCGCATCACTCGTATCTTCGCGCTCACAGCAGCCACGGCGCAGCGGCGACGTTTGCTGCAAAACGCTGGTGCTGTGCCAGGGCAGCAGGTACAGGTGACCTTTGAGCTCAGCGATCGAGTGATTGCGTCAAATGAAACTGCCACCCCCCTCCTCGCGAAATCAAACAACACCGCGGTTGGGTTGATTGTGCTTTATATTGTACTGGCAGTCGCTGCAATCTCAACAGTGTCTGTAGTCGTCTGGTATTATGGATGCAGACGCAGTGCCCCTCGCTATTACCCAGCGTACGCCACGCCGCCATACCAAACATTTGCCCCGAATGGTCAAGTTCCGTACGGTGCTCCGTGGAATTCAAATCCATACGCCTATCCACAGGGGGCGTATCCCACATACTGAGTCGTCTAAGATGCTTGTTTTCCGAGGCATTAATAAACATCACATTAAAGACACATCACGACAACAACCCTCAAACAGATTCGCAATCATTGTCTGTTTGGTCTCATCACACAGGACGTCCCATATGACACGCTGCGCTCGTGGAACTCAAACACATATGTCTGCTGAGTATATTATCGCTTGGCGACAATCAATGGACCAGTAATGTATGGACCGCCTGCTATCCACTTCGCAAGACCTGAAGCAAAAGAATCGCGACAAAATTGCCAATGCCTTTAGTGCTTCCATGGCGGACACTCGGGTGAGAGAAGAACGGCACTCGGTACAGGCGAAACGCCAAATGTATACCGAAACTACACTGCAAATTATGTTTTATTGTCCAGCGGTTGCCCCCCCCCCCCCCCCCTCCCCCCCCCCCCCCCCCCC
>Ga0105051_10008082_pt1 | contig 10764 bp, 9 predicted proteins | sample FRY02_FD_78383 | JGI IMG/M metagenome (GOLD analysis project Ga0105051, IMG submission 78383) | Freshwater microbial communities from Lake Fryxell liftoff mats and glacier meltwater in Antarctica - FRY-02 (megahit assembly) | ecosystem: Environmental > Aquatic > Freshwater > Ice > Glacier...
CATTGCCCTGCGCTCCTCCAGTTCGTGCTCGATCGCCTCCCGACGGTTGTGGATTGAGTGGGCGGTTCCCTCATCATCCACCATCGCGTAGTAGATTTTCACAAGTGTTTGCTCTGTCATAATTCTCAGGGATAGGTGGCTTCGGCGAATCACCTTGCCACGACAGGGGGGAAAGTCTTCGCGGAAATTCAGGACCCGGCGGTATTCATGGAAAATGGCTTCCTGTTGGGTAGACCCTTCTCCTCGATACAACTCGTGCGGACGATTAGCTTTCAAACTGCCCGGGCCAAAGGATAGTTCACCGTAGACCATGTCCTCTTTTTCATCGACATCCAGCGAAAATCGTTCCCTCCCGGACCTCACCCGTTTCCTCTTCGCGCAAGAGGATGTCTTCGACACGGCGCTCGCGGAGCTCCGCCGCGGGCGAAAGGAAAGCCATTGGATTTGGTTTATCTTCCCGCAGCTCGCCGGGCTGGGCCACAGCGCCATGGCGCGGCGTTATGCGATCCGGGATCTGAATGAGGCCCGCGCGTATCTGGAGGACCCGGTTCTCGGTCTGCGGCTTCTCGACTGCTGCCAAGCCCTGCTCTCGTTGCAGGGAAAGACCGCATCGCAGATTTTTGGCGATCCCGACGATCTCAAGCTGCGCTCGGCCATGACCATCTTTGCTTTGGTGTCAGAGCCCGGCTCGACGTTCGACGAAGTTCTGGCAAAGTATTTTGGCGGAATTCGGGCTGCCCGCACTCTGGAATTGCTGGGGCTACCCGAATGAAGGGGGGGACTCCTTCTCATGCCGATGGTTTCACCGCTCCTGTTTTGCACAATTTAACGCCGTCTTAAACGTCACCCCATTAAACCTTCGCCTCGAACCGATCATGAGACACCTTAGCGGAACCTGCAGATGCGGGCGCCGATTCCATTTTCCCCACAACGCAAAAAGGGGGGACACATGGACCTGCTACCAATGTGGGGCGACTTCGATGCTCAGTGACCATGGCAAGCCCCTGGAAATGTGGCGGTCCAACCCGGCACCGGTATCCCGGAAAGCGCCACCGTCTTCTCCCGCAAGAGCGCGCGTGGCCCGTCCTTCTACAGTGCCACCGTGGGCGGCTACTCCTGTCAAAAAGTCCCGCGGAAGCGGATGCCTTATTATCGGTGCTCTGCTTGGTCTTTTTCTTGGCACGTGCTTCCTGGCGGCATCCACATTCCTTTTCTCTCCGACGAAGTAGAGGCCATGCGGGCAACATGGCGCGTGGTCACATTGGCCCAACACCGCAGGCCGCGTCGCCCTCGAGCGCCCTTACTTCCTCAGATTGATGGCGTATTCGGCGTTTACGAAGGCGATGACCTCTTCGAGGAAGTGGAGGGGAAGATTCTTACTCGAATCGCGGGAGGAGTGAATTGTCTTACTCCCTGCATCGTAAAGTCTCCGAAACTTGTCCCGGCGGGGTCCACCCGATCCGAGAATGGTATCAGCCCTTTCGTAAGGGGGATACGCCTTGTAGAAATCCTGGAGGGAATCAGGCTCCGGGAACCTCCCGATTCGAACTCCGATATCCGTGATGGCAAACTCCAGGATCATGCGCCCCAGAGCCATCACGGCGTTGCCTTGCCCCACTGCAAAGCAGATGCGCGCTTCCTCCAGCAACTCGCGAATTCTCTCAGGAATTTCCGCTGCTGCAACGACCGAGGAAGTCCGGATATAGTTCAGATACTGGTCGGCGGGATCGCCCAGCTTATAGATGAAATTCCATGCGGCACCATCGTGCAGCTCATTGGGATCCCTGGCTTCGTGATCCTCATCCTGAAGCGTGCGCAAGGCCTCTTTGACGTTCTGTTCCATGAAAGCCTCGACCAATCGTCGGGTGCTATCATCTGAAATCTTGTCTACGACGCCCCTTCCACGCAGGAGTGATGGAAGGCGGTGAACAAGTTCGTAGAATTGCGCCCTCGAACTCACCAGTTCTTCGGATTCATTGCCCTCCGAATTTTTCGCTTCGTTCTCAAGTTCAATGAGACGATTTTTCAGCCCGGTCAATCGTTCGATCTCGGATTCAAGGCTGGCAACGTTGTTTGGGGGCTCTTCGTTCTGCATGGCTCAGATTACGTGCCGTCCGCTCCATTACAAACATGCAGTCCGCATTGAACATGACTGCGCGATCATGCTGACACGGTCAGCCTTCACGGATAAAAGTGACTTCACAGCCTTTCGTGAGCCGGTCTTCCTGGCTCAATCCGGTGAGTGAGAGCGTGCTGAGGTCGGACTTTTGAAAGATGTCGAGGCCCCGGTCGAAGGCTATCTTCCACCCGGTGTCCGTCACGATGTTTCGCGCGTGGAAGTTCGGATTATTGTCGTATTCGAAGGTGAACGCGACCCGGCTGCCTTCACAGTTCTCCTGCACCTGGGTGAGGTTTTCATCCTGCTTTTCACAGTAATCGATGTCCGATTGAGTGACGAGATGGACCTTCACTTCCTCCCCTTCAGGAGCCATCGAGTTGACCAACTGGATCAGTTCGAGACAGTTTCGGATCTGCCAGAACTGACGCACGTAAGGATCGCGTATCGTAATCTCGGTGGCCCCCTTCAGATAGGGGCCGAAGAGGAGTCGGTAGGAATAGCCCTTCACATTCTCGGGGACGACACGATGGCCGGGATGGGGCGCAGCTTCATCTGGCACTGAAGACACTCGCGGGTCTGCTTCGTCTTCGGCAGCTCCGACCGGATGCCCGGATTCGAGATCCTCCTCCGCCTGATCTGCTCCAGCGGCGGCGTTGCCGAGTCCTCCGAAGAGAGAGGGATATTGGATCTCCTCGGGGCATTTCACGATCTCTTCAGCGCCGTCACGACTCTCGATGATAAAGTCCTTCCGCTCGAAGGTATCGTCGATTCGGAGAATGTTGTCTTTGACCCGCTTCCGGCACTCCATCGCGAAATGAAGCAGCTCGTGGACCTCCTCTTCCGTCGCCTCCTGGTGGGGATAGATCACCTTCATGAGCCCGGCGAAAGTCTTTTGCACTCCGGTGCGATCGCGGGTCGTGATATCGGAGTTGATGTCGAAATATTGCTCATACGCATCCGAGAAATCGAGGGTTCTCAGATGGCGCAGGATCTCCGCGAGATAGTCGACGATGAGGCCATAGCCCCGGGTGAACATCTCATTCTGGATCGGGCTGACCTCCCAGCCCGGCAGATACGCATGGATGCGGTCGAGGAAGGCGGAGTCGATGTATTTGTCGGGGAGCTGATCGAAGAGGTGTGAATGCTTCAGCATGTAGGCGATCGACTTCTTCGTATTGCCCATGAAGACCATTGACGCCTCTGCCCCGATCGATTCGATCCCACGGGAGAAGGTCTTGTTCGCCATGTAGTTCTTCATGATGTCGACCAGGTTCTTATCGACACGCTTGTCCTTTCCGGCGAACTCATCGAAGCAGATGCAGTCCCAGTGACCGACGAGGCCGACCTTACCGCCACCAGAGTTGCTGACAAAGAGCTTTGCCGCCGTGACCTCACCGCCCGAGAGGAGGATCCCGTGCGGGGAAAACTCCGAGTAAATGTGTGACTTACCCGTGCCCTTCGGTCCGAGTTCGATCATGTTGTAATTCCGCTCACAGAACGGGATGAGGCGCGCCAGTTGCAGCAGCATCCCCCTGCGCGAAAACATTTCGGGATTGAATCCTATCGTCTGCATCAGCAGGCCGATCCATTCGTCCGTCGAAAACTGTCGCCTCGCCTTGAGGAAGTTTTCGAAGTCAAACTTGGAGACCTGGATGGGTTTGAGCGTGTCGATTCCCCAGGGAGAGTTTTTCGGATCTTCCGGCACCTCGTAGAGCACATCCACGATGCTCCAGACACCGCCGACGAGGAGCTTGGGATGCTTCTTGATGTAGTCCGTGTTCAGCGGGACCTTTTTCAGGCCCAGATTCGTGAACCTGGCCTCGTAGAAGCCTCCCGTCTCATTCAGCTCCACCGTCACCTTGTCGATGACCTTGTAACGACCGCGTTGCTCGATGTTCGACTTGATCAGAGGCGCTTCGTTCCGGTGAACGAAATGAGAGGCGAGGATACCTCTGACACGCTCTACGCCCGTCTCGATCGTATCGGGATCGTCGGTGGCGCAGTGCTGCCCCAGCAGGTATTCCAGCACGTATCCAGGAACGACCGCGTTGCCCTTCACTCCGGCCACCAGGTCTTTGCGGACAGCCAGTCCCGCAAAGTGCTCATTGATTCGATCGTCTAGCTCACTCATCTTTTCGGTCAAAATTCATCTATCTCGGATTCGAACGGTTTGGCAAACTTTGCCGTCGCCTTTTCGTAAACCTTCCGGTGACTTGTCTCACCGATTTTTTCCATCAATCGCAGCTCGAGATCCTGATTGTTGAAGTCAGAGACTCGATGGCCCAGGGTCAGCAGTATAATCACCTCCCGGTTACGAGGTTCCGGATCCGTCAGTTCGAATCGGACGGGTTTCTGGTCAGAGAGCAGTTCCCCGTCGGGGCTGAAGATGCCCAGTTCCAGCTCACGGCCCAGCACCTTGTCCGCGTCGGAGACGACCTGCTTCTGAAAGAGCCGTATCGCCACCTGCATCGTCGTGATGCGCGGGGGAAAGCTCTGAATCTCCACGTCCACGAGACGGGTGTCGCTGACCCGTGCCTTATTGATCGAGAGGACCGGGACGATCACCTCTTGTGGCATCGCGCCGCCGTGAACATAGCGTTTGCCCGAGCCTCGGACCTTGAATCGCTGCATTCCCTTTGCGATTCCCACTTCGAAGTCGCCCTCCAGTCCGAGAGCCTCCACAGGAAACACACGAATCGTTGAGTCCGCCTTGAGCCCCCGCCCGGTGACAAAGCGGCGGTGAGGGTTGCCGAGCAGTTTGGCATGGGGAGCATCCGTGCAGTCCGCGTCCTCCACCTTGCTCTGGCGGAAGAGGAACCCGTGATCTGCCGTGACCACGATATTTGAGGCATTGATGTTTGCCGCCTTCTTCACCAGCTTGATGACCGTCGCGATTGCGGAATCACAGGCAGTCGAGAGTTGCGCCTCTGTTTTGAGATCATCCCCGATCTTGTCGATCTCGTTGTGGAAGATGTAGACCACGTCGAACTCCTTCATCATGGGCCGGCCTTCGTTCTTCGTGTGCATGTCGAGGAACTCTTCGGCGCTCAGCACCTTCACTCTCAGCCCGGACTGGCGGTTGAGGATTTTGGTGCGGTTCTCCGAGCCGACGGTCGAGGCACCATCCGCAAAGGCGATATTCGAGTCTTCCGAAATCGCGAGCTGCGTGTTCGGCAGCAGTGCCGCCATCCCGAGTTGGGTGTAGCAGGGGAGAGGCGCGAGACGGCTCTCGATCTCCGCTGAGAACCTGTCTTCCTTGAGGATCAGGTTCCGCAGCTCGACCGCGCACTCGTAGCGGAACCCGTCGGAAATGATGACGAAGAGCTTTTGCTGATTCTCCGCCCCGGGTTTTACCACCTGGGAGAAAAAGTCGCGCGACCGCGATTGCATCGCCGGGGGCCAGGTCGCCTGACTGTCGAGGAGAGACTCCCATCGGGTAGCGAGCGGATTGAGATAGTCGTTGAGGTAGCGGCGCTCCACCTCGTCCGCGATCTCGTCGAGCAGACCCGGTTGTGTTGACTCCCTGCGATACCCGTGGAACTTCCGGTAATGAAAATCGATTCGCCACCAGGCCGAGCGATAGCGGTTGATTCCCTGGTCGAGATTATTCACATTAAAATCGACCGCTTCGACGAGGTCGAGCATCTCGGCTCCATGGTTGAGCGCCTCATAGAGTCCCGCGTATTTGGAAAACCAGAAGGAGCGGGAGCGTTTTTCGATGAGGGCACGACGGGCGTCGGGCTTCCAGCGGCGAGCTTTGACTCCATCGCGGAACCAGGAGACGACGCGTTGCTCGATCAGTTCGTAGGCATCCACTTCGGCATCCACGAGCGCCTGGATATCCTTCTCGGAGACCTGATTGAGGGCGGCGGCGATGTTGAGGTCTGATGCGGTTCGGTTCGAGAGCGACTCGAAGCTCTGGCGGGAACTGTTGCTGTCCTTCCACCGGCTCAGGAAGACGACGGCCTGACTTCGCAGCCCCGACTTCACCGTCGTGCCGAGAGGGGCATTGTGCTGAAAAAGGCCGATCACAAAATCCAGCAGAGAGGGATCCTGTGACTGATAGCCATACTGCGTCTCGACTTCCTTCCAGAAGTCTTCGACCAGATTGGATTCTGCGAACGAGTCGGCTACCGGGTCGAGGAGTTCGGCCCCGGCGAGGCTTTCGCACAGACGCAGCAGGATCGCGTCGAGCGAATGATCCTGTGCCTTCAGGACGATAGCCATCATGCGTCGTCGAATCGATCGATGGGTTTCGTCCTCCTGGATTTTGGACCTCAGCAGTTCCCGGCGTTCCTTGCGCGCGAAGAAAGCGGCGTGTTCGGCGGCCAGGTCGCGATACTCGTGCGGCAGTCCTGTTTCCTGCAAGTGGAGGGAGGCCCGGTCAGCGTGGAACTCTGCATGGGAAAGGAGGATGTCTGCGAGCCAGTTGTCCTCGTGATTGGGCCGCTCGGTCGGCACATAGAGCAGAAACTTTGACTTGGGTTCTTCGAGGAGCACCCGGAATTTCACTCCGATCTCATTGTTCTCGACCCGGACCAACTGCACATCCGCCAATTCCAGTTGCTCCAGATCCCGAGACCATTCCTGCTTACCGTCATACCAGAAGACGACCCGGTGCTTGGCGAAATGGCGATCGAGGCTGCGCTGGATATGCGGAGATGACATGGAGGTTCTGGGACGACGGGAGATAGAAGATAGGGCGGGTAGGAAGGATTAGGCGCGGGCTGGCCTCTTTTTGGCTGGGGCCGGTGTCGCTGGCGCTTTCACCTTGCTCTTTGCTGCCTTTTTACGGGACACCAGCACTTTACCGGCGGGTTGCTTTGCGCCCGAGAGGGGGAATTCTTTCACGAGAACGTTTGCGGGGATACCGAGACCGATATGGAAGGCGCGTATCATCGACAGGCTGAGGCCTCTTTTCCGATTCATCACCTCAGAGACCTTGCTCTTCGCAGGGATGTATTTCACGAGATCCTTCTGGGTCAGGCCCATCTGGTCCATGCGGAACTTGATCGCCTCGATGGGGTCGGGGGCTTCGATGGGATAGTGCTCTCCTTCGTATCGTTCAATCAGGAGAGTCCAGAGATCCAGTTCATCTTCCTCGGGTGAGCCGGGATCCGCATCCATGAGCGTCTCGACGTGATTGAGTGCCGCTTTGTGTTCCGCCTCGTTTTTGATAATCTTTGTCTTCATTTGAGTTCGGGCTTATATCCTTTTCGCATCGACCTTATCGTATTCGGTATGCGTCCCCACGAAGCGGACATACACGATCGCTGTGTTGTAGTGGATCTTTACGATGAGTCGGTAGTCGTTCTTCTTGATGTTAAAAACCACCCGGTTTCCCGGGATGATGTCGGCACTGTGGTATCGCTGGATGATGTCGTTCGGGGTGATCCACGAGGACGCGACTGCTTCCTGATACCAGGCCTTGAGCGGTTGCTCCGCATCCGCATGCCCGGTCCAGAAGTCCCGCAGAGTTGCCAGGGAGATCACTCTCATCGCAGGATAAACAGGATTTGAGATGACCGCAAGATGAATGTTCCCATTTTGGGAACGAGACGGCGGGATTTGAACCCGGAAATTTCTTGCCCCGCTGCCGAATGAGTTGCCTCACTCATCACGAACGGCCCCCCTTGGAAACGACCATGTGAAAAGCCTGCGCACGTGCCAGCCCGGGGATCTCCTTGTTGACCAGTCTCTTGACAGCCTCCATGCCCTGCTTTGTCATTGAATAACGCTGGAAGCACCCGAAGAGCATGATCTCAAAGGCGGCGGAATACATCCAGTTGACATCGATCTTGTAGCCGCAGACTGCGAGTGCCCCCGTTGTTTTGAGGAATTTATTCAGTCGGCTCCCGTGCACATTCATCGTCTGGCACGAGCCGAGATGGATTACCTTCCCTTTACAAGCTCCCGCGAGGCGCTCTTCGAGCCAGTCCAGATCGACGGATGTTTTTGAGTCACCTACCTCAAGAGTTCCGGGTCCGCCGTGGAAGGCGAGGAAGAGGATGGGATAGTCTTTGTGTCGCTTGAGGCACCACTTTTTCAGATAATGCTCGAGTTCGGGGACGGTCCCGACGTCACGCCGGATCGACGGGATCGAGGGATAACCCGAGTGTTCGAGGAGTTGCAGGACCGGCTGGACAGACTTCCGGCTCTTGAGGTCGCCGTCCCAGTCCCCTTCGAGACAGAAGACGCCTTTAGTTTTTGCTCGTGTCATAGGTGGAAACTGGGTAAAGGTGGGGAAGTTTTAAACAAGGTGGATAACAGATGAAAATCGAGCAGACAACGGTGGAAGTAGAGACCCTCGACCTGATTTGTGGTGAGATGGAAGGCTCTTTTAAACGCTTTCTGGAGAAAAAATCCAGATTGTTGTGCAACGGGGATGCGGCGGCTGAAGTGACAGCCTCACCCACGTTTTCCCAGGAAACCGCCTCGGCCGCGTGAGCGCCGCTGATTGCCCGTTCCCTTCGTGTCGGTTGCGGACACAGCGCGTCACTCTCATTCATCTTCCTGCGAGGTTGCGAGGTTCGACCCTGCATTGACGGATCTTTCCCCATCACCCCTCTGCAACTCGTGGAATATCCCCACGAGGTCGGCCGGGATGAGGTCGGGGAGGATGCGGGTTTGCATGTCGAGGGTTGCTCGGTGGAAATCCGATGAAGGAAGCAGGAGCGGAACCTTTACGGAGTCACAGATTGGCTTCAGGACTTCACGGAAGACTTCTTCCATGCAGTGAGGATCGGTTTGGGACCGGTGCCCCCGAAGATCAAAGACCCATTGAGGGAGCTGTGCGGTGAAGCCGCCGAGATAGGACACCTCCACCGGGACGCGGTTCGTGGCGAGATCGGGGAATTGATCTTCGGCCAGTTTGCACACGGCATCGACCAGCGACTGCCGTGCTTCCGTCGTGAGTCCGGGGATCTTCTTGACGTCGGAGTCTGTAATCGGGCAATCAGGAAAGAGATCCGTGATTCCCTCTTTGATGAGGATGGCGGCGATGGTGAGCGGGTCGAGGAGGTAGTTCTCGATGCTGTAGCGGTTCAGGACCTTGATGACCGGCGTCCCTACCCGACCGCCGTTGTCTTTGTCGATGAGGCCGCGGAATCCTCCGAAGGCGCTGAGGAGATCGTTGAGCTTGTTGGCCCAATTATCGACCTGGTCACAGCCTCCACCCTTGCCGGGATCGTCGGTGCGTGAGGCGGAAAGGAAAGTGAGAGGGAGGGAGCCGTTTTGCTGGTCACCTTCGTATCGCTGCACCGCCTGGAGGAGTTTGCCGTAAACTTCCGCATCAAAGGTGGATTCGGTGATGACGACCACGGCGCTGGGTGCTACCGAGATGAAACCCGAGGTCAGGCCGCGAATGGCGTGTGATTTGGAGCATTTTACGATGCCACGGGGATCACGGGTGACTTCGTAGAGACTCTCCTCGGGAGCCATCGCCACGGTGCTGGGGGAGTGGGTGGTGAGGATGATCTTGAGACCGTGCTTTTGCACGAGGATCTCGTCGAGGGTCTGAATGAGCACTCGGGTGAAAGAGGGGTGCAAGGGCGCGTCGATCTCGTCGAGGAGGAGAAGGCTTGGTAGGGCGGCGAGACCAGTCTGTGATTGGTGAAGCAGGAGGGCGATTGAAAGCAGAATCTTCTCACCCGACGAAAGATCTTCAGTCCGAACCTCAAGGCCTGACGCTGGATCGACGAGGCGAAGCGTAAACGACGTATTGAAGCTTCCGGAAGGATGATTGAATTGATACCTGAGCCCGGCCTTTAGCAAAATCTCGTTCGTTATTTCCCACGGCTTCGGGCCAAACTTCTGGATAAACCCTTCATCGGAAAGCCAGAGTTTTTCCTCTCCGTGCACGTTGGCGCGGTACCCATCCACTTTGTTTAGCTCCCAAGCGGCATGATAAGCCGAAAACCACTCGGAAAACTGAAGTTTCAGAAGGTCAGGCGCTTTCAAATAGGGTGGCATCGCGTGCCGGATCTCGTCTTCCGTCAGCTCCATGAAATGACACTCCTTGGTTTTCGCGTCGCGCTCGATCACGGAAATCAAGTCTCCGCAGTCTTCTCTGAGCCGTGCAATAACGCTGGCTACAATTTGAGTGCGGTGAGTCTCGAACCGACTTACTTGAGTAAGGTTATGAAAATCCGATCCTGTGACCTTGCTGATTTTGTTTTTGGAGGCGTGTAAAAGCCATTTGTAATCAGAGAGGAGTGGATCTTCTGAAAAACCGGCGTTTTTAAAGAATCCTACGAGTTCGGCCCTCGCTCCCTTGATCCGTTGAATCGCCACTCCTACGGCTTTCTCCCGATTCTTTGAGAGTGCAGTAGGATCCGCCAACTCCCCAGTAGCAGGGGTTAAATCGTTATAATTGAAGAGCTTGACCTTGGCGTGCTCAACACCCTTAACCGCAACCTTCCTATCCCGAATCGCCTCCAGCAGATGCGTCTTCCCCGAACCGTTGATCCCGGTGAGCACGGTGAAGTCCGGGAGCTCCGTCGCGGGGAGATCCTTGATCGAGAGGTGTTGGCTGCGGAACGATAGATGGATCATCACTTCTCCTTGGCTGCCAGTCCCGGAATGGGAGCGAGGGCTTTTCCGAATTTCAGGTAGTTGGTCTTGACGCCGTCGTCGAGGTCGATGGC
>Ga0105051_10008084_pt1 | contig 10763 bp, 12 predicted proteins | sample FRY02_FD_78383 | JGI IMG/M metagenome (GOLD analysis project Ga0105051, IMG submission 78383) | Freshwater microbial communities from Lake Fryxell liftoff mats and glacier meltwater in Antarctica - FRY-02 (megahit assembly) | ecosystem: Environmental > Aquatic > Freshwater > Ice > Glacier...
ACAATCTGCTCACCAATCTGCGCCCCACTAGTACCCATCCCCGCATTCACAGTAATGTTATACACACTCTTTCCGCCGCCCCCCGCAGACCGTCCGCTAGCAGCCCGGCCCCTACCCGCAAAGGGAACACCCACCGCACCCATTGAAGGCACCGCCATTACCGCACCCATTGAAGGCACCGCCATCATCGCTTCCATAGATGGAAGTGTTACCGAACCCGCCGCCATCATTGCATCCATCGCCTTCTCAACATCTTTCGTCGAGCCCACAATTCCTTCAGCCATTCCCTGCCCGAGGTTTTTACCCATTTCGGCAAACACTGTAGAGGGCGACTTGATACCAAAAAAGTTTTTTATGTCTTTAAGTACCCCACCAAAAAACCCACTCATCTTGTCCCGCAACCAACCCGCCATATCTTTAATCCCCTGCCAAATGCCTTTAATCAGGTCGCTACCGGCAGCAATAATCTCTGGCATTGATTCAATAATCGCCTCCACAACCGCTGCAATAATCTCTGGGATTGCCGCAACAATGGCAGTAATAATTTCCGGCAAAGCCGCAACAAGAGCAATAAACAATTCAAGACCAGCCAAAATAAGCTGCGGCAGAGAACCCAGGACAGCCGATAGTACACCCTCAATAATTTGAGGGATAGCACCAACAATGCCGGTAATAATTTGCGGCAAAGCACCTACAATCGCCAAAAACAAATTCAACCCGGATTCAATTAGCATCGGCACCGAACTATTGATAAAGCCGAGGATGGAAGCTATAAGTTCGGGCAAAGCGCCAATTAACACCGGGATAGACTCTAGTATTCCGTCCATCAACGCGGTCACAATTTTTAGGCCCGCCTCAAGCAGTACGGGCAAAGCATCAATGAGGGCATCAACGGTTGAGAGCAAACCATTGACAAGCTGCGGAATCAGCTCGGGCAAAGCTTGAACAATTCCCTTAGCCAGGGCTAGAACAGTGTCAACACCGGCCTGAATCAACACAGGCAAAAGCTCAAAAAGTGAGTCAACCGTAGAGGTTATGACTTGGGGGATCATGGTCATAAGTTCGGGCAAGGTTTCGGCGATACCACGCAACAACGCATCAGCCAACTGCACTGCTGCGTCAAGAATTGTGGGCACCAAACCAATAATCACCCCACCGATTGACCCAATAAGCGGGCCAACCGCATTTACCATAGCACCAAGCGCTTCCGGCAATGCGTTAGCAATGTTCTCGACAATGGGTACAACGTTTTTTACAACAGCCTCGAACGACGTCACCACATTGTCGGCCAACAGTGCCACGTCAGCGTTCGCGTCACCCAACCCCGCAAGCAGAGAGCTAGATGCTGCCTTCAACATGCCCAGCGAACCCGTTATTGTTTCTGTCGCCTCTTTCGCAAAGTTGCCCGCATATTGGGACGTGTTTTCCAGAAACATTTGCATCGCCATGTCGGCTTTGTCAGCAGCGGAAGCGATCGCAAACGAAAAGTCCGTAATGCCCTTACTTGCCGCGAAAGCCTCAATCGACGTGGCGTTCATAGCCACACCAAGATTGTCCATCATGGAGAAGTTGCCCTTGGCGGCGCCCGCCACCGAATCCATTGCGACGCTCATGTCAATACCCATAACTGAAGCCATGTCAGCCGCCCGCTGCATAGCGTCCTGAGTCATGTTCAGCGAATCAACCTGAGAAATTCCCGAACCCTGAAACAGCGCACCCATCCTGTTTGCGGTCGCCAAATACTCTGACTGAGAAATTCCAAGATTCCTGAACGCGGCAGCACCTGAATCCTGAACCGTTTTCGCAAACTCGCCGAAGACCGCCTCCGAGCCCCCAAGATTCTGCTCAAGTTCCCCAAACGCTTTAACTGAAGCAACAAGCAGGCCCGCCGCCGCCGCACCAGCAGCCACCGCCATAACACCGAAAGCTTTTCCTACCGCGCCCGCGACCTCCCCAGACTTTGCGCCAAAACTTTCCAGCCCCTCCCGCGCCTGCCGCAACCCTTTAGGATCAAAGCTGGAAACAACCGGTAAACTAATAGCCATTAGCGCCCGCCCTTCAATTTACGGCTCACCTTTTGGCCATACTTATCCATGATGCGCAAAGCGATTGCTCGCACATTGCCCTCTTCTTTGTACCACTGCGGGATAACCCACCGCCCACGATCGCCCAAATCATAACCCTTAGTGCGCAACCCCTGGACCATGTTCAGTCCACGCTGGGTCATTCCGCCCTTGTCCTTGCCCTTATTCGCAGTGCCAGCAAGCTCCAGGATGGCAAAAGCGGGCTGCTTGAACTGCACAGAAACAAGCTTCTGCTTTCTGGCACGCCCAGCACGCCCCGCAACGACAATGCTCGGGTTAGGTTTCCGCCACAGGTAAGGGAGCTCCCCGCCGTGCCGTTTCGTAAAACCCGACAAAGGACTCGTCGGCGGAATATTGCCCGCCAACTTTTTCGCAACCGGCTGCAAATCAGATCGGAATTCCTTCTTAAACTCGTTAACAAGACCGGGCTCGATATCCTTCAGCTCCCGGAGAAGGGCCGAATAATCCTGGGGCTTGAGAGTGAAGGCAGCGGGCATGATACCTCTATTCTACTTCCGCCCCCGCTTGCCGTTCTGGGCTTGCGAGCGGGCAATGATATAACGGGCCATGGTCCAGAGCATGCGCGGCTCGAGCTCCATGAGCTCACGCGGGCTGATTCCCGTCTCCACAGAGAGCGCGGCAATTTCCCAGTGAAGGCTAGTCTCGCCCAGCCCCTTTATTTTTTTGAGGACAAACCTTCAGACACAATCGAAACAGACTCAATCCACTTCTCGAAAGTTTCCGTAGTCAAGCCTGTGCGTTTCTGCACATGCCATGCCAAAAAAAACAGGTGAGTAAGCCGAATCTCCTTTTCGAGGCGAGCCACACTCAAATCGAAATGGGACTCGAAAGCAATCAGGTCAGCAGCAATCGCAACACAATCAGCTGTGGAGTCGTCGAGGAACTGAACTTGTAGGTTGATGGGATTCATGGTCTACGAAGTTGCTCTCGTAATGACACCCGAAGCCAGCGGCCAAGAAATCGAAAGCGTAGCCAAATCGCCGACCGAGGATCCCAGCGGAGAATACTGGGTGCACAAAAAAGTCCCGGTATACGAAGGATTCGTGGCAGAAACCGTACCACCCTGTGGGAGCGCTACGACCTCGACGGCAGTCCCCAGCAAAGGAAAGAGGGTCGTGTCCACAGACGAAGCCCCGAAGTCCTGGTGGAAATCAATCGAAATGCTCGCATCCTTCAAGCCCGCGATTCTTTGGACATAAGTATCCCCAAAGGCCGTGACCTCCTGCTCGGCGGCAGTGATGTCGAAAGTGACCGCAGCGATGCTTGAGCTGAAGTCGGTGCCGTCAATCGTGACGTTGTAATCAGTAGCAACAAACTTGGCCACTTTTTTCTCCTTATTAGTCCGCGTAAACAGTAACAGCGAAATCCGCTGTCAAATAGGTTATGTCTCCAATTGTAGCCGATTGGACGTTAGTCATTTCAGTAACCCGAGTGTCAAAAGCATTGCCGTCCAAAGTTTTATCCGCCTCGACCGCAGCCTTCAAAGACCGAGCATCCGTGCTGATCAGCGCGTCAAGATTCCTCTGCGCCGAAGTTGTAGCAATCCGCCCAAAGATAACAGTGATTACAAAGTTGTACTCCGTCAAACCCCGCTGGAAGGCTCGCCCATAAACCACGTTGGCAAGAGTTACCACAGCCGCAGGCATCGCAGGATTGTCCGGAATATCAGCGTAGGTGCGAATACCAGAAATGCTGCCGATGTTGTTAGCGAGCTCCGTGCGGATAGCAGTGATGCTCATGCCAGCAAAAACTTCCGGTAAGGGTCAATGAGCCGTTGAACATCAGGATCTGTGCGGCCGATTCTGACCACTCCAACGTCTGAGAACCCGAGCACCCCGGTCGGGGATTCGTACCGCTTATAGGCGCGGAGTGAAGCGATGATAGTGGCCTGCTTGATTGCGATAGGAATGGAAGCGAAACCAAAGACCCCAGTGACTTCCACCGAAGCCTGCCCAGCATTGATATCCCTCGGCTCATAGACCGGCCACAAGAGGTCCCCCACAGCCCGAATACGAGTGTACGGAGTAGCAATACCGCCAGCGATCCCATTCAAAGGCTCCAGCTGGTAATCAGTCGCGGCCCAGGTTTCATTAAACCCGCCGTCCCCATTCGTGTCAGATTTGATAGTTGTGACAGAAACCAGGTCGTCTGTTTCGAGCCGGTAAATGTCGGTTGGAATATAAACCCGCGTCAGGCTTCCAGCGTTATAGAAAACCCGTTCGCAATAGGCATCGATATCGCGTGAAGCTGACTCGATGGCCACCTCAAACAAACCATCATCAAAATTATCCGTCACCCTAGCCGCCGCTTTGACATCATCGAGCGTCGCGTACCCATTAGAAATAGCCATGAAAACCCTCCGGTTCTATTCTACCTTGTGGGCTCTCACCCGTTACCGACACAAAGAGGAAGCCCCCACCGTGAACCTACAACACGGCGAGGGCTTCCAGCTTGGGAACCGACTGGCTTAGGCCATTGTCAGTTTCTTGATGTGGTTCGCACCGTTGGCGACGCCGGCGGCAACACGGTAAGTGAAGCGGTAGCCGGTGATGTCGTTAGCGAAGTACGCATCGGTGGATACGCTTGTTGCGAGCCCGGTGGTTGCGATCTTCACCGAAGGCCAGTGACCGAAGAACGCGGCCTGGTTTCCGGTGGTAGCTGCATCAACTGCAGGGTTTTCGTAAACGGGGAACCCAAGCAGGGTAGCGCTTGCGTTGCCGGTCACAGAGGAAACAATTGGGTCGAGAATGTATCGACCGTCTGTGTCCTTCAATTTACGAATCAGAGCCATGGTGCTAGGAGCAACCATGAATCCGGTCCCTGGCAAGAGTCGAACCATGCCATCTGGAGAGAAGGCAAGCTCAATCAGCTCGTCAGCGGTGATAGCCGTCGCGGAAGTAGCGGTCACGCCAGCGCCAGCAACAGCCTCAACAGCTGCGTTCACGATGGTGTTCACGCGGGTACCGATAGCAACACCAGCGTTCTCGGCAATAGAGGACTCAATGTCGAATCCGGCATCGCTGATCAGCTCGTTAGCAAGCTTCACAATGAAACCCTGCTTAGCAGGCTGGAGAAGCAAAGAACCGTAGGTGTTCTCCGATTCGTCCATAGCAGCGCCAGCAGCGGTTTCCGTTGCGGTGCTGTAAGCCGTCATCACTGGGACGCGCAAATCTGATCCGGAATCCCTCTGGAAAACTTCGGAAGTTTCCAGGTAAGGACCTACCAGCTTGGCAAGCGCGTAAACCCGGTCAAGGAAGTCCACAGGAACAGTGTTCGCAGAAGGAACAAGCGTTGCACGCTGTTCCATCGTGAAGTCATGTCCACGGATTTCACCCTTAGCCATTGCACGGAAAACATCGGCTGCGCCGCGGGATTCCTCAACGGGAGCGAAACTACGTGAAGCCTCAGCAACTTCAGCAGCACGAACTTCGGACTTGGAAGCAACCTCGATGGAGCGCGAAGCGGAATCAATGTCAGCCTCGATGCGGTCAATTTTGGTCAGCTCGGCCTGGTCTAAACCGCGGCCTTCAGATTCTGCTCCGTCGATGACTTCGCGGATCTGCATGGTCAGGTTTGAGCGGAGCTCTTCCTGACGCTTAACAAACTCAGACATGAAAATGTCTCCTTAATTTGAATGAATATGAATAGCATGATTGCGTTGACGCAAACCATTAACCGGAGCGTTGACGCATACCGGATACCTTCAGTATAAAACGCGCCGTGCGGTGAGCTTCGTGGAGCCGTGGGGAATTGAACCCCAGTCCGACAGACGGCCGCATGCGGGAATCATCTGCCGTCGAAACCGTCCGGCCCCTTATCCAGGATAACAAAAGCGCGTCGTGTTATGTCAGCTTTTTGTGATCCCAAAAAGAAAACCCCCACCGCCAAAAGGGATAAAGCGGTGGGGGAGAACCCGTTTCTAGCGCTTCTCAGAAGCCTTCAGCACTCGGGTTTCTTTAGCCGGCTCAGCATCGAGCGCAACAATCGCACGCGCCCAGTCATCCGCCAAATCCTTTACAGGACCGGAAACAGGATCACCAGCAACACGCAAAATAGTTTTTTTGACATCATCATAAGTAGCCATTACAGTCCCATCAATAAAGCAAGCTTCTTCTTCTTCAAAGCCAGCATCTCCATACTCAAATCGGGCCCAGCGTCCACGGCCTCAGGTTCCGGGGCCAGCTCCGATAAGACCTTCTCGAGCAGCTGCCGATCATCAGAAGTGATATCGTCACCGTTCTCAATCTTCAGCAAAGCATCGGCAAGCGCATCAGCATCAACAGATGCGCGTTGCGCAACACGGTCCAGACCGCGCACAGTAGCCGTCCCCGCCGTTTCAGGATACGCAGGGAAAGCCACCAAGGAAACCTCGTGCAACCTGACAGACTTCAGCATCCGCTCCGTCCCCTCAGCGTTCCAAGAATCCCCGCCCCGAGCAGGCATAGAGAAACCAAACGAAAAAGCTGATACGTCGCCACGCTTGACCAACTCGGCAGCATCACGGCCGTGAGTTGTGTTCGGCAAAAGGCCAGACACCCGGAGCCCCCGCTCATCCTCGGTTAACGTCAAAGTGCCCGCCCTAGTTGAACCGAGCACAGCGCCGGTCTCATGGTTATAAAGGAACTTGATATCGTTACGCGCCCGAAGCGACGCGCGAAAAGCCCCAGGCTGAATCATCTCAGTAAAGCCGCCCAAGTTTTCGCTCCGAGAATTAAAAAGGGCAGCGTACCCTTCCAGGTGCATCCCGTCAGAATCTTCGCGCACCTCAAAAGAATCAACACTCAATATGCGGGTTTCCATTTTGCTCAACGCTTCGCCCTTCGCTCGGCCTTCGTTTTCTTCCTCAATTATACCAACACGCTCCTCCGCATACTTAGACAAACGTTCACGGGCTCTCTCCGACAACACCACACCCCACAACAATGCGCCAGGCACCGAAACAGCGTCACGGACAAACACCCACATAGCACGCGTCACGTTACCGTTCGCAACCGCCGCAACCTCGGGGGAAACATCAACGGCACCCCTAGCAATGGCTCGCACCCACGGCGGTGCCAAAACATCCTGCACCATCACTGCACCTCATAAACGGCATCGGGGTTTTCAGGGTCAATCTGCGCCACCGGTTGCAACTGCGAAGAAGCCAACCCCGTGTGAGCAATTGGGTCCAGGCCGACAGCAGCAAGAGCCTCCGCAGGGTCATAACCTGACAACACAAGAATCTGCGCCATCTTGACCCGCTTCTCGTTCGCAATCAAATCAGCCGCGTCAATGTTCACGTTAGCCAAAGGCACCCGCACCGACTGCGCAGCAGGATCCTGAATATCCGATAGGTCCTCCAGGCGGCGCACATCATTAATGGTTAGGAAGCCGGCCTGCAACCCGGTCGAATATGCGCTCATCCGCGAATTCAGATCAGCTCGAGCCAGCCCGTCCAGGTTAAATTTGATGTAGGAAGTTTCGCCCCCAGGGTAAAGAGCCATCAACGGCGAGAAAGCGTCCTCGAGCTTCTGCACAATCGGGCGCAAAGTGTGCGTGATGAACTGCAACCCATTAGCCTCAACGGAACTGAAAGTTGTTGTCCCTGGAATATTCAAAAGATGCGCCGGGATATTAAAAGCCCGAGCAACATCCTCCACAGCCAAACGCCTAGCATCAATAGCCTGCGAGCTTTCAGGATTCACCTGCGTCGTCTTAAACTTCGCCCCGCCAGAAAGAACACCCGTGCGGTGCCCTCGACGCCAGCCCCGGTGCTTAGAATCAAAACCGTTACGCAGGTTTTCTGCCTGCTCCGCGGTCAGGTTCTGATCGACTTCAATGACACCGGATAGGTTCGTCCCATTTCCAAAAAATGTGGCCGCAAATTTTTCGAGAGCAAGAGCAAGCCCAAAGTTTTCCTTGAGAGCTTCGACACGGGAAACACCGCGCACAGTACCTGGGCGCAAAACATCCGGGATGAAAATAATCTCCTCTTGACCAAGCGTGCGATTCTCACCCTCAACCGCAAAAGATAGGCGTCCCTCCGCGGTGCGCTTCACGGTCACGGTTCGAGGATTCAACACCACCAAGTTAGCGACTTGCCCCTGCCGGTTGCTGAAAACTCGCACAAAAATGTTGCCCTCAAGAAGCAAAGAAACAATGACCGAATTCCAGAAAGCCGTCCTCGGCAAAGCAATGTCAGGCTTCTCAACCCAGGCCGGCTTCGGGCGGAAAGCGCGACGCTGACCATCGATACGGATGTAACAATCCACAGGCAGGGTACTGATCGTGTCAGCGATAAGCGACACCGCCGAGTAAACCGCGTTAACCTGGAAAACAGTCTTAGAATCAATCTGCGTATCCGACAAATTGCCAAACGCCAAATCGTCCCCAGCTTCAAAAACCGTCTGATAGCTGACTGCCCGCTGCTCAAATAACCGATTCAACACCACAGGTTAACTCCCTAACGCAAGGCCGACTAGCAAAAGAAAAACTCCAGCCACAACTAAACCGGCAGGAATCGACAAAAGCAAAGCCCCAGCAGTGACAGCGCACATGCCGGCAATCTGTAAACCCGTAGACATTAAGCCCCTATCCAAAAAACTCCGGCACGACTTCTTCTATCTTACCCGCCGAAGCGCGGTCAAGTGCCAGAATAGCAGCGCAGGCCGCGTCAATTTTTCTCGGGCTGTTCGGGTTTTCCTTTTTGATGTGCGGGCCAGCCGGCGTCATCTTGATTGCGGTATTGCCAATATGCCTAGACAGAAGCGGATTGCCGTCGTGGAGCACGCGCTTCTCGGCCACAGAATCGAAGAACCGAGCGCACGCCTTAATCATGCGCTGTGGCGATTGAGGGAAAGCGACCACAGGGAGCCCCTTGTTTTCGAGCACCTCCATGGACCGCTGCCACCGAAAAGGGTCACAAGCAATCTCGCGCACATTGTGGGTCCGGCAAAACTCCATAATTGTCTGCTCAACTTCGCCAATGTCAACCCGCCAATTATCCGGGTCGTGTTCCAAGTCCTTCTCCCACGCCTTTACAAGGAAAACCTTAATCGGGTCCTCCTGCGAATCAGGGACCACAGCCCCGCAGATAACCGAAGCGTCCCCGTTATAAGAACCATCAAAACCGAGGACAACCTCGTCATTAGGACCCACCTCGAAGTCGCCAGCGCAAGCATCCCACGCGCCAGCCGGCAACCAAGTCTCCACCGAAGAAACCCACTGGTTACAGCGCTTAATACGAAACTCCGCCTCCGGCGTTCGGCGCAGCGCAGACTCAAAATCCGAAGCCGCGCTCAGATCGTCAAACCCAGGATTAGCCTCCCGCCAGGTCTGCTCGAGCCGGTGGTCCCCTTCCGATTCCCACCAAGCCATAAAAAAAGTGTCGTCCTTCTCCTCGCCCGAAGCGATTCGCTTGCCGAAATTGTACAAATTGAACGCGATGCTGTCCTTGCCGGTGCGATCGGAGCGCACGCCAGCGGTGGTGATTGCGATAAGCGTGGCGAGCTTCCCACGGGCACCCATGGCCAGAGAGAATACGTCGAACAATTCACGGTCCGGCTGCGCGTGGAGCTCATCAAAGATAACCGTGGTCGGCGACAGCCCCTCCTTCGTAACAGACTCGGCAGAGAGCACCCGATACACAGAATTAAACGCAGGCAGCTCGATCGCGTCGCGGTACAGCTTCGTGATCGCAGAGAGCTCCGGGGAAGCCTCCACAGTCCGCTTAGCGTCCGCAAAAACAATCCGCGCCTGTTCCTTCTCCGCAGCGACCGAATAAACCTCCGCACCCTTCGGTCCGAGGATGAGAGAGTACAAACCAATCAAAGAACCGAGCGCCGATTTTCCTGATTTCCTTGGCATGCCTACAAGGGAAACCCGATGCCGGAGCCCGTCGTCATCCCATGCGAACAAATGTTCTAAAAGCGTCTGCTGCCAATCACGCAACACCAAAGGCGACCCAGCTTTACCCGCCACAGAATCCTTCGTGATACGCCCATAACCCTCAACGAACTCCACGACCGGCTCCTCCGCTCGACCCCGAGCAAGAGCTTCCTCCGGCACCGGCGTCAACCATTTAGGCGGCCAGCTCTCAGTCACGCGAAGCCCGACGTTCCATCAATTCCTCAAGCCGGCTCTTCGCCTTCACCTCCGCAACACCGAGCCTCGACCGGTCAGACGGAGTGAAACCCAAAAGGGAAAGATTAGAAACAATCTGCCGATCCAATTCACGAAGGCCACGGCGCAGCTTCGCGTCATCCGTCTGCATAACCTTAACCCGCAAATTCCACCGCTCGTCCACCATTTCACAAGTCATGATCAGCAACTCCAAATCGCTCTTATCCGAAACCCATGTAGCGCCCATCGACCAAATGCGATCCCACAAATCCTGCCCATACCGCAACAAAGGCCGTGGCGGGTCGGGTCGCTTCTCCACCTGCTGCAAGAGCACCACAGAGCTCTCGTCCGGCAGCGCACGCTTGCCAGGGTTACCGAGCAGACGCTTCTGCTCCGCAGGCTTGGCGGGTCTACCGGCTGGCATTTTCGAGCACCGCCTCCACCGTTCCGTTACCAGCCACAATGACATTATCCGCAGTGACCACAATCGGCTTACGCTGCCCAAACTGCCTCAAGCTTCCCGCAATCGCAGCAATGTTTACATCCGAATGAGTGCGA
>Ga0105051_10008086_pt1 | contig 10762 bp, 10 predicted proteins | sample FRY02_FD_78383 | JGI IMG/M metagenome (GOLD analysis project Ga0105051, IMG submission 78383) | Freshwater microbial communities from Lake Fryxell liftoff mats and glacier meltwater in Antarctica - FRY-02 (megahit assembly) | ecosystem: Environmental > Aquatic > Freshwater > Ice > Glacier...
CACATAGCCCGTGACCAGGCCATTTTCCGGGGTTAGCGAACGGACGACCGCGCCATGCTCGCCATGCGACTTGACCGAACAGATGATCGCGGAGGTGCGGAAGTTGGGCAAATCATTCTACCGATGGATAATTTCTACTATTATGCAATATGGCTTCGCTCAGAATATGATCCGCTATTCCGCCAAACCCGAGACGATAGACCACTACATAAGGCAGTCCGCTGACTGACAACTCGAACGGATTTTCAATTCTGCTAACCTTTCCCAACTGTTGAAAGTCGGCCAGAATCTCGATATTTTGTCGAAGTCGGGCAATGATCCGAAAGGCTGTTGCAGGACTGTCTTTCGCGATCCAGTCGAATATGTCTTTAAGGTCTCTGCGTGCGCCTGATGAAAATTCAATCATCTAGGCCAAGTGCATTCCATACTTCTTTCGCTGGATAAACTCTGGCACCCTTGTCCGTGTCGTCCATCGATTTTTTTACTTTTGTGCGGAACCAGGCATCATATCCAGCATCCGGTTTTTCGCCCGTGATCGTGGCCTTTACAGCATCAGTCTTCCGTTGCTCGTTCATGGTCTGAATAATATCATGGCATCTCGATTGTGGCAAGAAACTCCATTATCCGTGAAAAAAATCATAGATTTTCTGCGCCACCGTCGCCGACACGCCCAGCGCGCCCTGCAGGTCGTCGAGCGAGGCATTCTTCACCGCGCGCGCCGTGCCGAAATGCAGCAGCAGCGCCTTTTTCCGGGATGGCCCGATGCCCGGCACGTCATCCAGAGAACTATGCCCTACCGACTTTGCACGCCGTGTCCGGTGTGCGCCAATCGCAAAGCGGTGGGCTTCGTCGCGCAGCCGCTGGAGATAGAAGAGCACCGGGCTGTTCATCGGCAGGTTGATCTGGCGGCCATCGGGGAGGTGGAAGGTTTCCCGACCCGCGTTGCGATCCGGGCCTTTCGAGACCCCGATCATCACCACATCCTCGACACCAATTTCGGCCAGCGCGCCCCGTGCCGCGCTCATCTGCCCCTTGCCACCGTCGATCAGCACCAGATCGGGCCACTCGCCTCTCTCGCGATCCGGGTCTTCCTTTTGCGCGCGGGCAAAGCGCCGCTCGAGCACTTCGCGCATCATTGCGAAATCGTCGCCGGGTGCGATGTCGGGATTTTTGATATTGAATTTGCGATAGGCATTCTTGCGGAAACCTTCGGGTCCCGCCACGACCATGCCGCCGACCATATTGGTGCCCTGAATATGACTATTGTCATAAATCTCGATCCGGTCCGGCACCGCATCCAGTTCCAGCAGATCGACCATTTCGCGCATGATCCGGGCCTGGGTGGAGGTTTCCGCGAGCCGCCGGTCGAGCGCTTCTTCGGCGTTGCGGCTGGCCTGGGTCAACAGCTTGCGCCGATCGCCGCGCTGCGGCTTGGAAACGCTCACCTTATAGTCGGCCTTGGTGCTGAGCGCCTCGGCCAGCAATTCCGCATCCGGCAACTCCCGGTCGAGCAATACCAGCTTGGGCGGCGGCATCTGGTCGTAAAATTGCATCAGGAAGCTGGAGAAAACCTCCTCGATCTCGACATTGGTCGTATGCGCTGGGAAGAAGCTGCGGTGACCCCAATTCTGGCCGCCGCGAATGAAAAATGCCTGAATGCAAACGGTCGAGCCCTTGGCTGCGAGCGCAAAAATATCGGCGTCCGGCAGGCCCGCCGCATTGATTGCCTGACTGCCCTGGATGAAGGTCAGCGCCTTCAACCGGTCGCGATAGATCGCGGCCATTTCGAAATCGAGACCGTCGGCGGCCTTTGCCATCGCGTCACCCAGCTTGTGCTGCACGGCGGTCGACTTGCCCGACAGAAAATTGCGCGCGTCTTCGACCAGCTCGGCATAATCCTCCTTGCCAATCCGGTCGACGCACGGCGCCGAGCAACGCTTGATTTGATAGAGCAGGCAGGGTCGCGACCGGTTATTGAAAAAACTGTCGGTGCAGGAGCGCAGCAGGAACAGCTTCTGCAAGGCGTTGATCGTCCGGTTGACCGACCCGGCGCTGGCAAAGGGGCCGAAATATTGCCCCTTGATCCGTTGCGCACCGCGATGCTTGGTAATCCGCGGAAAATCAGAATCGTTGCGCAGCAGGATGAAAGGGAAGCTCTTATCATCGCGCAGCAAGACATTGTAAGCGGGCCGGAATTTCTTGATCAGCTGCGCCTCGAGCAGCAAGGCCTCGGCCTCGCTGCCGGTCGTGACAATGGTCATCGAGCGGGTTTGGGCGACCATCCGCATCAGCCGGTGCGGCAGGCGGTTCATCTGGACATAGGCGCCAACGCGGCTCTTCAGCGACCGCGCCTTGCCGACATAGAGCACATCGCCGCGCTTGTCCTGCATCCGGTAGACGCCCGGCCGTGTCGGCAATGTGTTCAAAACCTCCCGGATCGCCGCCATGCCGGCCTCGAGGTCCGGCGTATCGCCCTCCCCACGCACCGCATAGGTCGCTTTATCCTCGTTGAAACGGGAAGCGGCATTGGGTTGATCGGGGCGGTCGGCCTTGGACATGGGTTTTGTTTAAGTGAGGGCTAGATGCATTGCCAGAGCAATTACATCATCTCCCGCAGGGAGAGGCAAGTATAGCTAGTCAGTCCTGAGCTTGTCGAAGGACTGACTAGCTATACTCGGTGAGGGGTTCGAGTGTCGAGAGGGGAAAACCCCTCACCGACTGCGCCTAAGGCAATAAATCACCAAGGCTTTGGCTTCCTCTCCCTCAAGGGGAGAGGAGCAAATTAATTCAGCGCCTTGCCGATATCGCCAATCGCTTTGTCGACCAAAGACTTGTCGGCAGCGGCATCATGGCGCGCCGCAATCAATGCTTCTGCTGCCTGGGTTGCTGCTGATGCGGCCTTGGCCCGAACCGCTGCGATAGCAGAGCGTTCCGCCGCGCCGATCTTGTCTTCCGCCATTTTCTTCCGGCGGGCGATCAGTGCCTTGCTGTCGACTTCTGCCTGCTTGACCAGGGTCGCAGCCTCTTTTTCAGCATTTTCCATCAGCGCTTCGGCTTCTGCCTGTGCGCCAGCGGTCTTGGCTTCATATTCGGCCTTCAGAGCCTCGGCTTCCTTGCGGAGATTGGCCGCTTCGTCGAGGGTCTTCTTGATCTCGGCGATCTGCTTGTCGAGCATAGCGCCAATGATCTTGGGAACTTTTGCCCATAGCATGATGCCGAATACGATCAGCATGCCCACGGCGACCCATCCGGTCGCGTTCAATCCGAGTGCGCTTGCTTCCGCGCCTTCTGCCAAAATCGTCAATAGCATCGTCTATCTCCTTCAGCAGGCGCTCAGAAAGCGGCCTTGACCGCCTTCTTTGCATCGGCTGCCGAAACCTTGGTACCGGAAACCGTCGCGACAATCGCCTGAGCGGCTTCCGCTGCCACAGCTTCGATTTCCTTGAGAGCGGCGGTTTTTGCCGCTCTCAACTCGGCGTCGGCTTCATCGGCCTTCTTGGCGATGGCAGAATCCGCCCGCTTGACAGCGGCCTCGTTCTTTTTGGCGGCCTTGGCTTTGGCGTCGTTGACACTGCCCAGCGCATCGGCCCGCGCATCATTGATACTGGTGCGATAATCGGTCTCGATCTGCTCAGCCCTGTCTTGCGCGCCCTGAGCAGCCGCAAGATCGTCGGTAATCCGTTTTTGACGGTCATCAACGGTCTTGCTGATCTTCGGCACCATGTTTCTGGCAATGCCAAAATAAATGATGCCAATGACGATCAGCAACCAGAAAAACTGGCTACCATAGACTTCCAAGAGCTGACTAATTTGAGGCATTATTCACCTGTAAATTCAAGACGCAAAACCGATAATTTGGCCGAGCGGGGCAAGGCCAACGCACGCAGTAGATTATTCTGCTGGTGCGGTTGCCGGTGCTTCTACTGCTGCTGGCGCGTCGACCGCTACAGCTTCAACTGCAACGACTTCTGGTTCAGCAACTGCTGGCGGTGCGTAAAGGATGATCATGGCAACAGCGAAAGCGATCAGGCCGAGCAATTCAGCAGCAGCAAAGCCGATGAACAGACGTCCCTGCTGGCCGTCAGCCGCAGATGGGTTACGCAAAGCGCCTTCAAGGAAGGAACCGAAAACATTACCAACACCGGTAGCAGCGGCACCTACGCCGATTGCAGCCAGGCCAGCGCCGATAACTTGTGCAGAAGAGAGATCCATTTTTTAACTCCGTATTGTAAAACTAGGGATTGAAAGTGACTTAGTGAAGATTTTCCGCATCGTTGATGTACAAGGATGTGAGAAGAGCGAAAACATAGGCCTGAATGGCGCAAACCAGCAATTCCAGCGCGCTGACAAAGGCGATGAAGATGATGCTGAGCAATGCGATACCCCAGCTGGCGCCGCCTGCATCAATCGCCTGAATGACGAAATTGGCGAACACCTTGATCAGGATATGACCAGCGATCATCGCAACGAACAGCCGCAGCGCCAGGCTGAACGGACGGACGAGGAAGGACAATAGCTCGACCATGAAGATCAGCGGGATCATCACGACTGGCGTACCATGCGGGATGAACAGGCTGAAAAACTTGAAGCCATGTTTCCAGAAACCGACGATCAATACGATCGAGAAGCTGATCGCTGCCAGCAGACCGGTGACGGTGAACTGGCTGGTGACCGTGAACGGATGGATGCCGGGGATGATACCGAAGGGCATCATGCCAAGCAGGTTGGAAAACAGGATGAACATGAACAATGTGAACACCCAGGGCGTATATTTCTTGCCATTGGGGCCAATGCTGGTGGCGATGATATTGTCGACAAAGCCGACAACGCCTTCGACCATGACCTGCCAGCGACCGGGAACCAGTTCCCGCTTCATTCCGCCCATCATGAACACATAAAGAAGCCCTAGGACGAGAAACATCCAAAGCGCGCTGTTAGTGAAGCTGATCTGCTGACCGAATAAAGTGAAGCCATCAAAGATGGGCAGCACTTCAAACTGGTGCATAGGATCAATCTTGCCTGCTGTAGCCACTAATAAAACCCCTGATCGTCAATCATCATCATCTGTTAGCGCCGTTCCGATGTCATCCACCGGCTGGCTCGAAATCACGTAAATTTTCCTGAACGCCACTCCCGTTCCGAGGAAGAAGAACAGCAACAGGAACAATGGTTTTGTTCCCAACCAGGTGTCAAAAAGCCACCCAAGGAAGAAACCAGCAGCCACGCCTCCGATCAAATAGCTTAGCACCCTTGCGCCGAGCCGCTGACTTTCGTCTGGCCCTTTGTTTCGGTGCCCCGCTTTGATCCTCTCTCTATTCTGTGCCGTTTCCAGTCGCTCTTCCAGCGATGAAACCCGCACATCCTCTTCGAGGGGATCCCGATCAGATTCGCTTGCTGCCATTACCACCCCTTTAAATGCCCCGAAGAGCGCCGAAAAGAGCCATAGATAACAGCAGGCCGACCCGCCAAGGCGCGGTCCGTTTAGGAAAGCCGCGTGCCCAAGTCAACAGCAATGCTGCAACGCGGAAAATTGGATGTTTGCCTGACAGAATATTCGACGGACTTGCATGAAAACGCAGGGTGCGGCCGACCAGATTAATCGCCGGCTATCGGCGCAAATGCGGTCATTCAAAAATATTGGCGTCAGCTCTGATTCCGAAATCGAGCCGGTTAAAATACATAATAGATCCCCATGCAGGCCGCCAGACCGACGCCCACATTTAACGGCAACCCGATCCGCACAAAATCGGAAAAGCGGTAATTTCCCGCCGTATAGACCAATGTATTGGTTTGATAGCCCACCGGTGTCGCGAAGCTGGCCGAGGCACCGAACATAACCGTTACCAGAAGGCTGCGGACATCGACGCCGGTTTGCTCGGCGATACCAATCACGATCGGCGTCATGATCACGGCCACCGCATTGTTGGTAGCGGTTTCGGTGAGCAGCGACGTCAGCGCATAAACCGCGATGATCAGCCAAAGCGGCGAAATCATTTTGAGCAGAGGCAATAATGTATCGATTATCAACTGCACCGTGCCGGCGTTTTGCAGCCCTTGCCCCACCGCCAGCATCGAAAAAATTAGCACCAGCACATTGCCATCAATGGCCGACCACGCCTCTTCGCTGTCGATACAATTGGTCAACAGGACCGCGGCAACCCCCAGCATAGCCAGAGCGGCAATCGGCATCACGCCCAAACTCGCCGCGATGATGATGATCGCGAGCGTGAGAATAGCCACCAGCGCTCGGCGACGACGATAGGCCCGGGAGTCTGGCTCTTGCAAATGAACAAGGTCCGCATTGTCCTGCAATATCCCTAACGATCGATCATCGGTTTGCACCAACAGACTATCGCCATGCCTGATCCGGGCATCAGACAGCGTCGGACCAGCGATATGGCCTGGCCTTGATAGCCCTAGCACCCGCGCCGGAATACTTGCCAGGAACGGCAGGCTGGGTAATGATTTCCCTACAGACCGGTGAGATGGTCCGATGACCAGTTCGACCAACCGGATATGGTCATCCGTCAGTTCAATGGCGGGTTGCTTGGCCCCGGCATAGCCCACTGAAAGCCCGTCAATTCCGGTCAGCGACAACAATTCTTCCTGGGACACCGCAGCGACCAATGTCTCTCCGCCCTCGATGACATGGTCGGCAAACTCCGAGCGGTCGATCCCCTGTCCGGTAAGCCGCCCCAATATCGTGACGCCCGAGGGCGCAAAGCCACTGATGTCCGAAATTTTCTTGCCGACAAAATCGCTATCCTCGATGATCCGGATATGGGTCAGATATCGAGAAGCGGGGGATTGGTCGGCCAGGCTTTCACTATCGCGTTTAGGCAGGAACAACGGACCCAATATCGCGATCATGATGATCCCCGCTGTCGCAGCGATCAGACCGACCAGGGTTATTTCAAACAGGCCAAAGGCTGCCTGCCCGTTTTCCTGTGCCACACCATCCACCAGCAAATTGGTCGATGTGCCAAGCAAGGTCAGGCTACCGCCCAAAATCGATATATAAGAGAGCGGGATGAGCAGCTTGCTCACTGCAATACCTGACACTTTGGCGATTTTCCGCATGATCGGGATCAGGATGATGACAACCGGCGTGTTGTTGACAAAGGCCGAAGAAGCAAATGTTCCGCCAAGAAACCCGCCTATCGCCATGAAGGGTCTGTGCTCCGCCTTGCGAGCGGCAAATCCGGCCAGCGCTTCGATCACGCCCGTGCGCACCAGAGCCCCGGACAAAATGAACATGGCCCCGATGGTCAAGGGCGCGGGGTTGGAAAAGACAGACAATAGATCATCGCTGCTGAGCAAACCGGAAACCAGCATCAGTGCCGCCGCTACCGTCGCGGTTACGGCCGGCGGGCGCCGCTCACCGACAAATGCCGCGAATAAGGCAACCAATATCACCAATCCTGCATAAGGTTTTGCAATATCCCAATAATATGCCCAATCCAAATTTCGTTCCTAATCCACAAGTTGCTGGCCAGTGCTTTAACAGGAAGACGGCAAGCACCGCCAGTACATTGGCCACGCTTCGTGCGCTGCGTTCGTCGTCACGACGGACGAGAGGCATTTTCTCCGCGAGTCAGCATCGGCATGATCATCCCTCGGGCTTCCCGTCGCCTCGGCTCTCATACTCGTCATATATTGGTGCGTCGATCCTGGTTTTTATTTGCGGGTTTAAACCGCAATCGGCAAGAAAACGGCACCGCTTCGCAAGCAAGCCGCTCGAAATATCGCTTTCGATAATGGGGAAACAGATGTCCATTTGAGCTGTGCAACGTTCAAACAAAAAAAGGCGCATCGAATCAATCGATACGCCTTTTTTGTTTTTCTGCTGTGAACTGGCTCAAAGGCAACGCGAATCGCGCACCGGATCGGAACTGTCCCGCGTATTCCAGCTGCCGCTTGGCGCCTGATATTTCTCGCCCGGCACCGTGCGCATGATCAGGTTGCAGCCCGAGGTGAAAGCAAATTGCTCAACCGTCGAATTGGTTTCCTGCGCCTTGCGGGTATAGGCCGCTTTGCGCTTGATATTGAGGTCATCGACCAGCGACTTGATCGCCGGAGAAGGCGAAGTCACAAAGCCAAGATAGCCATCCGGCTTCTCGCCAATGGCGCCCGATGACCGCGCCGCCTCATAGGCGGGGTCGCGCTGCGCCATAACCGGCGCGGCGACAACCGCAGTCAAGATCAGTCCGCCAATGACGGCCAAAGCCTTGTTTTTCTTTACATGTTCAAACATTAGAAAATATCCGCTTCTTCGTTGATCAGGTTCTTTGCATCACCGTCCAGGCGATACACCACTTCCTGCTTGATATTGATATTGAGGTTGATGACAATCGGCTTGTCCGGTGCAGATATCTGCACACAGGCGGAAAGCCCTGTCAATATTCCCAAAATCAGGCTGGCGGTGGTTAAACTCCTCATATTGCGACGAATCGCACCATATGGTCGATCCGTCAATTGGCTTGTCTGATAAAGCATCATCGCTTTCCCCCGGCTGAATGGACTATTCATCTTCTTTGAGAACCTTCACGGCGGCATTTGCCCGGGCCTCTTGCGCCCGCAATAGCGCGGGCAGGTTCTGCCCGACCAATATTTCCGGTTCATAATAGGATTTGGCACTGCTCATCAATTGCATGAACGGCGCCTGGATGCGGACATTGAACTGGATCGGAATGCGGGCAAGCTGCTTGGTGATGAAATTGCGGCTCGCATCATCGCCTTGCTGCAACCCGTCGAATTTTACCTCGGTGATGATTTCACCGGCAATGTCGCCGTTCATGCCGATGGTCAGATTGCGATATTTGATCGATTTGAGCGCATTGAAGGCGAAATTGGCCATGGTGCCCATATCTTCATAGGTGAGCTCTCCGACATAGGCGAGCGTGCCGCCGCCTTCGCGCGCCACCAGATAACCGCCGACAATCCGGCCGCCATCCTGATCAAAGACCATCGGCAGCTTGCCGTCAAACACCCCGGTCGCGGTCATATTCTCGAAATCAAACTGGGTCAGGAACTGGGCCGCATCAACCCCTTCGACGGTAAATTGCAGCCGCCTTTCGGCTTCTTCGCTGAGATCCAATATGGTCGGCTCGAGATACAGTTTGCCGCCCGCGAACGGCCATTGGCCGCCTTCGATCTGCATTTTAAAGTCCGGCAACAAACGATAGCGGATTTGTCCGTTAAAGACGGCGACGCCGGGATTGACCTCGGACAGGCTGACGACCTGGCCCGGACCGGTTGCCAGCGCGAACAGATCGGAAAATACAATCTCCCCCGACAGGCCGGTCACCGGGCCGAATGCCGCCGCCAGATTCATGCTGTTGGTGCGAAAAGTTCCGCTGCTCTTGATACCATTTTCGGAAGAATCCCATTTGATCCGGCCGGTTCCCGATATTTCTCCCTGGACATTGGCGATCACACCCAGAGTCAGCGGGGTCAGCTGTTCCGGCTGCAGCCGTTCGTTGAACATCAGCGACTGAACGTCGATCAGCGCCCTGCCTTCGCTGTTTTTCAAAGTGTGGACAATATCGATCGCGGCAATGGCGGTCAGCGTCTCCGGCTCGCGGAGCCAGCCGGTCGCTGTGAGATCATTGCCGTCAAAACGCAATTTGACGTCATTGCTGATCAATGGCCGGAACCGTTCCACCGGTTGTTCGTCACGAACCAGCAGGCTGGCATCGGCCAGAAATTCGCCATTTTCATAGCGCCAGTTGCCTTCGATCTTTTCCATCAGCAGCGGGACATTGGCGACCTGTCCGGAAGCGCCTTCCATGCGTCCGTTGATCATGTCTCCGAAAGCGGCGCTCAGCACGGCCATGTCGAGGCGCGTCATGTTGCCGGGGGCACCAAGCTTGATTCCGACATTTTGCGCCGTCAGGCCGTTCGCCAGGGAAAAGCCCAGCGCGCCGCTCGAAATGGCCAGCGGCGTGCCACCGACATCGCCATTCAATTTGAGCGAAGGCGCATTGGCTGCGATATTCACATTCGATCCGCTGCCCGATACGATCGCATCACCCTGCGGACATAATCGCGCGCTGGTCGGTCCGGCGTGCAACGATGCGGTGCGCAGGCTGGCAAATTGCAGGTTGATACACTGGCGGAACAGGGCGAAATCGCCATTGCGCCCAATATTTCCGCTAACCGGCACTTGCAGCCCGGTAATCTGTCCGTCCCCTAGCGGTCCGGTCAGGATAATCCGCCCGTCAATATTGGTTCCGCCTTCGCGCGTTGGCGAAAAGGCCAGTGCCGGAATCTTCAGCTGGGCCGAACCGACCTGATAATTGGCCATTTCCAGCCGTCCGGAAAATCCGCGCGACAGGCTGCCGTCGTCGAGCAGCAATTTGGTGCTGGGGAAACCACCGCCTTCCAGCCGGATATTTCCGTCAGCGAGCATCCTGATATTCTTGTCGGTAAAGGACAAGAGCAAAGGATCGCTCAGACTCAGCGTCGCTCCGGATGGCGAGCGGGCTGCCAGCGCGTCGAGCGAAAGGACGGTCCGTCCGGCGCTTTTTGAGAATTTTATGTCGCTGGAAATATCCAGCTGGTTGCCGGCCTGCTGAACGGCTTTCGCAAACCGGTTTGCGAGCGGGCCGACCGGTGTCCCGGCCACTGACGCAGACAGGCTGTCGGCCTGCCGCAACAGATTTTTATCCACATGAACGCCTCGAATTTCCGGCTGCCCGGCAAAACTCGCCGTCATCACCGCACCGCCATAGCCCAGCGCGAACCGCCCCTTGATGTGCGA
>Ga0105051_10008091_pt1 | contig 10758 bp, 11 predicted proteins | sample FRY02_FD_78383 | JGI IMG/M metagenome (GOLD analysis project Ga0105051, IMG submission 78383) | Freshwater microbial communities from Lake Fryxell liftoff mats and glacier meltwater in Antarctica - FRY-02 (megahit assembly) | ecosystem: Environmental > Aquatic > Freshwater > Ice > Glacier...
CTGACAAGTCTGCTTTTAATTGTAGCTCAATAAGCAAGGAGGCCAAGGTTGTCTGAGTTGCAAAATCCTTAGCTGCAATAGTGGCTAGGGAGGTATTCCCAGTGTCTTGTTTAGCTTCTGTGGCTGGATCTATTGTAGCTAGGGCTATATTCTTTAGTCCTACGGGGTCTACTCCACCTCCTCCGCTTGCGGATGTCTGTAACACTCCACTAGAATCTACCTTAGGGGAAGTAAACCTAAGAATATCGAAAGTGTCCACTACTCCTGGGGCTATTGAAAGAGACTGCCCTATCTCAATACTATTAGCCTCTGTGGCCACAACGGTGACCTCGATACCTGAATTGGTGCCAGATGTGAAACGGATTCTATCCCCTACTATTGCAACATGAGATGTTGCGATGACACTAGAGGCGGTAGTTCCGCTTTCAACCACATCTGACGAAAGGATCTGAGTAAAAAGAGAAGAGAGGACATTTAGGGCTGTGTTTAAATAACCAGTAGGAACTACTGTACAAGGCTCTATTTTACTTCGAGCGTCTTTCTTTGATGACCAGAACCCTGTTAACATTCCCATTCATAATTCTCTTAGCGATGAATTTGTGAATACTCGGCAACGTAGACCAATATACTGGCTACTGCTCCTGATACTAAGGAGAAAACAAGATCCTCTCCCTTGACTAAGGTAGACAGATAAATCTTCCCTATTGGAAGAAAGAGAGGAACTCCTACTACATTAGTTCCTACCTTATTCAGGTTAACTAGTGTAGTAGCTCCGCTTTTTACAGTAAAAGAATAAAGAGGACTCGATGTTTGAATAACTAGACCAACGATGGCCACAAGAGAGTCATCTGGAGTCTCGTAGACTGTAAAATCTGCAACGGTATCAAGAGATAGTGTAATAGGAGTCACTCCCAGAACATCAACGCCTTTTATAATTATAGGAAGGATAGGATGAGTAGTTTTTACGTTAGCCATTAATTTTCTCCAAATTCATCAACATCGTCAAAGCCTAAAATAGCAAACATTATACTGCTGTCAGAGGCCGAATCTTCGGCATCCAACGATAATAAACTAACTGCTGTGGACGTAGCAGATATCAACTGTGCTCTATTCGCCTCTGCTCCAGAACAGATACAGATAGGGGCTCTCTTAAAAGGAGTAACCAAAGTAAGAGCAACATTCCCTACTCCTGTGTCTACTACTGAGACTTGTCCTGGATTAACACTAACAGAAGGAACTCCTCCTGTGTAAATTACTCTTCCCCAGATTATCCTAGGCTTTCTTTGAGGGGTGTGAATTGGCCTTCTGGCATTAATCGCCGAAGTAGTAGCATCGAAACCTAGTACCCAGACATGGAAAATGCGATCTGATGCTGACGGAGTCCCATTAAAGGTTAGAATGTTAACCTGGGTAGGGCTTACTGACTGAACTCTACAAGAAGAGGCGGTTGACGAAGCATGAAGAGGGGTCGCAACCACAATAGGAGCAGTTCCGAAGGGGTTGTTAAAAGTAAGGGTATAATCTCCTGTTCCGTTATCAGTCAAGGTAGCTTGGAATGCTCCTACTGTAATAGAAGCCGTTCCTGTTCCATTCACTACGAAGGCTAAGAGTCTTGGTTTTCTAAAAGTTGTTTTTACGGAGTATATCGACTTTAGACGAGCACTTTCTTTAGAGTCAGATCCTATAGTCAAAGCGAAGAAAGGCTTATTTGCTGCCACACCCGAATCATCCAGGACATCAAATTCAGAACTTCCCACCAAAGGAGAGGCATTAGCAAAAAAAGATCCGTTTGCTGCTCCTGCTCCAGGGCATCCTATTGTAATAGGAACTCGGCTAAAAGGTGTTTTGAAGGTAGCTGCTGCTCTCCCTGCTCCTGCTCTGATAAGCGTAGAGTAATCTCCGATTCCGGAAGTAGCAGTAATGGCCGAGGCTCCGATAGAAGCTGAGATTGGCATTACTCTAGTAGCAATGTAGTTATCTTTAATTATTCGTAACATTTTTCATTTCTCCGTTAAGAGTTAAAGGAGGAAGGGGTTACTCCCCTCCCCCTATTTTAGTTACTGACCTTTAATTATCATCCAACTAAAAGTACCAGTCTCTGCTGCGTTACAGTCTACTTCAAAACTAACCGCATTAACAATACCAGACGCCACTGTGTAACAAATAGCTGTTCCTGATGGGGCAACGTTCCTTGTTATTAAGACATAGTCTCCTGTTTGGATGCAGGTAGTAGCAATGTTAACCGAGGTTGTTCCGTTGAACGTCCCAGTTCCGATACAAGTACTAGCAGCAGTACCATCTTCTAAGATCAGAGTATGGCCAGAGACAGGAAGGTCTAACCCAGCTCCAGTCATCTCCATTTGAAGAACAGAGTTCCTCATGAAATTAATAGTGCTAGCTCCTTGAGTTCCAAGAGTGAGATTGTTCCCAGTCCTAGATAGCAGCATTGGCGTTCCATTAACGTCGAGGATTCCAGTATTTCCAGTCTCGGCCATTGCCATAAAGGGAACTAAAAGTACCGCCAAGAGTAGTATTAATTTATTTTTCATTTGATTCCTTATAAAAATTATAAGACGGCCCGAAGGCCGCCAGTTAATTATGTTGCTAGAGTATGAACTCGTACCTGGTGATTCAGAACAGCAAACATCTCGCTGTAACCACCAAATCGAGCCTCATAAGCATCATCTTCTGACATTCGATGAAAGACTTTACCGTCATCATCAAACCAGCCATGATCTGGAGCGTGCATAATTTCGATCTCATCGTAATTAAGGCCCCATACTTCAGTAGGCAGCATGTACTTATCTGGAATTAAAGGAACATCGCCATGAGGAGTCTCTAGAGCAATAGCCTTATAGGAAATCCTTCCTGTGAGTGCTTTGTCTCTTGGAGATACTTCAATGACTTTCTTGTCCTCCATCTGATTCAATATTCTGCGATACTGATTGTACGGCATGTGGATTCCTTGAATACCCTTTCCACCGAACTCTTCAGCGTCTAAAGATGCTCTAATAAGATCATCTAAAGTCAGAGCAGCTCCCGAGCCATCGATTTGAGATACCTTGAAAGAGTCGTCAATAGTAACACCCCACATAGTTCCAGAAGTGGCACTCATTGCCTGTCCAAGTCCTGTAATAACAGCATCCTTAGAACCCTGTAGATAAATAAGATCAGTATCCGCTGGGACTTGAGTTCCCCCTGCTTGAATAACAAGACTTACTGTTCTATTTGTTCTATTGATTGACTGAATTTTGAACTTGTCTACAGAAGTATCGACATTAACAAGGTCATTCTTTGTCCAGTTAGCAGGTATCCAAGTACCAACAGAGATAGTGCAAACGTATGGACTGCCAGTTGTTCCGGATCCTGTCACAGCAGCTCCAATAGTGCCTAAGGCCCCATTAGACTGTCCATGAAGAAAGATGGACATCATGTCACCATAAGTGTCTACAGTCCCTTTAACTAAACGAGAAGTTCCCTGATAGAATGCTCCATCAGAACCACTAGATGCCTTTATGGTCTCACGATCATATCGAGCACGAGCATAATGTCTCTTTCTGGTTAGAGTTGGTTGTACATATGAGCCATTTGAGAACTCAGGGAGTATCCCTGCTCCTCGACCACCCTGGTATCCAACAGGAACTAGCATCTTTTTATCGTTGCCAATAAAGTTGTTAGATCTTCGGATTTTTGCCATGAGAAGAGTGGAGGTATTGAAAGCCTCATCACTAGGTTTCCCGTAAGTTGTTTTAAACAACTCCGAGAGTTCGTTAATACTATATTTTCCGTCTAAATCAGACATTTAAAATTCTCCAAGGAATAAAGTTTATGAGAAGAGAGATCCTTCGAGTCCATCGAAGCCCACTCCTGCACTTTGTTTCCATTGAGAATTTACCTTTTCAGAATTGGCCTTTTTGACGACTTTCTTACTTAAGCTTCCCTTTGGTGCTGGGATTTTATTTCTAGATCCACCTTTTCCGAACGCCTTTCTAACAATATCAGAAACATCGGAAACTGTAAACTTGGAACCTGTCCCAGTTTTCATAATTGCTCCTAGATGTTGCACTAAGGACTGATCGCTTGTCAAGTCACTATCTACGGCTTCTATGCCAGAATAGATAGTTTCAAACATGCTGACATCTTTTGCAAAATCACAAACCATCTGGGCGGCAGATACGGGGTCGGTCCCTGCATCGTCTTTAAGAATCCCGTTCTCGAAAAGAGTTCTTGCTGCATTGAGGTAATTTTTAGCTTCTATCCCGTTGTTAGCAAGGACTTGTCGGATTTGATGATTCTCTTCATCTTCTTGCCTAAAAGCTAGTTCTTTATCTGTCCTTCTTTGTTGGCCATTAACTAAAAGATTGTTCTTGTGCTGAAGTTTCAACATTTCTTTTTCTGTACCTGTAAGTCCTGAATACTCCTCAGCAGCTCTTTCTATTTGTTCTAAGTAATCATCAAACAGTTTTCCAGAATCAGCTCCAGCAAGTTCATAGATATATTCTAGGGCTTCTAGTGGTTTTCCTTCTCTGGAAAGCCTAACCATGTTCATAAGTCCCTGTTTAGCAGAAGTTAGTTCGGTTTCCCACTCTCCTCTGCTCCTTGCTAAGCTTCTTCTCTGATTTTCTACCTCGGAAAGCTTGGCATCATAGGCAACCTTGCCAGAATAATTATTTAGGAGCTCCTGAGCAGTGACCTTGACCTCTTTACCGTTAACTTTATGAGTAAAGGTAGTATTGTTAGCAAGCTCCATAGACTTATCACCAGACTGAACCTTTAGGAGTTTAATAAGGTCAGGGATTTTATTCTCAATAGCGGGCATCTCGGCAGAATCATCTTCTTCTACAACGGAATCATCCTCGTCATCGTCCATTAATCCTTCTTTGATTCCTTCTTTGATTATCTCGTTCTTAACTTCCGCTACTTGATTTTCAATTTCATCGTTGGCAAGATTCTCTAGTGCTGCAAATCCTACAGAATCTCCTGCTCCTACTATTAGTCCTGGTTGTGTCATAATATTATCCTCTTAGATATTAAACTTGTGGTTCTTGTGCCCCTATCTGTTCAGGAAGCTGTTCTGTTAGTGGGGGTTGCTGTATTCCTCCTTCAGGGGCTAGGGTGGCTAGTTGCTCAGGAGAGAGTTGCCCGTTAGGAGGAGGGGCTATATCTCCCCCAACTTCATCAGGAAGAGATTGTAATCCACCTCCTGCTGGAACACTTTGTCCTTCTACAGGGACTGGGATAACAGAATAGTTCTTAAAGGCAGGGAATCCAATAACTCCCTTTAGGACCTCTCCAAAGGTAATGGATTGAACTGACCTGATTTCCATCATGATTTCTGTTTCTTCTATATGCTCAAAAAACAAGTCTTGGGTTTCTGGAGTAAAATTCTGCTTAAAGTAAGCACTCTGAATAAAGATCATATGCTGAGTCCAGTGAGTAATTAGATCCTCCCACTGTGTAGCACTCTTAATCTCCTTTCCTTGAGCCATTCTTTCGTTCTCTCCTTGAGCAGCTCTAAGTGCGGCGGTTTTAATGTCTAAGGCTTTTTCTATTTGCCCAAACTCTAGTACGTCCGCAGCTATTTCATCAGTTAGGAATTTCTCTCCGAAGGTTTGTCTCATTTCTAGCAACTGAGCTACTTTTCCAGACTTGCTTTCTGACAAGGCGGATCCGTTTTGAATTTCTATAGTATAATTACCAGCTATTTGTTTTCCTTTTATGGACTCTAGTTCATACTGATTATTAATTCCCACTATTCGTATAATTCTCTCTTCATCTTTTCCTAGATTATCCGAAGCCGTAGAAATAACTCTTCTTGCAATTTCTCTTATAAACTCATTCTTTTTTCTTATTGAAACGCTTCTTAGTTCTCGTTCTTGCTCCTCTAGAAACTGTAGAGCAATACCTGCCCTAATACCTGGAGGTGGTTCGCCACGAGAAACACCATGAGAGGCTCCAATTTGTCCCATTTCCTCCCTAAAGGAATCTCTAAAGTTATAGAGCTCAGGAGGGGAAGCTGGAAAGACTGCAATCTTAGGGGCAACAGGACCACGATAAGTCACAGCCGTACTTAAGTTAGTCATAGAACTAACCTTAAAACTATTCTCTGGCCCCATGATTTTAGGATGAGCAGTGAGGTATAGGTTCTTAAGTAGCATTGCAGTCATTTTATTATACTCGTGCTGCATTGGGATTAGGTTTTGGTAGGTACTCATTCCTCTTAATCTTAGTGGCGTATCAAGATCAGTAAGACGGATATAAGGAGGCAGTCCTAGGGTGAACGGATATTTCTTAGACCTCTCCACGATCTTTCCATTAATTATTCTACAAACTAATCCGCTAGGAAGAAAAAGGTTTGGAGCGATAACTACTCTGTAAACAATAACATCCTCAGGGCCAATGGTATCGTTTAGGTTCGTGTAAGGAAAAAGTTTATTACTAGCATTATCCGGTAGTCCTATAGACTTGCCATAAACCATAGAAGCCTCTTTAAAGTGCATAACCTTTTCGATTTCTACAAAGGTATGAACTTCAGAATAGTTTTCAGCAGGAAAAGGGAATAGTTTGAAAGGCTCGACTACCCGAACACCGACATCACCTGTCATCTTAGTAACTTCTAGGTTCCCGAATTTCATTGTACCAGGAAGCTTATCTCCTAGCAGTGGATCCCACTCAACACTCAGGTAAGACTCTCCGAAGATTTTCTTTCTTCTATCAGTCTCCTCTTGTTTCCTTACATAGCTTTGAGTATTGAATACCTGGTCAATGAAAAGCTTAGATAGTCTGGCTGCCGAAGCATCGCTACTCTCGGTATCGTGAGGCACTACAACGATAGCAGGACGGAACCTGCTCATGTGAGAAACTTCCTCCTCTGTAATTCTCCAGAGATGGTTTACGGTCTTATAAATTCGGTTTTGAGGTAAAGGGAGATTAGCTCCTGTGGCACTTAGGTTTTCGTATTGAGCAGTCTTGTCATACCTGCCCACATACCAAGCTAGATTACTTCTCATTAAAAGAATATCGCTTTCTTGGGATTGCTGAACAGAAGGGAACACTTCGTTAAACCACATTTCAATAGTCTTATTAGATGTGGGATTGTCGTAAACCCAAAGAGGTTTAATAACAGCGTGGTGTTTAGAGAATCCTTGTTCTCTGAAAAAATCGTGCCCTTGCATTATTTCTCCTGCCCTTCTTTAGTAACGTCCCTGGTTCCTGATAATCCCATAAGTTCTCCGAAAGTTTCTTCTAGGGCTACTCCCCTGTCAATAGAATCAGCAAGGTTCTCTTGACCATTATCTCCTCCTATTGTTTCTGGCATCGCTCCATTGGTATGACCATTCATAACAAAGGTGTGGGTACTATTCTGTAAGGATTTAGATATAACTAAAGACTCCTCACATTTAGTCAAAGCTTTCTCCATCATGGAAACATACGCCTCCATCTTGCCTTCCAGTTTAGCAAGTCTCTCCGCTAGTTCTATTAATTTAATTAATTCCATATATCTAAAGCTCCTTCATTATCAAATAAATCTACTCCCCACTCAACGTCCTCTTTGTCCAGCTCGTCGTAAGTCTTACTAGGCGAGGATGTTGCATTGAGAAAGGCTAGGGCATAAAAACTACAATCGACCAGATGGTCTTTGTCTTTTAATATTCTTACCTTTACACCAGAAACGGTAGTTCTGTAACCGCTCATTTCAGAAATATAATTCTCACAATTCTCAGAAACGTTAACCATTCCTTTTTGAAGAAGGAGGTCTTTGAGTAAAGAGATTCGATTCTCTTTTTTATCCAGGCCCTTCCCTGCTGGGAACGCTCCTACTGAATATTGAGATAAGAGTTCTTGCCCGAACCAAGCAGCGGCATCATCATGAATAATCGTCCAGTCTCCCTGATGTAAGGCTTTCATCTTAGATACCATTAACGGATAAATCTGGTTAGTGCTAGTTGATGTTCTATTGGTCTCATATATCTCATCGAAAATAAAGAACTGTCCTGTGTATGGATTGTAAGCTAGGAACAACACAGCAAAGCAAGTAGAGGTTCCAGGGTCACAACTAGCTATCCAGTAGAGTTTCTTTTTGTCCTTCTCCACTGCCTTCTCCATCCATATTTCACTATGAACATGAGAATGCTTAGAAAACATAGGAAAGATTAACTTAGCTCCAGAATAGCAATCTTCTGCCAAATACTCTCTCTTCCAGATATCATCTTCCCCTCTATCCCTGAGCTCTCTTTCTTTTCGTTCTAGCCATTCTCTAGGAATAAGAGGATTCGTGTGAGTAGGTAGGTGAACAAATTTAATTAAAGGATTCTGCTGGGATTCTTTTAGTACCCAGTCTCTGTACTCCACTACATGGCACGGCTCGTCAGGAGGGGTAGTAAGATAAATCATCGGAGCATCTTTGCTAATAAGAGCAGGTTCTACCGCCCCTAAATACTCCTCCACGAAATCTCGATACTCATCATTAATAACTAGGTCAGGAGTAAAGCCACGAGAAGCATTAACATTGTCTGAGCCGTCCACCTTAATAAAACTTCCATTCTTAAAGGTAACTCGTAAGTCAGTTTTATGAAAATCAGAAGGGTCGGCTATAAGGGAAGCAGGAATCTTAGCCTGTAGTCTTCCGCTAGCCCAGTAGATTTCCTTAGCCTGGTTTCTCTGTGGAGCAAAAATGTAGACCTGGGAGCCTGGAGTAAGTCCTGCTTTTCTAACCGCTATGTAAATACCAGCTTCCGTCTTTCCCCATCTTCTTCCGCATTGAGCATAGACAGTCTTAGCTCCTCCCCCATTCTCCCTAGTATTGAAAATGGTTCTAACTAAAACCTTCTGAGACTCATGTAAAGTAAACAGCTTATTAATAGCTAATAAACTATCCCTATACTCCAGTAATGCTTTGACTTCTTCTTTATTCACTCTTCTCAATCAACTTGGCTTGTTCCGCTTTCTGAATCAACGGTTCATAGTCTATAGCAAAATCATTATTTTTAATATCCAGTAAAACATTCACAACACTATTCTCAATCTCCCTAGCACTCATCCTACTTAAATCAACAGAAATACTCTCAGTAGGTCTTCCTAATTCCAAACACTCAACTCTATGAAGATTAGTTAATATCAAAGTCAGCTTCTCAATATCCCTAATACTCAGAGCAAGCTCTCCCTTCTCTCTCAACTTCATTAAATCTCTTAACCCTTCCCTAATTAAAGCTAAGTCCATTCCAACAATATCAGATAACTCCTGGCTCCTAGACATCATCTCCAGCTTTACAGCCCCATCCATAAGAGCTTGCTTCATTCTCAACCACTCTCTACCACTCTCCCGATCCTCGATCATCTTGTACCGAAGAAGAGCTAATGAAAAAGACCTTTCCTTAGCAATAATCTCTAAAGGCTTAAACGTCCTTACATAGCTTTTCCTACATCCCGCTAGCCTATTGTCATACCTACCCTCACGGTAATGTCTTAACTGAATACTAGTAAGAAAACCCTTAGTAACTAACTCCTCCTTCGCCTCAATCCTCATCACTTCTTCATTATCAAACACAAGAGGTCTTCCAGGTTTCAACTTATAGGTCACCCCACTATTCCTTCCTCGCTCTCCTACTTCTCCAGGGCCCTCTCTACGCCTCTTAATCTCCGCCATACGCTCAGCTCGTCTATCCCCATCACTCTGTATAGGCTTACCATCAATACCCCTCTTAAAGGTCCTCCTGTGCTTCTTACCCTCCCTTAACTCAACCAACTCCTCAATAGGAACTTCCTTAGTCTCTGATTCCATAATCCTCCGAGGTTTTTAATATCGCTGCCTTAACTCTATCAAAAGAAATATCGTACCCCATCTCCTCCAGTAACTTAACAACATAATTCCCAAGCTTAATACTACTCTCCCTAAACATGTGCTCATGCATGTCCCATAATACCACTATCTGATCATCCCAAACATACTTCTTGCTTCTCATTCTCATTTCTTTCAATCCCTTATAAACCTAAAAACTATTACACTGAATATCTAGGGGTTAGCCATAGCCTTAAAAACACTGGGGCGCCTACCCCTTATCCATAAAACATCACTTTACTAGCGATAACTCCATGTTTTACTTTCAAATCCGCTAGGGTAGCCATTGGTTTGCTTGGGTAGCCATGCAAGAGTTAACTTAAGCGAGCATCTCTTAGGTTAACAGAGTGCTCCTAAGGATAAACAGATACTTCTTTAGTATTAGAGGTATTCAATTACTCAATCAAACCTTTGTTAATTGAGTATAAGGTTAGATTAGTTAGTTAACAAGGTTAATCTACTTTAGAACACTTAATAGGCATGCCTTATAGTCCATTGGTAGTGCTTATACCTGTTAGTCATAACCTGCAACAGTTAGGTTACTCAATCTGTCAAAATAAATCAGGGTTTTATTTTGTCAAATCGATTCAGATGGGGAGGGATTGTAATCTTTTTTGACAAAACTCTTGACACTATCTCTCAATATGATATACTGATTAAGTAGTGATTAATTTAACGAAAAGAAAGGCAATAATATGATAGCGAATTTAAGCAGCGAAAGACTGGAGCTCTTGATTAATTTTTTTGAGAATCTCAATAATCTCTATTATGAAACTCAAGCGAGGGATATTGACGAATCAAGGCGCATGCGACAACTACTAGATGACATCTATGACTCTGCTACAAATTTGATAAGCGACTCGGATCATTACAAGCTTGATCAGCATCTAGCTTAAGTAAATCAACGTAGAGCATTTCCC
>Ga0105051_10008094_pt1 | contig 10755 bp, 10 predicted proteins | sample FRY02_FD_78383 | JGI IMG/M metagenome (GOLD analysis project Ga0105051, IMG submission 78383) | Freshwater microbial communities from Lake Fryxell liftoff mats and glacier meltwater in Antarctica - FRY-02 (megahit assembly) | ecosystem: Environmental > Aquatic > Freshwater > Ice > Glacier...
GGCAGTCTCGACGAACGTTGCTCCGCCGAGACTGCTTTTTGGACTCCCATTGGACGCAGGAGTAGATGCCTCAAAAAATCCCCCATTCTGGACAGATGCCACTAAAATCCGAGAAGAACCATCCGAGAAGAACCAAAAAAGAATGGTCGCGGCGAGTCAATCGATTTTCACGACCAACCGAAGCCATGCCGAGGTGAATCCACTGCGGTGAAAAGCAATGAAATCGCAATGAAATCGCAAAGAATCGCAAAACCATCGATAAACAAGAGGCTCTCGATCAGCTTGCCAAACTCGTCTGGTAAGCTGAATCGATGCCGTTGGCGAGTTGCGACCTAATTACTGGTTGAGAAGCTTCTCGAATTCTTTCTCTAGCACTGTTGTGAGAATGCCTACACCGGCGACTTCGTAGCTTTTGATGCTCTGCCGTAAATGCATCCCTACGACCGCACCATCCATTCCTAATAGCGGAGCACCGTCGGCTGCTTGAAGACTTAGCTTTTGGTTTACAAATTCGTACTCAAACGCACCGTCTTCACCGATCGAGGTCACCTTCGCCTGATGGGTTTTGTCACTTGGCGGAGCACCGCCGAAGACGGCCGTGCAGAGCCAAATCAGGTCTCCGACAGATAGCTGGGTCGCGGAAAACGAAAGGGGTTTCAATCGCTTTCCGCTTGGGCCCGCCGGGAGCATTAGTGCATCCAGTTCAAGCCATGACTCCGATGAAGCGACGTCAGTATCCAATTCCAACGGAATTCCAGCATCTAAATTTGAGTCCGTCGCCCCAAATGCATCGCTGACAATAACTCTGTCCACAAGTTCTCTGATTTCACCCGGCGCGATTTGTTGGCTGAGTCCGGTCTCAGGCCCAAGCAGATGGAGTGCTGTCAACAGGTAAGTTTGGTCGCCGTCTTTCAACTTGATCGCAAAAGTTGATCCAATGATTTCATCAGTAGCGTGATTGCCGACAGTGGTGAAAAAAAATGGTCGCCATACACAGAATTCTTTAACTTCAGGCGACGGTTCTTTTTCGGTTGCCAAGGAAGCAGCATTGGTTTCATCACTTTCTGGTTTGAGATTATTTGTCCCGCAGCCGGCGAGCATAAGAAAAGTTGAAATCAGTAGAACAAGCGGCTTGGTTTTAGTTTCCATTGTTTTATGTAACCGTGCTAACGTGGAGTCATTCAAAATGGCAAGTTGAAACCACTAGCGAATACTTGCTTGTGGTAAGGACAATAAGGAGTTGATTCTCAAGGATAAGCAGTTAGGCGTGAGTCATTTGGAATAATGAGACGGAAGTCGCTAGCTTCCGGTTCCCGGGAACCGGGTAACCGCTCACGCGTGGCTTCTCATTTGTCGACCACGAAAGATACGAATAACACGAAAATTCGACGGCTTTATTCTCTGTGTCCTCTGCATCCTGTGATTCCAATCCCAACATCGTTAAGCGGACGGCTCGTTCGTATCGCAGGGTGAGCGCATTTGAATTCACGACCCAAAGCTCCCGCTTTACGCAGCTTTCCCAATGCCTTATAGAAACATTGCATTTCACATAAGTCACTACTGTCGGAAGCTCGCATAACGTCTCGATTTCGCGATTTTCCCTCGAGATTTAAATGCGCTCACCCTGGTTCGTATTGCAGTTTTGGATAGTGGCAAAAATTTGCAATGATGCCAAAGGCGATAACCGTCCGCTTTCATCTTTGACCAGTATTTCAACCATGGCTCATTACCTCGTTTGAAACCACAAGAAACACTAAGGAAAATCCTCTCCCCCTTCGTGTCCTTCGTGGCTAATACAACACCTATTCCTCTAGGTGCGTGAACTGTTTTAGAAACCGGACGCTAACGCGTTTCGCGTAATGGTGGTTGCTCCTGAAAACAGATGCCTACCTGCTTAAGCAGCTGAACAAGAGTCTTTCGACCTTCTACTTTCATTTTTCGAGACGATAGCCGCGGCGGTGATTAGTCATCATTCATCCCTCCTTTTACACACTGAGAGACACATCGCATTTAATCATTCAACAAAAATTATCCTCAACCCTTCGCTTTCAATTGGTGGGGGGCGAGCCGTACTTCTAATGTTATTTGCGAAACATGTTAGAGCATAAGATATACGTTAGGCAAAATCCTTCTTATTGGCAGGTCAACTGCGCATAGGGACCTTGAGCCATTTTGACTTCTTCGTTCCTCGGTGTGAACACAGTGCATCCAGGAGCGCCAGGTGGCTTTGGGCACGTGAACCATGCCCCTCGGGCATCCTTCCTACTCAAGCGGTGCGAGAGCGTATCACGAACTCAATACGAGATGGGTGCGTCTGTTTTGCAATTAATGCTTTCTTCATCAGTTCATGACAGACACCGCTTTCGAGCTCCCGCTTTCAACTGCAATTACCTCCGGGGAACGCATGCAAACAGTAGTATTTTGTTAGGTCTGGCCTTGTTCTGAAATCGATCGACCTGTTCGCCTACCACTCCGGCGTCACTCGTGAAGCGCGGCGCAATTCGTTTACCTTCATCGAGGGTGGTCCTCCGATCGTTCGGTCGAAACTACGTGTCGCCCATAAAAACCTTTCCGCAAAAGCATCGATCCTTAGCATGATCATGATTTGAATTGGTCTCGGAATGCCTCATCCTCTGCCTCTCCGCGCACGGCGTCCCTTCAATCCGAGACGCTCGCCTGGGTTAGGAAAGAGCTGACTGCCGCTACTCTTGCCAGTGACGACCGCTTTTGCCGATTCGTGATTGCTGTGCGGTGATGGGAATCAATGGCCGAGTGAACGATTCGAGAAAAAATTCGAACGGTTTGTCGTTCGATAGTCCCATGGCTTGGCTTAGTTTTTGCACATCGTTTTTTCGAAAGGTCAACTTGCGGGTGGTTCGCGCGTGAACGACGGATCGGTAGTTTAGGATCCGGTGTTTGCCTCAACCACGTTCGTGGCAAGCCACCCACTTGGTCCGCTGGGATATTTGTAACCTCCCTTTTTGGATGGCTGATGAGCGTTGCTTTGATCGTACTGCTGCCTTTCTTGGGAGCGATCCTTCCCGCGTTGATGATTCGCTCGGGAAGAAATGCGTCGGCGATCGCAACCGGTTCGGTCAATCTGCTTGCCTTCGGTCTTTTGCTGAGTCACTTGCCTGCGGTCTTGCGCGGTGAGGTGGTGCGGGCACAGTGGCGATGGCTTCCGCAGTTGGGGCTTGATGTCCAGTTCTTCGTGGACGGGCTCAGCTTTCTGTTTGCCGCGATGATTCTCGGCATCGGGCTGTTGGTGGTGATCTATTCGAGGTTCTATTTATCTCGCAAAGATCCGATGGGTAATTTCTACACATACCTGCTGTTGTTCCAGGGCGCGATGGTGGGCGTGGTTCTTTCGGACAATGTGCTTCTGCTGTTTGCTTTTTGGGAATTAACGAGTCTTTCGTCGTTCCTTCTCATTGGTTTTTGGGGACATCTTCCTGAAGGTCGACAAGGTGCACGCATGGCTCTCGCCGTGACCGCTGCGGGTGGCTTGTCGTTGATCGCGGGAATGTTGCTGCTCGGAGGCGTCACGGGAAGCTACCGCTTGACCGACATTCTTCAACAAGGGGATGTCATCCGGCAATCTGAACTTTATCCTTACATCCTGCTGCTGATTCTCGGCGGCTGCTTTACCAAAAGCGCCCAGTTTCCGTTTCACTTTTGGTTGCCTCACGCGATGGCGGCGCCGACTCCGGTTTCCGCTTACCTTCACTCGGCAACGATGGTGAAGGCGGGCATCTACTTGATGGCCCGGTTTTGGCCGGTCATGTCAGGGACTGACCTTTGGTTTTACGTGGTGGCAACAACGGGCTTGATCACGATGGTCATGGGCGCGGTAATCGCGCTTTTCAAAGATGATCTCAAAGGCTTACTGGCCTACTCCACGATCAGCCATCTTGGTTTGATCACGATGCTGTTGGGGATGGGCATCGAAGCGGCGGCGATCGCGGCGGTGTTTCACATCATGAATCATGCGACTTTCAAGGCTGCTTTGTTTATGAACGCGGGCATCATCGACCATGAGTCGGGGACTCGCGATATCAGACGACTGGGCGGCCTGAGGCATCTGATGCCGATCACGGCGACGCTGGGAATCATTGCTGCAGCGTCGATGGCGGGCCTGCCTCCGTTCAATGGCTTTTTATCCAAAGAGTTGATGCTCGAAGAAGCGGTTCATACGTCTTGGTTTGAAACCGATTGGGTTTTTCCGCTGGTGGTCACTCTTGGTGCCGTGGCCTCGGTGGCATATTCGCTGCGATACATCTTCCATGTGTTTTATGGAAAAATACGTGACGATTATCCAAAGCCTCCGCACGACCCACCGTTTGGTTTGTGGGGACCGCCGGCACTGTTGGTGATTCTGGTGGTAATGATCGGATTGTTCCCCGAGACATGGGCGGGCGCTCTGCTTCGTGCCGCTTCGTCGTCAGTTTTGCAACACGCACCGGCCGAGTTTCATTTGGCGCTTTGGCACGGCTGGACGCCCGCGGTAACTCTGTCCCTGATCGCCATCGTCGCAGGGGCTGTTCTTATGGTGGGCTATCGTCGGGTGCGGGTCACTTGGGACTTGGCGCCGATGGTCAGCGCGAAGCGGATGTTCGATGCAACGGTTGCGGGGGCGACGCGTGGAAGCCAGATGATCAGCGAGACGTTGCACAACGGATCTCAACAAACTTACCTGTTTTTGATCGTTTTGTCAGCGATCTTGTTGGGTGCCATCCAGTTCTATCGCTTTGAGCATGGGCCCGGAACGCGACCGACGCTTGAGTTGAACGCGATGCTGTTCATCGGATGGTTGGTGGTCGGTTGCTCTTGTGTACTTGTCGTATTGAAGCACCGCAATCGGCTGTTGGCATTGATTACGGTGAATGTGATCGGCTTGGTCAGCTCGCTTGCGTTTGTCTACTTGTCCGCTCCCGACTTAGCGTTGACCCAGATTTCGGTCGAAGTGGTCACGTTAATTTTGATGCTGTTGGCGCTCTACTTTCTCCCCAAGACGTCGATGGGCGAGTCATCATCGCTGCATCGTTATCGCGACGGAGTCCTGGCTTGCTTCGCCGGGCTCGGCATTGGCGGATTGACTTGGATGGTCATGACGCGGGACTTCACATCGCTGTCGCGATTCTACATTGAGAACTCATACACCGGCGGCGGTGGTAAAAATGTGGTCAATGTGATCCTCGTTGACTTTCGCGGCTTCGATACGTTTGGCGAGATCATGGTCTTGGGGATCGCGGCGCTAGCGATCTTTGCTCTGCTGGAAGGCATGGTGCGTGGCGAGTTGTTGAGGCATTTGCAAGTGTGGGAGCCTGGACTTCCCAAAAGTGCGAATCGCCATCCGCTGATGATGGTAGTGGCGACTCGAATGATGTTGCCACTTGCGATCCTGGTGGGCGTGTTCATCTTTTTACGCGGCCACAACATGCCCGGCGGTGGCTTCATTGCGGCGCTGGTGATTTCGATCGCGTTAATCATGCAATATATGGCCAGCGGTTTTCAATGGGCGGCTGAACAGGTTCAGTTTGACTATCACGCATTGATCGGTGCGGGTGGTCTTATTGCGGCAGCGACAGGCATTGGCGCGATGGTCTTCGATCTTCCGTTTTTGACCAGCGGTCACATCTATTTCCACCTTCCTTTGCTGGGTGAGATCGAGCTTGCCAGTGCGATGTTGTTTGACACCGGAGTGTTCCTGACGGTGGTTGGCGCGGTCATGTTGGCTCTGGCCCAACTTTCATTGCTGGGCACTTACACACGCGATTTTGAAACCAACGAAGGCCCGATGGACTTGGATCCGTCGGGGCATCGAAGAAGCGTGAAACGCGTGCGAAGAAAGCGTCGCAAACGCAATCTTCCGGAGAACGATCCGACGGACAAGCTCCATTTTCCCGATGCAGAAAGGGAGTCTTGACCACATGGAATACTTAGTCGCCAGCTCCGTAGGCTTGATGACCGCGGCGGGGGTTTACCTGTTGCTTCGGGGACGCACATTCACCGTGGTCTTGGGATTAACGCTGCTCACTTATGCGATCAACCTGTTCCTGGTATCGACGGGGCGACTGGCCACCAATCAAGCCGATATCCTTAGCGAAACACAATCGGACTACACCGATCCATTGCCTCAAGCTCTGGTCTTAACTTCGATCGTTATTTCTTTCGCGATGACAGCGATTTTTCTAGCGATGGCTTTGCGAGGCTTCTTCGAAAGTGGTGACGACGAAGTCAATGCGAGCGACACCGAAGATGTGATCGCAAGGAAGCGAAAATGAACCACTGGATTATTCTGCCGATCTTATTGCCCGCGATCGTCGCGCCGTTGCTTGCCCTTGCTGTTCGTCACGACATTGTATTAGCACGCGTGTTTTCCGTCGGCACGACGACGCTGCTTTTGATGCTGGGGCTGTATCATCTGAACATCGCCGGCGATGGGGTCACACGAACTTACGCCTTAGGAGGTTGGCCCGCGCCGTTTGGAATCGTGCTCGTCGTCGATCGTTTGGCGTCGCTGATGTTAGTCCTTACCGCGGCGCTTGGCTTGTGTGTGCAACTATATGCAATCAACGGTTGGGACAAACGCGGACAACATTTTCATCCGCTGTTTCAGTTTCAATTGATGGGAATCAACGGTGCATTTCTGACCGGGGATTTGTTCAACCTGTTTGTGTTTTTTGAAGTCCTGCTCATCGCATCCTATGGCTTGATGGTGCACGGCGGAGGCCCCGACCGAATACGAGCGGGGCTTACGTATGTGACGATCAACCTTCTCGGGTCAACGATCTTTTTGCTCGCCCTGGGACTCATCTACAGCGTCACCGGTACGCTGAACATGGCAGACTTCGCCACCAAAGTTCCCGATGTCGCGTCGACAGATCGAGCCATGTTGAGCGCCGGCGGCATCTTACTTTTGATTGTATTTTCACTCAAAGCCGCACTGTTTCCATTGCAGTTTTGGTTGCCCGGGACGTACAGCCAGGCACCGCCGCCGGTTGCCGCGTTGTTCGCCATCATGACCAAGGTGGGGGCGTACGCAATCATTCGTGTCTTCTCGCTTGCTTTTGGTGAATCGGCCGGACCGTTCGCGTGGCTGGCAACGCCGTGGCTGATGTCATCAGCGGCGATCACCCTTGCGGTTGGGATGACCGGAGTGCTCGCGGCACGAAGCTTATCTCAGCAGGCAAGTTTCGCTTTGCTTGGTTCCGTGGGGTTGTTGTTCATTGCGATCGCCGCGTTTACACCGCAATCGATTTCCGCGGCGCTCTATTATCTGATTCATTCAACCATCGGAATTGCCGCCTTGTTTTTAATCATCGATCTGATCATCGCTCGGCGAGTCGGAGTCGGCGATACGTTGACGGTTTCGCGACGATTTTCGAATCAAGGTTTGATCGCGAGCCTTTTCTTTATCGTTGCCGTTGCTGTTGCTGGGATTCCTCCTTTGTCGGGTTTCATTGGCAAGTTGTTGATTCTCGACAGTCTAAGATCGATTTACGGAGGCTATTGGCTGTGGGGACTGATCCTTGGCACGTCGCTGATGGCGGTGATCGGTTTTGCGGCTAGCGGTAGTCAGGTGTTTTGGAAAAGTTTATCCGACGTAGAACCGTTACGGCCGATTCGAAAACTTCCCTTAGTGCTGCCAGTCGTCGCGATTGGAATCATGATTGCAAGCCTTGTTCTGCTGACGGCCCTTGCGGGCCCCGTTAATTCTTATCTCGATTCGACGGTGGAGCAGATTTTCAATCCTCAGCTATATATCGATGCGGTTTTGTTACCAGCAACGGAGAACATGCAATGACGCAACCGCAAAGTGATACCCCGGTGCTCGCGGGGCAAAGTGAACAGGGCGACGAAGAGAGCGTCGGTTTTTTTCAGCGTTGGATTCCCCATCCGCTGCTTACGCTAACACTGATTTTATTGTGGTTGGCGTTAGTCAATAAGTTTGACGCGGGGTCGCTTGTGATGGGTACGATTCTTGGTGTTGTCATTCCCATCTACACCAGTAATTTCTGGCCTGAGCGACCGATGATTCGTTCACCGCTCAAAGGCATCGTCTTTGTGATGATTGTCGCCTGGGACATCTTTATCGCCAACCTGCTGGTCGCGTGGATTATTCTCTTCCGTCCGGTGGATAAAATTCGGAGTCGCTGGATTGCGGTTCCGCTCGACTTAGAAACTCCGGAGGCGATCACGGCGCTCGCGGCGACGATCACGCTGACGCCTGGTACCGTAACCAGTGACTTATCCGCGGACGGGCGTACTCTCTTGGTGCACTGTTTGGATTTGGTCGATCCTGACGCTGAAATTGCGCGTATCAAGAATCGTTATGAGAAGCGTATACGGGCGATTTTCCCATGATTGAATATGCGTTGTTTTTTTCATTTGCGGCCGTCGCGATTGCCTTGATCATCAATCTTTGGCGATTGGCGACCGGTCCGACGCTGATGGACCGTGTCCTGGCCGGAGATACGATGGTTGTCAACACCATTGCCATCATCATTCTCTATGGAATCCAGAACAACACGACACTCTATTTTGAGTCGGCGTTGTTGTTGGCGATGTTCAGTTTCATATCCACCGTTGCCTATTGTCGATTCGTGCTCCGCGGCGATGTGATTGAGTAGAAAGACAAGGAGTACAAGAAGATGAATTTTGATTCAGAACTTCTCATTTCCATTGCGATCGTTATCGGTGGAGCATTCATTTTGGTCGGCTCGCTGGGGTTGGTTAGGTTACCGGACCTGATGAGTCGGCTACATGGTCCGTCGAAAGCGACGACGCTTGGTGTGGGTGGCTGCCTGATCGCCTCGATGTTGCACTTCTGGGATGTTAATGGGCACCTGTCGGTGCAAGAGTTGCTGGTGACGTTGTTTCTATTTATCACCGCACCGGTCACGGCTCACTTTATCGCTAAGGCACATCTCCACACTCATCAACACATCAAGACTGACTTGCCCAGGCCTCAGGGTCTCTATGGATGGTCGACTTACGAATGCCTTCCCAAGGGAATGAAGTCACCAGCTTCCATCAGAACGCCCTCGATTGCCTGCGATAACGAGCCCGATACGAACATCAACGGGGATGAGGAGACGTCAGTGTCTTAAAGGCCAAGAATTTTACGACAATGGATTTACCCCATCATCCTGGTTCACCGTGTTAAGATAATCACCTCAGCGGCCGTTGGCCGTCTCGCCATTCGACTCCCGCCTAAGTGAACCTAATATGATTGATCCATCTCGCTCATTGTCCGCAGGCCTGGCTTCGCGTCGACGTTTTCTTGCAAGTTCCGTTGCGACCGGACTTTCGCTTCCCTTTTGGGCTCGATCGGTTCACGCGGCAGAGACCGGCCGCGTACGATTGGCCAGTGTCGGCGTCGGTGGCATGGGAGGCAGTGACTTGGCATCGCTCAGTTCGCATGCGAAGGTCGATATCGTGGCATTATGTGATGTCGACAGCCAGCGATTGGCGGCAGCCGGCAAAAAGCATCCGCAGGCGAAGTTATTCAGCGATTATCGCGTCATGCTTCAAGACATGCACGACAGTATCGATGCGGTTCAGGTATCCACACCGGATCACACTCACGCACCAGCGGCCATGACGGCGATGAACCAAGGCAAGCATGTTTATTGCCAAAAGCCCCTGACTCATGATGTCTTTGAAGCGAGACAGCTTCGTTTGGCCGCGGCGGATAAGAATGTCGTCACGCAGATGGGAACGCAAATCCATTCCCATACCGCCTATCGCACCGCGGTGAAGTTGGTGCAAAGCGGTGCGATCGGAAAGGTCAAAGAGGCACATTCATGGAGCGGAAAAACTTGGGGCTACGATGGGCCCGCGCCTGAGCCAGCGAAAGTGCCTGATCAGCTTGATTGGAACCTTTGGTTAGGTACCGCTCCCACGCGAGCCTACGCCGAAAACCAATACCATCCCGCGAATTGGCGCCGTTGGTACGACTTCGGTTGCGGAACGATGGGCGATATGGCGATCCATATTCTTGACCCGGTCTTCTCGGCGCTTAACCTGGCGTCGCTTGTCAGCGTGACGTCGAGCAGTTCTCCCGCGCCGTTCATGTCGTACGGAATGCAGAACCATACGCGATTCGTGTTTGAACCCACGCCCTTCACGACCGAAGACTTCTTGCTGACTTGGAGCGATGGTGGGCGGATGCCAGAGATTGAATCGTGGCCGACTCGTCTATCCAAAGACGGCAAACCGCTGCCACTGCCAGACCAAGGATCGATGTTTGTGGGCGAGAAGGGCTACATTTTGTTACCACACGTTGCCCAGCCGATCCTGCTGCCCGAAGCCGACTTTGTGAACCGTGAAGTGGAGCAAGCTCCCAACGGCAATCACTACCATTTGTTCGTCGATGCGTGCTTGGGTGGAGCACCGACGAGTGCTCATTTCGGCTACGCAGGTCCACTCACCGAAGCGGTGCTACTTGGCGTGTTGGCGAATCGGTTTCCGCAGCAAGAGATGCAGTGGGATGCAAAGGCGATGCAGATCACCAATTTCGCCGCAGCCAATGCACTGCTAAAGCGTCAATACCGCGGCGGGTTCGAAGTCGCTGGCCTCGGCTAACTTTAAATTGCAAAGTGCTAAGGAGGGCGGCAGATGAAAATGGAGGGTTCTTCTCGGATTTTAGTGGCATCTGTCCAGAATGGGGGATTTTTTGAGGCATCTACTCCTGCGTCCAATGGGAGTCCAAAAAGCAGTCTCGGCGGAGCAACGTTCGTCGAGACTGCC